>WBZY01000138.1_pt1 | contig 72662 bp, 69 predicted proteins | sample 5204191 | NCBI WGS metagenome assembly WBZY01 (sample SAMN12344363, study PRJNA552823) | activated sludge metagenome | biome: Activated sludge suspended growth; feature: Anammox Sidestream; material: Wastewater; isolation source: activated sludge from anammox sidestream of wastewater treatment... | reverse complement strand
ACTGCTGCAGCCTGGCGGGCAGGGTATCGAGTGGGATCGCTCCGGCCAGACAGGTGCTTTATCCTGCCTATGCGTCGCCGATCCGACGGTGGAGATCGCGACCTGCGATATCGGTGGCGAGGACGTGAGCTCGCAGCCCAACTGGTCGGCGACGCTCAATGCCGAGTACACGCTACCGCTGTCCTTTGGCGAACTGTTCGTGCGACCGCTGCTCGCCTACACCGGAGAGCGCGAGGACCGGCTGGTCCCCGCCCAGCGCTTTGACGATTATGTGCTGGTGAACCTCTATGCCGGCGTGCGCAGTGAGGACGGCGTCTGGGAGGGAACCGTGTGGGCCAAGAACCTCTTCGACGAGGACGCCAACAGCGTATTCAGCAATCCGTACTTCGGGCCCCTGGGCGGCAACAGCAATTTCACGCGCGCGGTCATGGTGCCGCCGCGCCTGCTCGGCGTGACCGTGAGCTACAACTTCGGCGGTTGAGCAGCGAGGGGCGGGAGGACGGCCCGTGGCCGGATCCCGCCCGGAGCGCCTGGCCGATTCCGTGAATCGATTCCGGAGGATGGGGACATGCGCCTGGCGCCACGAAGCCCGTACGCGGTATGGGCGCTGCTGATTGCCTGCTCGGGCGCCGCCCTTGCGGCGGATTCCTACTCCCCCTACGCCGGCGAGGCGCATCCCCCGCGCGTGTACTGGGGCGACACCCACCTGCACACCAACATGTCGGCCGACGCCAACCTCTCTGCGGACGTGCGCATGGGGCCCGACGAGGCGTACCGCTTCGCGAAGGGTGAGACGGTACACGCACAGAATGGCATGAGCGTGCGGTTGCAGCGCCCGCTCGATTTCCTGGTCGTGGCCGACCACGCCGAGTACCTCGGGCTCACGACGAAGCTGCTGGCCGCCGACCCGCAGCTGCTGGCCAACCCCGTGGGCAAGCGCTGGCATGCGCTGCTGCGCGCGAATACCGCGAGGGTCATCGTGAGCGCCGCCGAAGCGAGCGGCTACACGAAGGAGATGATGGTCGATTCCTTCATGCCGCAGCGCGAGGTGCTGCGCGACGAGGCATTCGCCGCCTCGGTGTGGAAGGAGGTCGCGGCCAATGCCGACCGCCACAATGAGCCCGGCAGGTTCAGCGCCTTCGCCGGCTACGAGTGGTCCTCGATGCCCGAGATCGACAACCTGCACCGCGTGGTCATCTTCAGGGACGGCTTCGACAGGACTTCGCAGGTGCGCGCTTTCTCGGCCTTCGACAGCCAGGATCCCGAGGAGCTGTGGCGCTACCTCGCCGATTACGAGCGCAAGACCGGTGGCGAAGTGCTCGCCATACCTCACAACTCCAACGCCAGCAACGGCCGCATGTTCGAGCTGAAGGACATGCAGGGGCGGGCGCTGACACGCGACTACGCCGAGCGTCGGGCGCGCTGGGAGCCGCTGCTCGAGGTCACGCAGATCAAGGGAGACAGCGAGGCGCATCCGCTGCTCTCGCCCGATGACGCCTTCGCCGATTTCGAGACCTGGGACCGCGGCAACCTGCTGTTCTCGAAACCCAAGGAACCGTGGATGCTGCAGCACGAGTACGCGCGCGCCGCGCTGAAGCTCGGCCTGCAGCAGTATGCGGCGCTCGGCGTGAACCCCTTCAAGTTCGGCATGATCGGCTCGAGCGACGCGCATACCGGTCTGGCGGCGGTGGAGGAGAACAATTTCTGGGGCAAGGTGATTGCCAGCGAACCCTCGCCCGATCGCTGGCGCAAGCCCTTCTTCAAGGGCGAGGCGCTGGAAGTGCGCAATTCCGAGCTCGCGGCCTCGGGCTACGCCGCGGTCTGGGCCACGGCGAACACGCGCGAGGCGATCTTCGCCGCGATGAAGCGGCGCGAGACCTACGCGAGCACGGGCCCGCGCATGACGGTGCGCTTCTTCGGCGGCTGGGATTTCGCGCTGGGCGACGCGCACGCGCCGGATCTCGCGCGCCGCGGCTATGCCGGCGGCGTGCCGATGGGCGGGGACCTGCCGGCGCCGCCGCGCGCGGGCGCGGCGCCGGGTTTCCTGGTGGCGGCGCTGAAGGATCCCGAGGGCGCCAACCTCGATCGCGTGCAGATCGTGAAGGGCTGGCACGACGCCGACGGCGCGCTGCACGAGAAGGTGCACGACGTCGCGCTCGCCGACGGGCGCGAGCCGGGCGCACCCGCTGCCTCGATAGGCAGTACCATCGACGTGGCGCGAGCGAGCTATTCCAACAGCATCGGCGATGCGGAGCTGACCGCCGTGTGGCGGGATACCGGCTTCGACCCGGCGCAGGCGGCGTTCTACTACGCGCGCGTGATCGAGATCCCGACGCCGCGCTGGACCGCGCGCGACGCGGAGCATTTCGGGGTCGTGATGGATCGCGAGGTCGCGATGGTCACGCAGGAGCGCGCCTATACCTCGCCGATCTGGTACACGCCGGCGGACGCGCGACGCTGAACAACCATGACGGGGGGAAGATGAACGCAAGGGTTCCGAGCACGGTGGCGATGGTGAGGGGCGGCGCGAGCGGGTCCGGGGCGGCGACGTCGCGGCTGCTGGCCAGCGCATGCATCCTGGTCGCGCTGGCGGCGCCGCTGCGCGCCGGCTCAGCGCCCTCGCCGATAGATCCGGGCCTTGCGCCCGAGCGCGTCGCCGCGCTGACCGAGCAGGCCTTCTACTGGGGCATCAATATCGTCGGGTTCTACGAGCTGCGCCATCTCTACACCCAGCTGGAGGGGCATCCGGCTTTTCGCGGCATCAACCGGATGCAGCCGCACAAGCAATTGTTCGACGCCAGCGTGCGCATAGCCACCACCGTCAACGCCTCGACGCTCTATTCGGGCGGGGCTTTCGATGTCTCGCGCGAACCGATCGTGGTCGAAACGGGAGCGGTGAGTGACGGGCGCTACTGGAGCGTGCAGGCGGCCGACCAGAACGCCAACTGGTTCTTCATGGCCGGTTCGCAGTTCAGCGGCAATGCGGCCCAGCGCTACCTGATCCTCGGGCCGAAATGGCGTGGCAGGCTGCCCGCCGCTTTTGGTTCCACCCAGATCGTCCGCGCCAGCTCGGACTCCTTCACGCTTGCCGTGCGCGTCGCGGTGACCACGCGCGACGCGCAGGACATGCGCGCCGCGGGCGCCGTCATCGACAACGTGCTGGTCGCTCCGCTCAGCCAGTGGGAGGCCAGCGGCGGCACCCTGCCGCCGCTCGAAAGGCAGCCGGTCGTGAAGGGCGACTACCGATTTTTCCCCCGCATGAGCGCGATTGGCGACATCGGCAAATCGATGACGCCCGTCGATTATCTGCAGCTGCTCAGCCTTGCGATCAACGATCCCGCCATCACCAGGCGCACGGACTCGGCCACGGAGCTCGCGACTCTCGAGGCGCTGGCGCCGCTCGGCTTGCGCGAGGGCCTGATCTTCGACCCGGCCGGCCTCACCGCCGAGCAGCGGTCCGCCATCGCCGCGGGCTTCGCCCGGGCGCGCGCGAACGCCAAGCTCGCGCTGGAAAAAGCGCTGATCGAAATGAACGGCTGGAAGCTGCAGTCGAGCCTGTTCCACGACGATCTCGACTACGTGGCGAAGGCGGGCGCCAATGATGTCGCCTGGGGCACGCCGGTGCCGTACCAGTCGCACAGCATCGCCTACGTCTTTCGCGACAGCAAAGGACGACCGCTGGACGGCAGGCACCGCTACACGCTGACCTTCGACCTGGCGAACATGCCGCCCGTCACCGAATTCTGGGAATTGCCGGTCTACGACGAATACGGCTATTTCATCGCCAACGCGATCGATCGCAACAGCGTGACCAGCTATCTGCAACAGGCCGGCGTCTACGCCGTGGAGAGCGGCAGGCTCACGTTCTACCTGCAGCCGGAGAGGCCGTCCGACCCGGACCAGGCGAGGAACTGGCTGCCGACATCCGCCACCGGCGGTTTCCAGCTCGCCGCGCGTTTCTACGGCCCGATGGCGCCGCTGATCGACGGCTCCTACGCGATGCCCGCGATCGTGCGCATCGACGCTGCGGATTGATGCCGCGAATCCGGCACGCCTGGCCCGAACACCATCACTAGAGGATCGCAATCGCATGCCAATCGACATTTCACTGCCCGTCACCCGGCGCCAGAACCGCTTCGCGTCCGCACTGTGCGTGCTCGCGCTCGCCGCGGCACCCGCAGTGGCGCAGACCGTGCTGCCGCGGTCAGCCGAGCCCTTTGTCGGCACGATCGGCACGACCCATGCCGACTCGACACCGGCATTTCCCGCGCCCGTCACGGCCCCGGTCGGCGCACCCAACGTCGTACTGGTCCTGACCGACGATGTCGGCTTCGGTGCGGCCAGCACCTTCGGCGGCTCGATTCCGACGCCGCACCTCGACCAGCTGGCCGAGGAGGGGTTGCGCTTCAACCGCTTCCACACCACCGCGATGTGTTCGCCCACGCGTGCGTCGCTGCTGACCGGGCGCAATCATCACGCGGTCGGCAATGGCATCGTGGCGAACCTGAGCACGGGCTTCCCGGGCTACAACAACCTGATGCCCAGGAGCGCGGCGAGCATCGCCGAGGTGCTGCGCCAGCATGGCTACAACACCGCGATGTTCGGCAAGCACCACAACGCGCCGGAAGCGCACGTGTCCGCGGCCGGCCCGTTCGACATGTGGCCCACCGGCCTTGGCTTCGAGTATTTCTTCGGCTTCATGGCGGCCGAGACCAACCAGTTCACGCCGGCACTCTATCGCGGCATCACGCCGGTGCCGACGCTCGAGGAGGGCGTGCTGGACAAGGCGCTGGCCGACGATGCGATCCACTGGCTGCGCAACCAGCAGGCCGCTGCGCCTGGCAAGCCGTTCTTCATGTACTACGCGACCGGCACCGCCCACGCCCCGCTGCAGGCGCCGGCGGACTGGATCGCGAAGTTCAAGGGCAAGTTCGCCGGCGGCTATGACCGCATGCGCGAGGAGATCGTTGCGCGCCAGAAAAAGATGGGCCTGATTCCAGCCGATACCGTGAACACCCCGCGACCGGAGGAAATCGCGGCGTGGGATGCGCTCACGCCGGAGCAGAAGAAGATCAACGAGCGCTTTATGGAAGTCTACGCCGCGATGCTCGCGTACCAGGACGAGCAGGTCGGACGCCTGTTCGCCGAGATCGGGCGCATGGGGCTGCGCGACGACACGCTGGTGATCTTCATCGAGGGCGACAACGGGGCGGCGGCCGAGGGTGGCATGCACGGCAGCATGAACCCGATGTCCAATTTCGCCAATGGCACGCAGGAGAGTGAAGCGACGCTGCTCGCGAATCTCGGGCGGATCGGCGGTCCGGAGGCGGTCGCGCAGTACGGCTATGGCTGGACGTGGGCCACCAATGCGCCGTTTCGCCTCGCCAAGCAATACGCCTCGCACCTCGGTGGCACGCGCAACGGCATGGTGGTGTCCTGGCCCCGGCGCATCACCGCGCGCGGCATCCGCCCGCAGTTCAGCCATGTCACGGATATCGCGCCGACCATCTACGAAGCCGCCGGCATCACGGCGCCGGATACGGTCAACGGCGTGGAGCAGCAGCCGATGGACGGCAGCAGCCTGCTGTATGCATTCGACAAGGCCGATGCCGCGGAGCGTCACGACACGCAGTACTTCGAAATGATGGGCAACCAGGCGATCTATCACCAGGGCTGGCTGGCGAGCACCACGCCGGCGATCGTGCCGTGGGCTCGTGACCGACGCAGCGACACGCTGCCGAGCGAGTATCCGTGGGAGCTGTACGATCTGCGCGCGGATTTCTCGCAGGCGCGCGACCTGGCGGCACAACAGCCGCAGCAGCTTGCCCGGATGAAGGCCCAGTTCCTGGAGGAGGCCCGGCGCAACCAGGTGCTGCCGCTCGACAACCGCCTGTCGATGGAACGCTTCCTGGCCGCCGCGAGCCAGCATCGCAAGGCGGACCGTTACACCTACTGGGGCGCGGGGGTGAGCGTGCCTGCGGTCAGTGCCGCGCCGATCCTGAACCGTTCGTTCACGGTCAGTGCCGAGCTCGAAGCGCCCGCGCAGGCGCAGGGTGTGGTGCTGGCGCTCGGCAGCAGGTTCGGCGGCTGGAGTTTCTTCGTGCAGGACGGTACGCCGGTGGCATTGATGGCGGCCTCGCAGCTCGACGGCGACCAGTCGCGCGTGGCGGCGAGCGGCACGCTGCCGGCCGGAAAATCGGTGCTCAGGTATCAGTTCGTCTCCGACGGCGGCGTCAACGCCGGCGGGGAAATGCGCATCAGCGTCGACGGGCGCGAGATCGGCCGCGGACGCATCGCGCGCACGATCTCGAAGCTCCCGGAGATGACCGACACGCTCGACATCGGCTTCGATGCCGACACACCGGTCACCGCCGAGTACCGCGACGGGGGCCGCTTCAACGGCACGCTGAGCCGCGTGGACGTGAACATCGACAGCTGATCCGCGCCGCGCCCCTGGCGGAACCCCGGGAGTGCCCCCTCGTGCGGGCACTCGCCGCTCCGGTGACCGGTGCCATTTGGTACTGGCCGGTTCCTTGCCGCCGTTCGCACAATCCCTGCCATCGACATCCGTCCGCGTCCGCCGGGACCGGATCGGTGCGAGCCACGAAAACAGGGAGACACGACGCATGATTCCGACGCACTTCAGCAAACCGGCGCTGGCGCTCGCCGTTGCCGCCGCAGGCAGCCTGCTGCTGGCCAACGCGGCCGTGGCACAGCAAGACCTCACCAACCTCGGGATCGAGGAGATGGTCGTCACTGCGCAGAAGCGCGAGGAGAACCTGCAGGCGGTGCCGATCTCGATCTCCGCGCTGAGCGCCACCGACATCGAGCGCCGCGGCGTGCAGAACTCCGCGGACCTGGTGAGCACCATCCCGAACATGGGCGGCTTCACCTCGCCCGCATCCCGGGGCGACCTTGCGATCAACCTGCGCGGCGTGGGTAGCCCGGCGCCCTCGAACCTGTCGAACGACCCGGGTGTGGCGGTCTACATCGACGGCGTGATCCTCGGCAAGCAGGTGGGCAGTTCGCTGGACGTGGCCGAACTCGAGCGCGTGGAAGTGCTGCGTGGCCCGCAGGGCACGCTGTACGGGCGCAACTCCACCGGCGGGGCGATCAACTTCATCACGAAGAAGCCTTCCGGCGAGTTCGGCGGGAAGGTCACCGGCACCGCGGGCAGCGACGGCCTGTGGGGGCTGCGTGCCACGGTGGACACGCCGACGCTGGGCACCGAGGGCGAGGGCGCCGGCACGCTGAAGGCCACCTTCGGCGCCCAGACCCGCGAGCGCGACGGCCTGTACGACAGCGACGCCAACGGCGGCCAGGACTTCGATTCCATCGACCGCCAGGCCTGGCGCGTGGCGCTGCGCTGGGAACCCAACGATGCGGTGACCTTCGACTACGCCTACGACAAGAGCAAGCTCGACGAGAACGCCACCGTGCAGGCGCTGGTCGGGCTTAACCCGCTCTCGCTGAACCCGATCACGGGCGAGCGGGTCGAACGGGCCGATGCGTTGAACGGCATGATCACGGCCGGCGAGTACGCGCTGGCCGGCGCGGGCCCGCTGGCGGTCGCCGCGGCTGATCCCACGTTCATGCGCTGGCTGGATTCGGCCCGGGCGCTGAGCGCGGTGTATGCCGACGTCGGCAGCGTCGATGACCGGCCGAGCCGCGGCGTCGCGGACGCCTACGCGGGCACCACCGGCGATTCCACGGGACACAGCCTGACCGGCGCGTGGCAATTCGAGGACCTGGGCGTGCTCGGGGACGTGGAATTCAAGTCGATCACCGGCTGGCGCCAGCAGGACACGCGCAACTTCGGCGACCTCGACGGCGTGGACAACACGATCGCGCCGGGCGGCGCCGGCGCGCTGAACGACCTCGCGGTCTTCACCATGTACCAGCTCTACGAGTACCAGGGCGAGTTCCCTGGCAGCCTGCTGCAGTACCCGCGCGACGCCATGGCCAAGCTGTGGAGCCTGGTCGACCAGTTCGGCGGCGGTGCCTACATCCTCGACACCAACAATGCCTACGAGCAGTTCTCGCAGGAACTGCAGATGGTCGGCTCGACCGAACGGCTGCAGTACGCCGTGGGCTTCTACTACTTCGAGGACGACGGCAGCGTGGACAGCTACCAGGTCGCGGCGTCGCCGCTGGCCGGTCCCCAGGGCGTGGACTACGACAACGAGACCGAAGCCACGGCGTTCTACTCGCAGTTCACCTGGACGCCGCCGGTGCTCGACGACAGGCTGGCGCTCACGCTGGGCTACCGCCGCACGGAGGAGACCAAGGGTGTGACCTACCGCTACCGCGACGACGGCACCGCGAGCGGCGGCGGCCTGTTCAGCGGCAGCCCGCTGAACCTCGGCGTGGACCTCGACTACACGGGCGAGCTGGTGCCCGTGCCGACCTTCGGCGACCAGTTCGACCAGGACTTCAGCAACGATTCCGGCAACGCCACGCTGGCCTACCAGCTGAGCGACGACACCAACGTGTTCCTGCGCTGGTCCACGGGCTACCGCAGCGGCGGCTACAACGGCGAGATCTACAACAACCCGGTCGAGGAGGAGACCGTCGAGCAGTGGGAGCTCGGCCTGAAGTCCGACGTGCTCCCGGGCCGGCTGCGCGTCAACGCCTCGATTTTCACCTACACCTACGACGACATGCAGGTCGGGATGATCGAGGTCAGCGACAGCGGCCAGCCGACTTCTTTCACGGGCAACGCGGGCAAGGCCGAACGCTGGGGCTCGGAGCTCGAGCTGCAGTGGTCGCCGCTGGACAACCTGCTGCTGACGGCGAGCTGGGCGCACCTCGACGGGGACTTCGACAAGTATCCCGCGCAGTGCGGCACGGGCGCCTACCTCGACACCTGCATCGAGACCAACGACATCGCGCGGCGCACGAACGCGCCCGACGACCAGCTCTCGCTGGTGGGCGACTGGGTGTTCGCGAGCACGGACTGGGCGGATTTCATGGCCCACGTCGAGGTGTTCTGGCAGGACGAGTCCTACGGCTCGCCGCTGTGGGGCGGCAGCTACGAGATCGAGGGCGGATCCTACCCGTACATCTACGACGACATCGTGATGCGCGACCGCACGATCGTGAACGCCCGCCTCGGCATCGAGAACGTGGAGCTGTCCTCCGGCACGCTGCGCGCCGCGCTGTGGGCGAAGAACCTGCTCGACGAGGAATACAACACCTACGGCATCAACTTCGCGTCGCTGGGCCCGATCACGGCGCAGTACGGCGAGCCGCTCACCTGGGGCGTGGATCTCACCTGGGAGTTCTGATCGCCCGTGGGTCGCCATTCATGGCGGCGGCAGCCTTTGGCCAGGCACCCGTCGGCATGAATGCCGACCCACATAATTCCAGCCGACACGATGCCGGCACACGTCAGTGCACCCGAGCGACCAGGGCCTCCGCCTGCCGGATCACGCTGTCCTGGTGCGGCAGCAGCAGCTGGTAGTCGGCGAGCGTGTCTTCGCGCAGCTGCGCGAAGGGCTCGTTGACCGCGGTTCGCGCACCGCTCATCTGTTCGATGATCGCCAGCACGTGGAACGGCGCCATGCTGGGCTCGTAGCCGCCCTCGTGAGTCATGACCAGGCGCCCGTCGCAGAGTTCGGCGGCGAGATCCATCAGGCGTGCCGCCAGGAAGCGGTACGAATCCGCGTGCAGCAACATGCGCGCGGTCGGATCGTTGAAGCCGGCGTCCACGCCGCTCGCGACCAGGATCAGCTCGGGACGGAAGCGGCGCAGGGCAGGCGCCACCACCCTGTCCATCGCCGCGAGGTAGGCGCCGGTGCCCGCACCCGGCGGCAGCGGGATGTTGATGTTGTAGCCCTCGCCGCGGTCGCGCCCGTTGTCGCGCACTGCTCCCCGGCCGGGAATCATCAGATCCTGGTGAATCGAGATCGTGAGCACCGAGGGGTCGTCGTAGAACGCCGATTCGGTGCCGTTGCCGTGGTGGGCGTCCCAGTCCACGATCGCGACCCGGGCGAGGCCGTGCTCGCGCATCGCCAGCTTCGTGGCCACGGCCGCATTGCCGAAGATGCAGAGTCCGCCGCCCTGGTCGCGCTCGGCGTGGTGGCCCGGCGGGCGCACCAGCGCGTAGGCATTGTCGAGCCTGCCGCGCAGCACGGCATCGATGGCGGTCCGCGTGCCGCCGGCGGCCAGCGCGGCGAGCTCGTAGCCTCCCGCGGGGACCGGGGCCCCGCTGCTGACAGTCCCGCCTCCCGTGGCGCTCAGGGACTTCACGCGCTGTACGTAGTCCTCGGTGTGGAAGCAGCAGAGCTGCTGCTCGTCGACTGCCACGGGCCTCAGCATCGCAAGGGCATCCATCAGTCCGCTCGCATGCAGCAGGTTCAGGATCCGGCGCTTGCTCTCCGCGGTCTCCGCGAAACTGCCCGGCTGCAGCCACGGATGCCCCCCGAGCAGGCTGCGGTAGTCGCCGAAGTCGTACCAGAAATACCGTTCGTCCCAGACCAGGCCGGTTGTCATGTCGATGCTCTCCTGAGGGGTGTCGCGTAGACTGCTGGCTGCACCATAGGCAGGGGGCATGTTGCGTGCCAGTACCAGGTGGCACCGCGCGAGGGCTGCGGACGTCTTGCGATGCGAGCGCCGTTGGCCCGACCATGCCCCACCGCATATCCAACCGCGAGAACCGCCAGACATGGACGTGCGACGCCCGATTCCGCTGGGCACCGAGGAACTGCTGGCGCTGGTCGGCGCCATCTACGAGGGACCGCTCGAAGCGGAGCCCTGGCGCAGCTTTGCCGAGCGGCTGCGCATCGTGCTGGCCGCGCGCAATGTCGCGATCACGCTGCACCACCCCGAGGGAGCGGTCGGCGATACCTACGTGATGGCGCAGGAGGCGGACGACGACACCGACTGGGAGGCCGTGGAGACCGTCTACCGGCAGCAGTTCATGCACGACGATCCGCGTCGCCTGGAACTGGTGCCGCCGGGCGCGGTCGTGGAAATCGAGGCCGGCAACATATCGCCCGAGGCACGCGACTATCTCGCGGCGCTGGACATCGGCAACTGCCTGCGCACGAGCTTCGCGGAACCGGGCGGCATGCGCTGCTGGATCGACGTGGTGCGCCGGCGTCATGGCGCCGCGCCGTTCGGAGCGGCCGACAACGCCTTGCTGCACACGCTCCACCCGCACCTCGAGCGCGCGCTGCGGCTCTACGCGGCGCAGAAGCGGCAGGAGGCCGAACGCGCCGTGTACGAGGACACGATCGACCACTTCGTGCTGGGCAGCGTGCTGCTCGACGGCACGCTCGCGGTCCTGCGCGTCAACAAGGCGGCCGCGGTGATCATCGAGGCGCATCCGGGGATTGCGATCACGCGGGCGCGCCTGCGCCTGGCCGATCCCGCGCTGCGGCGCGAACTGGACGGCGCGCTCGCGCGCGCGCTGGCGGCGAGCGCCGGCGATGCGCACGAACGGCGCGGGGAGCTCGTGTGCCTGGATGCGTCGGGCGGCGAGCCGCTCGCAATGCTGGTCTATCCCGTTGCGCAGGCGCGTTATTACCAGGGGGCGCACGCGCCCAGCGTGATCGTCTACCTCACCGACCTGTCCCGGAAACTGGAGGTCCTGCAGCCGACGCGCGAATCCTCGCAGGCCCTGGTCGCCCAGCTCTTCGGCCTCACGCCGCAGGAGGCGCGCCTGGCGCTGCTGCTCGCGGACGGATGCACGCTGGCGGCGGCAGCGCAGCAGATCGGTGTCGCGGAGGCGGCCGCGCGCAATTACTCCAAGCGCATCTACGCCAAGATGGGCATCAGGAGCCAGAGCGATATCGTGCGCCTGGTATACCGCAGCTTCGCGTTGTTGCGTTGAAGCGTTGCCGCATGCGGTGCCATTTGGTACTGGCTGCACCATGTCACCGCTCCCACAATCGCCGCCAATGTGCACGCATCGATCCGGACCTGGAGTTGGCTCATGAACAGACGCGATTGCCTGAAGAGCTCGGTCGTGCTGCTGGCCGGCGCCGTCGCGTCCGGTTGTGATGGACAGGGCGCAGGCAACGGAGGATCGGCGGACGTGTCATCGGCATCGGGATTGTCGGACCGCGAAGCGATGTACGACCACGGCGCGCCGCCGATCGGGACCAGCGGCTGGACCATGCCGACCGGCGTGCTGCCGGGCTACCCGGTGCTCGCGCAGGAGCTGGATGCCGACGTGGTGGTGGTGGGCGCCGGACTGGCCGGCAGCTCGCTGGCCCTGCATCTCGCGGAGGCGGGCATCAGCGTCGCCGTGCTGGAAGCGCGCCAGCCTGGCTGGGGCGCGTCCGGGCGCAATGCCGGGCACGTGTTGCCCACGCTGAAGGACGTCGCGTTGTTCGAGCGCTTTCCCGACGGCGGCAAGGCCTTCCTGCATCTGTTCCGCGAGCATCACACCATCACCTTCGATCTTGCGCGCAAGCACGGCATTGCCTGCGACGCGGTGCAGTCGGGCTACCTGCACGCCACCAGCCGCGCGAGCGTGTTCGACAAGCTGAAAGTGAAGTCCGTTTACTGGAAGGAGCAGCAGGGCCAGCAGGTGGAGTGGCTCGAGGGCGCCGACGTGGAAGCGCTGACGGGCTCGAGCTATTTCTCCCGCGGCGTGCTGTACCGCTCGGGCGGGCGCGTGAACCCGTACCTGCTCACGAACGGGATGATCAGCGCTGCCGTGGCGCGCGGCGCCGGGGTGTTCGGCGGCACCGAGGCGCTGTCCCTCGCGCGATCGGGTGCCCGCTGGCGCGTGGTCACGGCGCAAGGCGCTGTCGTCGCCGATCGCGTGGTGTTCTGCACCAACGCCTATCCCACGGCGATCGTTCCGCAGTTCACGAACAATTTCTATCCGCTCACGGCCTATGCACTATCCACCAAACCGCTGCCGCGGACGGCGCTCGACATCATCATGCCGAGCCGGGCGACGCTGTCCGAGGAGCCAGTGGACCTGAATCCCTTCGTGATCGATGAGCACGGGCGGATCATCACCTCGAGCATCCCCAGCGTCTCGCGGCCGGATGACGCCGAATGGCATTTCGCAAAGCACCTGCGCTGGATCCACCGCACCTGGCCGCAGACCCGGGATATCAAGATCGAGCTCGAGCACTACTGGACCGGCCGCGTGGCGCTGCGCGACATCGAGTTCCCGGGCGTGTTCGAGCTCGAGCGCGGCGTGTTCGGCCTGATGCACTTCAACGCCTGGGGCAACCTGATGGCGCCGCTGCTGGGCATGGCGCTGGCCGGTGCCATGGCCCGTGACCGCATGGACCAGCTGCCGTTCCCGCTGGAGACGCCGGTGCCCGTTGCGAATCCCGGCAAGCAGGAGCTGATCATCCGCAAGCTGATGATCCCCGCGGCGCGGCTGGGGCAACGTCTCGGGATGATTTGAGGCAGGATTACGGCAGGGCCGGTCGTCTGCGCGACCATCGGCCGGCCTGTCGGCTCAGAGCGGCTTCCAGTCCGGCTTGCGTCCGCTGCCGAAGGCCTGCATGGCTTCCTCCATGCAGCCGGTGAAAGTGCCGAGCACCTGCGTGCGGTTCTCCAGTTCCATCGCGTGGCGCAGGCTGGGCGCGTCCACGTTGCTCCACAGGCCCTTCTTGGTCATCCACACCCCGTACTCGGAATTCTCGCGGATCGACTGCGCGGCCTGCAGCGCGGTTTCGCCCAGCATCTCTGGCGCCACGACGCGCGAGACCAGGCGGATCTCGCGCGCCTCGGCCGCATCGATGATGCGCCCGGTCAGCATCAGGTCGGCCGCCACGCTGGCACCGACCAGGCGTGGCAGGAAATAGCCAGCCGGCTGTGGGTTTCGGCGAACACCAGGCTGGCGTCGCCGGGAGCGAGCAGGCGCGGCGCCTCGGGGCGGCGGTGCCACAGCACGTCGTCCTGCAGCTCGCCGAGCACGCCGGCTGCGACGGGTTCGCGGAAGCATTCGAAGGCCTGGGAAGCGTCGTGCGCGAGCAGCGGTTCCAGCGCCGCGCGCCCCATCCGTCCCCACGCCTCGAGCAGCGGGTTGCCGAGCGTGCCGAGTTCGGCGCGCTCGGGTGCCTGCAGGCGCCAGCGCGCGAGCGTGCGCTCACTGACGGTGTCGTACCAGTACGCGCCGCAGGGATTGAACTGGAACAGGTGCACATCGGTGCGCGTCGCGAGCGCGCACAGCAGCTCGATGAACAGCGGCGCCAGCGCGCCGAGGCCGAAACCGGTGAGGCGTTCGGGCAGCGCTGCCGGCAACGGCCGCCCGTCGCGCAGGCGTTCGAGCAGGCGGCCGAGCCGCCGCGCGCCGTGCAGGGTGTGCGGGCGCTCGGCCTGCAGCCGCGCGACCACCGCCCGCCACAGTTCGGCCTGCCAGGCGTTGCCGGCGAGCGGGCAGCCCGGCGCCCCGGTGCCGGCCTCCCACGCCAGCGTCCATTCGGGACGGTACAGCAGGTAGCGGTCGTAGAGGTCCGCCAGGCGCACGGCCAGCGCGTGCAGCCGGCGCTCGGGATCGCTGCCGACCAGATAACGCGCCACCGGTTCGAAGCCGGCACGCCCGTGCAGCGCCGGCAACTCGCGCATCACGCGCAGCGCGAGTTGTTCCTTGCCCCAGGCCGGCGCGCCGTCGCGTTCGCGCGCCTCGTCGAGCACCGCCCGCGCGAGGCCGTCGAGGAACAGCGCCGGCGACTCGGCGCGCAGGTTCGCGGCGATGCCGCTGTGCCGGGCAATTCCCGCGCGCAGCCATTTCGCCATGCCGACGTTGGGCACCACCAGCCGTTCGGCGACCAGCGGTGGCGGCGGTGCCGCGCCGAGCAGCGTGCAGGCCGCCTCGCGCAGCGCCTCCATGTCGTTGCCGTGATACTGGTAGAGCAAGCGGATTCCTTCCCGGCACGCGGTGCGCCGCTGATTGTGACCGAGGGCGCCGGCACACGGAAGGGCGTTCGGGGCATCTGCGGGGCGTGTGCGGGCTCCCCGCTCGGACCGCAGGCCGGGCGCAAGGCGCTGATGTTGCGCACGATCAGGCCGTTGGCGGGCGAGGACCTGACGAACGAACGGGTGGCGAAGGCCCATGGATTCTCCCTGCACGCGGGTGTGGGCTGCGAGGCGCACCAGCGCGCGCTGCGCGAGCGGCTGTGCCGGTACATCGCCCGCCCGGCGGCGCTAGTGCCGCGCCAGCGCGTAAACCTGACGCGTTACCACGGGGTACTCGCGCCGAACCACCGCTGGCGTGCCGAGGTGACGCCGGCCGGAAGGGGCAGGGGGAGCAGGGGGGCCGCGCAGCCCGAGAGGTCGGCGATCGAGCGGATCCTGGCTCACGTGCGGGAGAGAGTTGCGAAGGTCGAGCCCGCGCGTGGCCCGCTGTCGACAGGGCCGCCGGTGATGGCGTGAGTGGCGCCTGCGCGAGGCGTATGGATCGGGAGCAGGGAAGCTGGCGATTGGCAGAGGGCGGTGCTGTGCCGAGGTGGGGCGTGGCGGGATTCGTTGAGGGATTTCGGGGTGTGGACGAGTGCTCTGGCCAGGGCAGGCAGGTTGTGGACGCCGACGATCCGCTGTTTCGACCCGATTCGAGCACTGCCGCAGCCTGGCGGGCAGGGTATCGAGCGGGATCGCTCCGGCCAGACAGGTGCTTTGTCCTGCCTATGCGTGGCTCGGCATTCATGTGGGTCGGCATTCATGCCGACGAGTGCCTTGCCGAATGCCGCCCTCGCTCTGAAACCCGATATCACGTCAGATGCATTCGGTACGCCCGGGCGGGGCGTGCAGCGGACGTTTCAGGGCCAGATAGGTGCGCGGCAACGAGGGGATGGCTATACTCCGGGGCCGATTGGAGGGCGAGCAATGGAGCGGGTCATCAAGGTTGTGGCGGTGTGGGACGACGAGGCCAAGGTCTGGGTCGCGCACAGTCGTGACGTGCTGGGTCTCGCGATCGAGGCACAGACCCAGGAAGAACTGGTTCGCAAGCTCGCAGTGGTCGTACCCGAACTGGTCGAATTGAATGGCCTGGCCAGCCAAAATGCGGATGTGCCGATCGAATTGCTGATCAGGGGTCAACGCCGCATTGCTGCGGCTTGCTGATGGCACCCGCTTCCTACACGCCGGAAGTGAAGCAACTGCTTCGCGCAGCCGGTTGCCATCTTCATCGCGCGGGCAAGGGTGACCACGAGACGTGGTACAGCTCATTGAGCAATCGTTACTTCACTGTCGATTCGAAGATCCTGTCGCGGCATACCGCAAACGAAACGCTGAAGCAGGCTGGTCTGAAAAAGGCCTTTTGACGCGATCCGGGCGGCACGGTTGGTCAGTCCGATGCATATTGGTGCTCGAATAGCCATCCCCCCTGTGGGTCGGCATTCAGTAAGCGGTCAAACCACAGCGTCTTGCGCGCTACGCTGACGTGATGCGTGGTTACTTCCCGGGGCCCATTGCCCGGAAAAGGCCGATCAGGCGATTGAGGTCTGCCTCATCCATACGCTGGTAGTCCTCGAAGGTCTCCGGCATGTGCTTCTGCAGGATGACGTTGACCTCGGCGATGTGTCGAAAGATCTTGTGCCGGTGCTTTGAGCGCAGGCCCTCCAAAGCCACCGTGGTATAGGCGACCCCCACCCGGTGCGCCTTCGCCCACAGCGGCAGGCTGCGGTCCTTGGCGATCCGCTCGACTTCGCGCGCGCTGGCTTCCCAGCTGGCGTAGGCGGCCTTGTCAGCCATGCATGGCCTGCATCACGTCCGAGCGCAGCGGGTCGGCAGCAAAACGCGCTTTCCACAACCGCGGCGTCAGCGTCGCCACGTCCTTCGCCGGGTGACGGGATACCCGCTGCAGCACATCGACCAGGTAGTCGTACGGGTTGATGTCGTGCAGCCGACAGGTGACCATCAGGCTCTGCAGCATGCCGAGCTGTGTGGCACCGAGTTCGCTCCAGCAGAACAGGTGGTTTTTCCTCCCGAGCGGAATCACGCGCAGCGCCCGCTCCAGATGGTTGGTGTCCATCTGTACGTTCGGGCGTTCCAGGTACACACGCAGCGCCGCTTCCCGCTCAGCCACATAGACCAGCGCCTTGCTCAGCGGATTCGAGGGCAACAGCTCAGGCCGCTGGCGCTGGTCGGCAACCCATTGGAAGAAGGCATCGACGCGCGGCACGCTGTGCTTTTGTCGCCATGCCGCAACCTCGTCGGGTGAGAGCTCACGGTCCCGGATCTTGGCCTCTATCTGGTACAGCTCGGCTATGCGGTCCAATGCGTGCTGCGCCAAGACGGGCTCCATGGTCAGCGCGCGCTCAAAACCCCGGCGGCCATGCACCCAGCAGTTAGCATGCGTGATCTGTTGCTCCTTGGCATTCAGCCTGGCGGTCGCACGCACGTAGGCTTCATAGCCGTCGGTAAGCAAAATACCGCTGAAGCCACCGAGCTGGTCGACGGCGTGCTGATGGCTGCGACCGGCAGACCAAGTGAACACCACCTCATCACGGTCACCGTAGATGGGCCAGAAATAGGTCTGCTTCATCTGGCCCGGCGCCTTGCGCCCGGCCTTCATCGGCACCTCGTCCATGGCAACCACCGCGCTCGCGAGCACGCTCTGCCATTGGGCCTGATAGATCGGTTCGAGCAGCGCAATGCTGCGCGTCATGTAGTTGAGCAGGGTCGAGCGACTGAGCTGGATACCGCTGTTGAGCATCCTCTGATGCTGGCGATACAGCGGCAAGTGGTACACCGCCTTGTCTACCAGCAGACCGGCGAGCAGGGAAACATCGGCGTAGCAGCCTTCCAGCACCGCCTCGGGTACCGCCGGCACACTCACGGACTGCTCGCCCTTGTGGCGCAGTATCGGGCGGCGATAGATCAGCACCCGGAAGATGCTGCGCAGCTGTGCAAGACGCGCGCTGTCCTTGAAGCCGATGATCTCGTACTCGTCCGCCTGATCCCCCGTGAGCTCCGGCGCCGGCACCTCGACCACGGTCTGCGGTACGGTGTCATCAAAGCGCAGGCCGCTGTCGTTGACTTCGTCACCGCAGCGACGGGTGCGGCGACGGTGTTCGCGGATGAGATTGCCTGCCGGTTCGTCGGATGTCTGTGCCGCTGCGTCGTGCGCGAACAGGTTTTTCTGGTCCGGGTTGAGGAGGATCTGCTTCTCGGACTTGCGGCCGAAGATTTGGCGCTTGAACCACTCGAGCTGGGTCTTGAGCGCCTTGTTCTCGGCCTCGAGGCTGGCGAGGCGGATCGCAGCCGGGTTGGCGGTATCTGTGGCGTTAACTGCCTGTTTCGACTGCGAAATCATGAGGCGAATTTTACCATGCCGATCGCCTGATTGGGCAAAAAGCGCTTGTTTCTACGCCCGTTTTTCCAATCCAGTCCACTGATCAAACACTGCAGCTGCGCCCTGTCGAGCTGCAGTCGATCGCCGTGATGCACGACCGGCTGGAAGCGGCCACGCTCCAGCCGTTTGGCCCAGATGCAGTAGCCGCCGGTATCGAAGTACAGGATCTTCATCTGTGTGCGGCGCCGATTGACGAACACGAACCAGTCGCCGCTGGTGGCCGGCAGCGACAGCACATTCTGTGCAATGGCGGCCAAACCGTCGAAGCTGCGGCGCATGTCGACCGGCTTCTGATACAGCCAGATGCGTGCAGTGCACGGGAACACCCTCAGAACGCCCGCATGCGCAGCTGCACGCCACTTGGCAATGCAAGCTCGATGTCCCAGCCTCGCGCTGTGGCGCTGTCGTCCTGCGCGCCTGCGGCAACCTGGATGGGTAACCAATCGTCGGCGCAGGCCTGCGCAGTGTGACGGGTCGAGTCATTGACCCGCTGTCGCCAACGCAGGAAGCTGCCATAGGCAATGCCCTGCTGCTTGCAGAACGCGGTTGCCGACAAGCTGCTGGCTTCGAACTGCGTGAAAATCTCACGCCACTGCGCGTGGCTGCGGTAGATGCGCCGGGTCGTCTTCATCTCTGGCTCCCTCTGGGTAAGTGCAGGGCCAGAGTAGCCACGCGGCGCCGGTCGTGGCAGACGTCTTAGAATGATCGCTTACGGCATTCATGCCGACGACTGCCTTGCCGAATGCCGCCGTCGCCATGAATGGCGATCCACACAAGGCATCCAGCTCAATTCAAGCATCCGCATTCCCGATACTCGCTTCTATCGATGTCTCGACGGTCGTTGACCCAGACTGCTCCACCTAGGCCCATGTCGCTCGAGCGTCCGCGCGATCAGCCCGATCGATTGGGCTGATCGCACCTCGAAACGGGGTATTTCGCCAGGCTATTACCCCAATAAAAGTCGAGTTACCCCATTTGCCTGCTCATTTGCGGATTCCGGGCCATGCCGGCCACCGGTTCCGGGCCATGCCGGGCCACCATTCCGGAGCATGCCGGCCACCATTCCGGGCATGCCGGCATAGGGGGATGTGATGCGGGTTAACCACGGCTACCGTGGTCGGTTTTCCCTTCGAGAGGAGACCGGCGGTGGCACAGAAGAGGTTGCCCGTGCGCAAGATTCGAGAGGTATTGCGGCTCAAGGCCGCAGGAATGAGCGATCGGCAGATCGCCACTACCGTCGGCAGTGCCCGTTCCACGATCCAGGAGTGCTTGCGTCGCGCCGGCCAGGCGGGCATTACGTGGCCGCTCCCCGAGGGCGTGGACGAGGCAGCGCTCGAGGAGCACCTGTATCGCCGCTCGGTGCCGCTGCCGGGGCGGCCGGAACCCGACTTCGCCTACATGCGCCGCGAGTTGGCACGTCCCGGCGTGACGCGGATGCTGCTGTGGCAGGAGTACAAGACCGCCCACCCCGAGGGGTGGCAGTACAGCGTCTTCTGCGACCGCTACCAGCGCAGGCTCGCGACGCAGGAACTCGTACTGCGTCAGCACCACACCCCGCCACCGCGCCACGGCGTGATTCTGGCCAGCGCCGGCGCAAGCGCAGGCTTCACCGTCTCACGGTCGTAGTCCGACTGTAGCGCGATCCAGAACCCTTCCGACATCCCGAAGAAGCGCGACAGCCGCAGCCCCGTGTCGGTGGTAATGGCGCGCGTGCCGGCTACGATCTCACCGATGCGCCGCTGCGGCACGCCGATTTCCTTGGCGAGCCGGTACTGCGTGATCCCCATGGGCTTCAGAAAGTCTTCGAGCAGGATCTGCCCCGGCGACGGCATCGGCACGCGCCGCCCGAGCGGCTCGGCGACATCGGAGAAGTCCATCGTTTCCAGCTCTTCGCGCTTGATGATTTTTCCCATGCCCTGCCCTCCTCAGTGACAGTCCACGATCTCGACCCGCTCCGGCCCTGCGGCAGCCCACACGAAGCAGATTCGCCATTGGTCATTGATGCGGATGCTGTGCTGGCCCTTGCGGTTGCCCTTCAGCGCTTCCAGCTGGTTACCCGGCGGCACGCGCAGGTCATCCAGGCGCCCCACCGCATCGAGCTGCTTCAGTTTGCGCAGCGTCACTGGCTGCATCGTCACGGGAAAACGCCGCACTTCCCGGCCGCAAAACAGTGCGGCGGTGTACTTGCAGCGGAACGACTGTATGGCCGGCCTGAATCTGGCGCACTGTCAGATTTCCGAAGCGCGGAAGGCACGTTTCATCAGGTCAACTTCCCGGGCTGAGAGCCCTGTTTTCGATGCCAACCCAGGCCACGCCCGAACGGCTTGAACAACATCAGAAACGATCGTTCGCGCGCGCTCCGGCTTGATCCTGAAGTAGGGGATCACGCTCATCGCGAGTTCAAGGCTCTGCGCATTGTCATCCCTGGAAATGTTCAGGGTCAGGCCGTCGCCGGTGGCTGTAGGGTTCACATCATATGCTGGGGAGAGTACCCAGCCTTTCTTCCTCAACAGGAATCCATGATTGCGCAGGTGGTCATCAACGTTCGAAACGCAGATGTTGAAAACGATCCGTCGCCAAAGCTGTTCAAGGTCTTTGTCAGTCTGAGCCCCGTTCTTGATCAGGAAGTCGGCGAGGTCGAGATAGCTGACGCCTGTTTCCCCGCTGTCGCCGTCTTTTTTGCCGAGCATTGTCATGGCAGAAGCAAAATGGATGCGCTCGCCACGGTCTGTGCGATCAAATCGTTTCGTCAGGAACGTATCGTGCTCGCCTGAAAACTTCTGGATTCTGGCGGGGGCGGTGTCGATACCTGCGCCGAGCGCGAGCTGATAGACCACGTACTCCCACGCACCCATGTTGGTTTCGTCGCGGCGGCTCGGGAACTTGGCAATCCAGAGATGCGCCTCTTCATCGACAACGCTGGCTTTCGGACGGGCTCCGCCAAGCGATCCACCTGGCGCGATAAGCAGTTTGAGCCACTTCATGTAGTCCTTGTCGTTTTCCGCGTCGTCGCGCTCAAGCTGAAGGCTGGCGTATTCAAGATCGCGCAGCCGCGCCCACGGCGGGGAGGCCAGACTTGTGTTGTCATCAAGGAACGGTCCACTCGCGGACAGGCGAAACCTGAGCGATCCCATCCGGTGGCCGTCGAATACGCCAAGCAGGTAGTCGGACTCCAGCAACGTCCTGGCATCCCGTTGCTCCTGCCGCGCCAATTGGGCTTCCCGCCGTTTCATCAGCAAACGGCCCCAACGGTCAGGGGAGGAATCGAGAAACAGGCCAAAGTTGTCTTGGTCATCGCGGGCGTATTGCGGCCCCGCAAAGAGCCCCAGGTTTGGGTCAAGCACTTGAGCGTGGGGCGACTTCAGCCACGCCGGGGCATACTCGAACGAGAAGATTTCAATTCGTCGGGAGGGTGAGGCGTAAAGCGTGCCCATGAGGATGGGCTCCGCCATCCCTTCCCAATGGGCGCAGACCTGGATCGCCTTCTGAGTTTTCTTGACCTTGGCCATTGCCTGTTCCTATCCGTGCCGGGACACGCGTTTTTTCGTGTGAGTGAGTCCCGCATCCTGAATCTTCCGGCCAAGCGGGTCGTCCTTGCCGATGAGCAGCAGGTCTTTGTCCAGCCCAAGGCAAAACAAGACGCTGGCGTACGCGCCAAGCGTCACACCCCCGTCGCCGCGTTCGATCGAGCGCAGCGTGTTTCTGGTCATGCCCGCGCGCTCGGCCAGCATGGTCGTTGAGATCTTGCGCCGCAGGCGGGCGAGGCGAATGTTCTCGCCGAGCGTTTGCAAGATTTCCTCCAGGGCAGAGGACAATTGTGCCGTTCTCCTGGCCATACGATTCTCCATTCAATGATCATTATTATAACCAAATCAATCTGATTTGGTAACAATATCATCCATTATATGGCTGGTGAGATTACCTGTTGGTTGATATATTGATCAAAAGGTAGAGCATTGGTCAAAATAATGCTCAATAGAGCCTTAAGGCTCAAGCCTCAGCCAGAACAGGATGAACGGAACGTCAAGTAAAGGCGCGGCGGTGGATCGATGACGCCGTCTCTCTACTCTGGCGATAGGATTTTTGGACGATCGCTCAGCAAGCGACGATAGCGCAGCAGGCCGGGAAGCCACAGTTCCGGGGAAAAGGCCCCCGCAGATGAACAAGTGGAATCTCTTGTGTGGGCTCGCGGCGGGCGAAAGCGCGCCCTTCGCGCGCAGCGGCGATTCCTGCCCGACCGGCTACCGCCGCTCCGGCGACTACTGCGTGCCGCTCGGCGGTACGACGCGCGCGGCCATGCCCCGCGCCGGCAGCAACTGCCCCACCGGTTATCGCCGCAGCGGCGACTACTGTGTCGCCAATCCATACTGAGGGTCCGTGCCGACTCCGTCGCCTGCTGCGTCTGTGTGCGCCGCCGTGTCCTGATCGATACGATGCGGAAATTGCCAGAAGCTGGCATCGCGGCGCAGAGCGTGGCACATTGGATCCGTCTCATGTTCTTGGTCGAATACGAGACAACCCCCTCGGGGCGCGCCGTGCAGCGGAGGCGTGCCGCTCAGCGCACCGTCAGCGCGAGTGCGTGAATGCGCCCCATGATCGACTCGCCCAGCGCCTGGTATACGGCGCGGTGTTGTTCGACGCGCCGCATCGTCGCGAACGCCGGCGCGGCAATGGTTATCGCCCAGTGGCTTTCGCCCGAACCGTCGTCGCCGGCATGACCCCGGTGGCGGTGGCTCTCGTTCACTATCCCGAGTTCGCTCGGCGCGAATGCCGCTTCCAGGGCGGCGCGCATTTCGTCTGCAATTCCCATGGTATTTCCCGGTCTCCGTCGTGCACTCGTGGCCTCCGCGCGGTCTTGCGACCGGCTGCCGGGCCGTGGCGGCCGCGGCCCGGCAGCCTGCGGCGAAAGTCATTACATCATACGCCGTGTACGCCGGTGGCACGCGAGCGTGTGGCTGGCGTTCGCGGCGTGCGGGCCGCGCGACTATGCTGTGCCGGCCTCCCCGGACCGGATAGCGCATCGCATGTCGCCGCACCTGAGCACAATCGTCCTGCTGACCTGCAGCAACGTGTTCATGACCTTCGCGTGGTACGCGCACCTGAAGAACCTGGCGGACCGGCCGTGGATCGTCGCCGCGCTGCTGAGTTGGGGGATTGCGCTCGCGGAGTACCTGTTCCAGGTGCCGGCCAACCGCATCGGCCACACCGTGATGACGGTAGGTCAGCTGAAGATCCTGCAGGAGGTCATCACGCTGCTGGTCTTCGTGCCGTTCTCACTCTATTACCTGCGCGAGAAGCTCACGCTGGATTACCTGTGGGCCGGACTCTGCATCCTCGGCGCGGTGTTCTTCATGTTCCGGTCCAAACTTGGCATCTGACCCATATTTGGTGTGACAGTTGGCGAACTACCACAATATGTGGTGTTCATAACCTGCAAGCTGAACTACGATGACAGTGATTTGCGGATCCGGGCACAGCGTCTATACTGTGCATGCGAACAGTATGTATGGAACCACAGTCATGAAATCGGACAACAGTTTCTTCGTACGCGTCGACTACCGCGAGTTCAAGACGCGGCTGAACCGCAGCCCCGGCTGCGAGATCCGCCGCAAGGGATGGGAAACCGTGATCTGCGACGACGAGGGCGACATCCTCGGGATCGTGCACGCGGCCGCCATCGACGACAAGGGCCGGGTCCACCCCACCGAGTATTATCTGCGCCGCATCGATCCGCCGCGCCGAAATCCACGCCTCGTCGCCTGAGCCGGACGCCCGCGCGCTGGTTCAGCCGCCAGCGAGGCACTTCCGCCACCTGGTTCAGCCGCCAGCGAGGCACTTCCGCCACGCGGGGTCCGCGACGGCGGTGAAGTCCCCGTTGTGCCACTGCGGCCGGTACGGGTAGGCAAGTCTTTGCCACGTGCTGTCGTAGACGGCCCCGCCGGCCGCCTCGAGGATCGCCTGCCCGGCCGCGCTGTCCCAGCCGCAGGTGCGGGTGCGCCGCGCGTAGACCTCGGCCTCGCCCTGCGCGAGGCGGCAGAACTTGATCGCGCCGGGCTCCGCGCTGAAGTGCGCCGCGATGCCGTGGGCCGCGAGCCGCGGTGCGAGTTCGGCGCCGAGCGCCGCGGTCTGCCCCGGACTCACCAGCACACGGCACCTTGCCGCCACGCCGTGGCCGGCGCGGATCGGCGTGCCGTCGCGCCAGGCGCCCAGCCCCGTGCCGCCGCGGAACAGCACGCCGCTCGCCGGCAGGTAGACCAGCCCGAAGCACGGGTAGGCCTCGCTGATCAGGGCAATGTTCACGCTGAACGCATCGCTGCCGCGCAGGAACTCGCGGGTGCCGTCCAGCGGGTCGACCAGCCAGAAGCGCGGCGCGTCGCCGGGGTCGTGTTCACCTTCCTCGCAGATCACCGGCAGCGTGGCATCGAGCGGCGCGAGCCGCGCGGCGATCGCGAGCGAGGCGGCGCGGTCGGCCGCGCTGACCCAGCTGCCGTCGGCCTTGCGTGTGCGCTCCGGCGTGGCGCGGCGCAGCGCCAGGATGGCGTCGCCGGCGGCATGCGCCGCCGCCTCGGCCGCGGCTAGCCAGCGTGCGGGCAGCGCGTTCAGAGGACCTCCGCCGCGGCCAGGCGCTCGCGCGCCAGGAACAGGGCGGCCACCGCGTAGGCTTCGTGCACCACGCCGGCGCGCTGCAGTTCGATCAGTTCGTCGAAACTGTGGGCGCTCACTATCAGCGGCTCGGGCTCGTCGCCCGGCAGGCGCTTGGGGAACAGCTCGCGCGCGAGCACCAGGCTCATGCGGTTGCCCATGTACGAGGGCGACAGGGTGAGCTCGCACAGCACGTCCAGCCGGTGCGCGCCGTGACCGGTCTCCTCCATCAGCTCGCGGTTCGCCGCGTCGAGGATGGATTCCTCGGCGTGCACGGCGCCCTTGGGAAAAGACAGATAGTAATCGCCCACACCGGCGCCGTACTCGCGCACCAGCAGCAGCTTGCCGTCGGCGTCGAGCGCGATCACCATCACGGCACCGTGGAAGCCCGGGTTCAGTCGTTCGTAGGTGCGTTCCACGCCGTTGCCGAAGCGCAGTTTCTGCTCCTCGACGTGGAACAGGCGGCTGTGCGCCACCCAGCGGGAGGCGAGGACTTCGGGTTTGTGTCGATCGCTCATGCGGCTTCCGTCGAGCAGGACCATCCGATCGCCACACTATACGCGAAGGTGCACCGGTCCCGCTGATGGCGCCGGCGCCGAAGCGCCGTAGAATCGCCGCGACAGGGCGGCTGGCGGAGATCCCATGAAGGCAGCGCAAAGCTCGCGACGCGGGTTTCTGGTGCGTGGCGTCGGCGCGGGGCTGGCCGGACTGGCCTCGGCGCGCGCACCGTTCGCCGGCGCGGAGGCGGCGCCGGCCGCGGCCGGTGAGTGGCGCAACTGGTCCGGTAACCAGCGCGCGCGGCCGGCGGCGATCCATTACCCCGAATCGGAAGCCGCACTGCGGCGCCTCGTCGCGCAGGCCACGGGGCCGCTGCGCGCCTTCGGTGGCAGCCACTCGTTCAGCGCGCTGGTGCCGAGCGCCGGCACGCTGGTGTCGGTGGAACGGCTCGCGGGACTGCTCGCGCACGACGGCGCGACGCTGCGCGCCACGCTGGCGGCCGGTACCCGGCTCGCGCAGGCAGGCGAACTGCTGGCCGCGGCGGGACAGAACCTCGAGAACGAACCCGACATCAACCTGCAGTCGCTGGCCGGCGCCACGGCCACCGCGACGCACGGCACCGGCCGCACGCTGCAGTGCCTCTCGGGCTACGTGCGCGGCCTGCGCCTCGTGCTGCCCGACGGCGAGCTGGTCGAGTGCTCGGCCGTGCGCGACGCCGAGCTGTTCGAGGCCGCGCGCGTGGGGCTCGGCGCGCTCGGGGTGCTCAGCGCCGTGACGCTGCAGAACCGTGCCGCCTACGCGCTGCGCGAGCGCACCGTAGTGATGGACTTCGACGCCGCCTGCGCCCACGTCGAGGCGCGGCGCGACAGCGTGCGGCATGTGGAGTTCTTCGTGTTCCCGCACGGGGGCACCGCGCTGGTCAAGGAAATGGAGCTCACAGACCCGGGGGCGGACCCCGGGCCGCAGGTCGCGGCGCCCACCTTCGACGAGAACGTCGCGCTCGAGTTCGCGGCCGAGGCGGTACGCCGCGCCCCGTGGCTCAAGGGGCCGATCCAGCGGCTGGTGGGCTTGTTCGTCGCCGGCGGCGAGCGCAGCGGCCCGGCGCATCGCATCTTCCCTGGCCAGCGCACCGTTGCCTTCAACGAAATGGAGTACACCGTGGCGGCCGGGCACGGCATCGAGTGCCTGCGCGAGGTGGTGGCGACGATCCGCGCGCGCGACCTCGGCGTGTTCTTCCCGGTCGAGTTCCGCTACGTCGCCGCCGACGACACCTGGCTCGGCCCGTGCGCCGGACGCGCCGGCGCGGCGATCTCGGTCCACCAGTACCATCGCCAGGACCACCGCGAGCTGTTCGCCGCGGTCGAGCCGGTATTCCACCGCTTCGCCGGCCGTCCGCACTGGGGCAAGCTGCACACGCTGGCCGCGCCCGCGCTCGCTGCGCTGTATCCGCGCTGGGACGACTTCCTGGCCGTGCGCCGGCGCGCCGATCCGCGCGGGCGGCTGCTGAATCCGTACCTGCGCACGCTGTTCGGCGTGCGCGCCTGAGCGGGGAGGACCGTCCGATGCGCCGCCGCCACCTGCTGTGGACGCTCGCCGCCGGTGCCGGGGCGGCGCTGTGGCTGCGCCCCGACCCGCACGGCGCGCCGCACGACGCCTACTTCGACGCCCTCGACCGGTTGTTGCGCGCCGAGGGCCCGGGCCGGCCGGTGCTGCTGATCGACCTCGACCGCCTGGAGCGCAACTGCGCGCGGCTGCGCGATTCGGTGGCGCCCGGCAAGGCGCTGCGGATCGTGGCCAAGTCGCTGCCCAGCATCGGTCTGTTGCGCCACGTGCTCGCGCGCACGGCGAGCACCCGCGTGATGGCCTTCCACCAGCCCTTCCTGAATGCGCTCGCCGCGGCGCTGCCGGCCACCGACATCCTGCTCGGCAAGCCACTGCCGCTGGCCGCGGCCGCGACTTTCTATCGCGAGCTCGCTCCGGGTGCGCCGTTCGACCCGGCGCGCTCGCTGCAGTGGCTGATCGACACGCCCGAGCGCCTCGCCCAGTACCAGGGCCTGGCGCGCACGCTGGGCACGCGTATGCGCATCAACCTCGAACTCGACGTCGGACTGCACCGCGGCGGACTCGATGATCCGCGCGCGCTCGACGCCTTGCTGGCCACCATCGCGGCCGACCCCGCGCATCTGGAGTTCGCCGGCTTCATGGGCTACGACGCGCACATCGGGCGCGTTCCGGCGGTGCTCGAATCGCCCGCGCGCACGCTGGCCCGTGCGCAGTCCACCTACCGCGCCTTCGTCGAACGCGCGCGCGCGAGCGCGGGGGCCACGGCGCTGACGCTCAACGGCGCCGGCAGCCCCACCTACCGCCTGCACGGCCCGGACTCGCCGCTCACCGAGGTGGCGGTCGGTTCGGCGCTGCTGAAGCCCGCCGATTTCGATCTGGACCTGCTGGCGGACTTCGAACCCGCAGCGTTCATCGCCACGCCGGTGCTGAAGGTGATCGACGGGCTGCAGCTGCCGGGACCGGACTGGGCCGGCCGCGCGTGGGCCGCGTGGGATCCGAACCGGCGGCGCAGTTTCTTCATCTACGGGGGTAAATGGATGGCCCGCTGCGTCTCGCCGGCCGGCCTCGCCGACAACGCGCTGTACGGCAGCAGCAGCAACCAGGCGCTGCTCAACGCATCGGCCGCGGTCGATCTGGCGGTCGACGACCACGTGTTCCTGCGCCCCACGCAGAGCGAGGCGGTGCTGCTGCAGTTCGGCGAGCTGCTCGCGGTGCGCGCGGGGCGGGTCGAGGCGCGCTGGCCGGTATTGCCGGCCGTCGATGCCGGCGTGGGCGGTTGACGGCGCGCGGCGTGCGTGGGATGGTCGCGCCCCCACAGGGTGCGCGCGGCGGGAGGCAACGATGATCGACTGGACCGCGATCGACACCGTGCTGCTCGACATGGACGGAACGCTGCTCGATCTGCACTTCGACAATTTCTTCTGGCTCGAGCACCTGCCGCAACGCTATGCCCGGATCCACGACCGCGACGAGGACGCGGCGCGGCACGAACTGGTCGAACGCTTCCGGGCCGCGCAGGGCAGCCTGGACTGGTACTGCGTCGATCACTGGTCGCGCGAGCTCGGGCTCGACGTCGCCGCGCTGAAGCAGGAGGTGCGCCACCTGATCGCGGTCCGCCCGCACGTGGAAGACTTCCTGGCGCGGCTGCACGCCAGCCAGCGCCGCGTGCTGCTGGTGACCAACGCGCACCGCAAGAGTCTCTCGCTGAAGCTGGCGCACACCGGGCTCGAGCGCTGGTTCGACGCGATCGTGTCCTCGCACGATTTCCGGCTGGCGAAGGAAGAGCCCGGCTTCTGGGCCGCGCTCGCCGCGGTCGAACCCTTCGATCCGGTGCGCACGCTGCTGATCGACGACAACCACGCAGTGCTGCAGTCCGCGCACGACTACGGCATCCGCTACCTGCTCACGCTGCTGCAGCCCGACAGCCGGCGCGAGGCGCGCAGCGGGCTGCACTTCCCGGCGATCCTGCATTTCGACGAGATCATGCCCGAGCTGGAGCGCATCGATGGGCGATGAGCGCGTGCGCCTCGACAAGTGGCTGTGGGCGGCGCGCTTCTTCCGCACGCGCAACCTCGCGAAGCAGGCGATCGAGGGCGGCAAGGTGTGGTACGACGGTGCGCGCACGCGGGTCTCCAGGGAGGTGCATGTCGGCGCCGAGCTGCGCGTTCGCCAGGGCTTCGACGAGCGGACCGTGATCGTGCGCGCGCTCTCCACCGAGCGGCGCGGGGCGCCGGAGGCGGCCGTGCTGTACGAGGAGACCGCCGACAGCGTCGCCGCACGCGCCGCGGCCACCGAGCGGCGCCGCCTCGAGCGCGCCGGCGCCGGCGCCCCGGCGCAGCGGCCGGACAAGCGCGAGCGCCGCCTGATCCACCGTTTCCGCGAGCGCAACGACGCATGAACATCCCCGAACGCGACGCGTTGCTCGGTTTTCACTTCGAGACCGCGCCGGTGCGCGGACACCTGGTGCGCCTCGACGCGAGCCTGGGCGAGATCCTCGGCCAGCATTTCTACCCGCCGCCGGTGGCGACGCTGCTCGGCGAGACGCTGGCCGCCAGCGTGCTGCTCGGCGCGACGATCAAGTTCGCCGGCGCGCTGGGTGTGCAGGCCAGGAGCCAGGGACCGGTGGCGATCCTGTTCGGCGAATGCACGCACGAGCGGCAGATCCGCGGCTACGCACGCGTTGCCGACGGAGCGCTCGGCGAGGGTCTGCGCGAACTGCTGGCCGGAGGCACGCTGGCGATCACGATCACGCCGGAGCAGGGGCAGCGCTACCAGGGGGTGGTGCCGCTGGAGGCGCCGCGGCTCGCCCACTGCCTGGAACATTACTTCGCGCAGTCGGAGCAGTTGCCCACCTGCATCGTGCTGGCCGCCGACGGGGAGCGTGCCGCGGGGCTGCTGCTGCAGGTGCTGCCGGGGCGTGCCGCAGGCGAGGAACACGCGCGCAGCTGGGATCACCTGTGCCAGCTGGCGCGCACCACGAGCGCGCGCGAGCTGCTGCACGATCCGTTCACCACGTTGCTGTACCACCTGTTCCACGAGGAGCGGGTGCGCGTGCACGACCCCGAGGCGGTGCGCTTCGGCTGCCACTGCTCGCGCGAACGCGCGGCCAACACGCTGCGTTCGCTCGGCGAGCAGGAAGTGCGTGCGGTGCTGGCCGAACAGGGCACGATCCTGATCCACTGCGAGTTCTGCCAGCAGGAGTACCGCTTCGACGGTCAAGCGGTGGACGGGCTGTTTGCCGCCTCGCCCACAGCCGGTGTGGCGCTGCATTGACATTGTTCCGGTTTTCGCGGGACCGGGGTTTTTGCAATAATGCGCCTCCCCGCGGGCCGGAGCCTGGCCGATCCACGCTCGCCCCGGCCGGCGTATGACGCGCCAATCCATTGAGCCACATAGGATTTCCGGAATGGAGACTGCGACGATCTCGACCAGCACCCTGTACACGGACCTCAGTTCCGCGCTCCTCGTCGAGCACGCGATCCGGCGCAAGGAAGGCCACCTGGCGGATACCGGAGCGCTGGTCGTCACCACCGGCACGCGCACCGGGCGCTCGCCGGCGGACCGTTTCATCGTCGACGAGCCGAGCTCCAACGACGCGATCGACTGGGGTGCGATCAACCGCAAGTTCGACGCCGAGAAGTTCAACGCGCTGTGGGACCGCGTGGTCGAGTTCGCCTCCGAACACAACCGCTACGTGTCGCACCTGCACGTGGGCGCCGACCTCGAGTACTACATCCCGATCCGGGTGACGACCGAGAACGCGTGGCAGAACCTGTTCGCGCGCAACATGTTCATCCGGCCGGAAAAATACAACCCGCGCGGCAAGGAGGAATGGCAGATCCTGAACATTCCGTCCTTCGTCTGCGTGCCCGAGCGCGACGGCACCAACTCCGACGGCGCGGTGATCATCAACTTCGCACAGCGCAAGGTGTTGCTGGCGAACATGCGCTACGCGGGCGAGATGAAAAAGGCGATGTTCTCGGTGCAGAACTTCCTGCTGCCAGAGCGTGACGTGCTGCCGATGCACTGCGCGGCGAACGTGGGCGAGCAGGGCGACGTGGCGCTGTTCTTCGGCTTGTCGGGCACCGGCAAGACCACGCTGTCGGCCGACCCCGACCGCTACCTGATCGGCGACGACGAGCACGGCTGGGCCGAGGGCTCGGTGTTCAACATCGAGGGCGGCTGCTACGCGAAGACGATCAACCTCAGCCGCAAGAACGAGCCGCTGATCTGGGACGCGATCCGCTTCGGCTCGATCGTCGAGAACGTGGTCACGCACGAACACCACCGCGTCGCGGACTATACGGACACCTCGCTGACCGAGAACGGACGCTGCTGCTACCCGCGCGAGCACATCGAGAAGCGCGCCGAGAAGAATGCCGCCGGCGAGCCGCGATCGGTGATCTTCCTGACCTGCGACGTCACCGGGGTACTGCCGCCGGTGTCGATCCTGTCGAAGGAAGCCGCGGCGTACCACTTCCTCAGCGGCTACACCGCGCTGGTCGGTTCCACCGAGATGGGCTCGGGCAGCGGCATCAAGAGCACCTTCTCGACCTGCTTCGGCGCGCCGTTCTTCCCGCGTCCGGCGCACGTCTACGCGGAGCTGCTGATGCGCCGCGTCGAGAAGTTCGGCAGCCACGTCTACCTGGTCAATACCGGCTGGACTGCGGGCTCCGGCGGCGCTGGCGGCAAGGGACACCGCTTCCCGATCCCGACCACGCGCGCGATCATCGCCGCGATCCAGAGCGGCACCCTGGTCGGTGCGCCCACCGAACATCTGCCCGGGCTGAACCTCGACATCCCGAAGGCGGTGCCGGGCGTCGATGCGCACATCCTCAATCCGCGCAACACCTGGGAAGACCAGGGCGCCTACGATGCGCAGATGCGCAACCTGATCGGGCTGTTCCAGCAGAACTTCCGCAAGTTCAGCGGCGTTTCGGAAGCGATCATCGCGGCGGGCCCGCAGCTGCCGGAGTAAGTCGGTCCGACCGAACGAAAAAGGGGGCCGAAGCCCCCTTTTTGCTGCTTCTTCAGCGCGTCTTCGCGATCACGTTGTCCGCGTACCAGCGCATCTGGCCGAGTTTCTCCTCCAGCGTGGTGTCCGGGTCCTTGTTGTAGACGTTGCGGAACGCGACGATGACCTCGTCGACACCGCGGTCCTCGAGACGCTTGATGCCGTCCGGGGAATACGCCGACTCGCCCATGTTCTGGATCTCGAAGGGCTCCTTGTCCCGGCCGTACTCGGCGCGGAAGGCGTGCAGCTTCTTCAGGAAGCCGTCGAGTTCCTCGAGCGTGGTGCCGGCGCTGATCCAGCCGTCGCCGATGCGTGCCGCGCGCTTGAGCGCGGCATCCGCGTGCCCGCCGATCAGGATCGGCACCGGCTTCGTCGGTACCGGGCAGAGCTTGATCGGCTCCATCTCGAAGATCTGGCCCTTGTACCCGAAGTACTCGCCCGTCATCAGGCCGCGGATGATCTCGATCATCTCGTCCATGCGCTGGCCGCGCTTTTCCCAGGGGATCTGGCAGGCCTCGAAGTCTTCCGGCCACGGGCTCAGTCCCACGCCGAGGCCGATCCGGTTGTTGCTGAGCACCGCGAGGCTGGACAACTGCTTGGCGACGATCGCGGGCTGGCGGATCGGCAGTTTCACCACCGAGGTGGTGATGCGGATCTTTGTGGTGACGGCCGCCGCCGCGGCCATCGCGATGAAGACCTCGAGGAACGGCACGCCGTCGAGGAAGTCGCGGCTGCCGTCGTCGTTGTAGGGATACTTCGCGTTGCTCTCCTTCGGGTAGCAGATGCTGTCCGGGAAGCTGAAGCTGTCGAAGCCCATTTCCTCGGCCGCGCGCGCGAGCGGCAGGTACTGGTCCGGCGCGGGCATGGAAGCGTGGTAAGCGAAGCGCATGGTCATGTTCTCCTGGTGCGTAATGGACGCCGGCCGCTGTCGCGGCTTCATCGCGTGTTCGGGACCGCTTGTACGAAGTGCCGTCGGCGGCGGTTCACCAGCGGCGACGATAACGCATCCGCCCGTCCCGTTGATAGCTCGCCCGGGCCGCTTCGTTGGCCGGCGGCGAGGCGGCTACACTGCACGCATCCGGTCAGCCGTCGCGAGGACCACACGATGCCCGCCGATTCCGCCCCCGCCACGCCCGAGCGGCTGCGGCTGCGCCCGGCCACGCGCGCCGACGCAGCGCTGGTGCTGGCGCTGATCCGCCAGCTGGCGGTCTACGAGAAGCTCGAGGACGCGGTCAGTGCGACGCTCGACGACATCCAGGACACGCTGTTCGGCGCGCAGCCCTGCGCCGAGGTCGTGATCGCCGACTGCGACGGCGCGCCGGCCGGCTTCATCCTGTGGTTCGCGACCTACTCGACCTTTCTGGCGAAGCCCGGCATCCACGTCGAGGACCTGTTCGTGCTGCCCGCGCTGCGCGGACGCGGCATCGGCCGGCGCCTGCTCGCGCACGTCGCCGCCGAGGCGCTCGCGCGCGGCTGCGGGCGTCTCGAATGGTCGGTGCTCGACTGGAACGAGCCGGCGCTGCGTTTCTACCGCGCGATCGGCGCCGAGGCGAAGCCCGAGTGGATCTTGCAGCGCCTGACCGGGGACGCGCTGCGGGCACTGGCGGCCGCTGCCGGCTGAGGCGATCCGGCGGGTTTGGCCGCACCGGCCGCAGGCAGTATGCTTGCCCGGGAACCGCCGGCGGCGACGAGCGCTGCCGACGCTGGCATCACGGGAGGAACCATGCCGGATACGCAAGCCGTGCGCGAGCACCTGTTGGTCAAGCGTGCCGAACTCGAGGAACGGGTGCAACGCATCGACGCCGACCTGCGCCGGCGCGAGCAGCCGTTGTCGGCGGACTTCGGTGAACAGGTCACCGAGCAGGAGAACCTCGATGCGCTGTACGCGATCGAGTCCGAGGGGCGGCTGGAGCTGAAGAAGGTCGAGCGCGCGCTGGAGCGCATCGGGCGCGGCGAGTACGCCGTGTGCAGCCGCTGCGGTGGGCCGATCGGGAGCGCGCGGCTGGCGGCGCTGCCGTACGCCGACACCTGTATCGCCTGCGCCGACTGAAGCGGGAGCTCCATCGATGCCAGTCCAACCGCTTGGCGCCGAGGCGCTGTGCCTGCACACCGATCCCGCGCGGCTGGGATTCCGCTCCACCGACGATGTGCCCGACATCGACTCGGCGATGGGGCAGGATCGCGCGATCGCCGCGATCGAGTTCGGGGTCGGTATCCGGCGCGAGGGCTACAACCTCTACGTGGCAGGCCCCACCGGCATCGGCCGGCGCACGCTGGTCGATCACCTGCTCGCCCGCCACGCCGGCGAGCGCGGCGAACCCTCGGACTGGTGCTACGTCAACAATTTCGACGACCCGTCGCGACCGCGCGCGCTGGAACTGCCGGCCGGCCGGGGCGTGCAGCTCAAGCGCGACATGGAGAAGCTGATCGAGCGCATGCTGGTCACGGTGCCGAACGTGTTCCGTGGCGACGAGTACCGTCGGCGCATCACCGACATCCAGGAGGAGTACCAGGACCGCGAGGCGAAGCTGTTCAGCGAACTGAACGACGCGGCCCGCGGCAAGGGCATGGTGGTGATCCGCACCCCGGGCGGTTACACGATCGGCCCGGTGCGCGACGGCAAGCTGATGACGCCGGCGCAGTTCAACGAACTCTCGCGCGAGGACCAGGACCAGGCCAAGGGAGTGATCGACGAGCTGAACCACCGGCTGAAGTCGATCATCGAGAGCATCCACGGCTGGCAGGAGGAGAGCGTCGAGCGCGTCAAGGCGGTCGACGACGAGTTCATCCACGACATCATCGACCCGATGATGGCGGCGCTGAAGTCGCGCTACCAGGTGTATCCGGCGGTGCTCGCGTTCCTCGACGCCGCCCACCAGGACATGGCCGAGAACGTCTGGGACTTCCTGCCGAACGAGCCGCAGGAAGGCAACGTGCCGCTGCGCAAGAAGATCTTCGCGGCCGAGCACCTGCGCTACCACGTCAACGTGCTGGTCGACCACGACGGCGAGTGCTGTGTGCCGGTGCTCTACGAGGACAACCCGACGCTGCAGAACGTGCTCGGGCGCGTCGAGCACATCGCGCAGATGGGCACGCTGCTGACCAACTTCAGCCTGATCAAGCCCGGCGCGCTGCACCGCGCCAACGGCGGCTACCTCGTGCTCGATGCGCGCAAGGTGCTGCTGAACTCCTTCGTCTGGGACGCGCTGAAGCGCGCGATCCGCTCGCGCGAGATCCGCATCGAGTCGGTAGAGCGCATCCTCGGCATGGTCTCGACCACCTCGCTGGAGCCCGAGCCGATCCCGCTCGACCTCAAGATCGTGCTGGTCGGGGATCGCTACCTGTATCACCTGCTGAAGCACTACGACCCCGAGTTCGGCCTGTACTTCAAGGTCGTGGCCGATTTCGCCGACGCGATCGACCGCAGCCCCGAGGCAACCGGGTTGTACGCGCGCATCATCGCGACCCTGGCGCGGCGCGAGAAGGCGCGCGCGCTCTCCGCCGGCGGGGTCGCGCGCGTGATCGACCGCAGCGCCCGCAGCGCCGAGGATGCGGCGAAGCTCTCGTTGCACATCGGGGACCTGGTGGACCTGGTCGTGCAGTCCGACTTCTGGGCCGGCCGCGAGGGCAGCGCGCTGATCGAGGCGCGTCACGTCGACCAGGCCGTCGCGCAGCATCTGTTCCGCAACAACCGCTACCAGGAGCTGCTGGCCGAGCAGATCCACCGGGGCGTGATGCTGCTGGCCACCGACGGCGCCGAGGTCGGGCAGATCAACGGCCTGTCGGTGATCCAGCTCGGCGACTACAGCTTCGGGCGGCCGTCGCGCATCACCGCCACCGCGCGGCTGGGCTCCGGCAAGCTGGTCGACATCGAGCGCGAGACCGATCTCGGCGGCCCGCTGCACTCCAAGGGCGTGATGATCCTCGGCAGCCTGCTCGCGCGCCGCTACGCGCAGAGCCAGCCGCTCGCGTTGTCGGCGAGCATCGTGTTCGAGCAATCCTACGGCCGCGTCGACGGCGATTCGGCGTCGATGGCCGAGCTGGTCGCGCTGCTGTCGGCGATCGCGGGCATCCCGATCCGCCAGGACCTGGCGATGACCGGCTCGGTGAACCAGCTCGGCGAGATGCAGGCGATCGGCGGCGTGAACGACAAGATCGAGGGCTTCTTCGACGTCTGCGCGGCGCGCGGCCTCACCGGTACGCAGGGCGTGGTGATCCCGCGCTCGAACGTGCAGCACCTGATGCTCAAGCCCGAGGTGGTCGAGGCCGCGCGGGCCGGGAAGTTCCATGTGCACGCGGTGGGCAGCGTCGACGAGGCGCTCGAGCTGTTCACCGGGTTGCCGGCCGGCGCGCCGCGCGAGGACGGCGGCTTCGAGGCGGGTTCGGTCAACGAACGGGTGCGCGAACGTCTGCACGAGCTGGCCGAGCTCGGCCGCCGCCACGCGGGCAACGACCGCCAGGGCGGCAACGACCACCAGGGCGCCGAGGCGAAGCCGTGAACACCGGCGACCGCGGTGAGTCCAGCCGGCTGCGCCGCATCATGCTGGCGCTGGATGCGCTGAACTGCGACACCGCGCTGATCGAGGCCGCGGCGCTGATCGCGGCCAAGCTGCAGGCAGAGCTCGACGCGCTGTTCGTCGAGGACGACGACGTCTACACCGTGGCGGACCTGCCGATCACGCAGGAGATCTCGCTGTCCTCCGCGCGCGCGCGCGAAATCTCGGGTCCGCGCGTGGAGCAGGCCTTGCGCTGCCTTTCGCGCGATGCCGAACGGCGCTTCACGGCGGTCATCCACCGCAGCCGCGTCAAGGGAAGCTTCGAGGTCACGCGCGCGCGGCGCGAGGAAGCGATCAGCGACGCCGCGCTGCGCGTCGATCTGCTGCTGCTGCAGCCGCGCGAGCGCACGCTGGTGCGCGTGCGTGTGCGCGAGAACCGGCCGCCGCGGGTGTTCGTGCTGTGCGGGCAGAGCGCGGCCAGCCGGCGGGCGCTGGAGATCGGGGCGCGGCTCGCGCACGAGGATCATCACGTGCTCGAGGTGGTGGTGGCCGGCGAACTCGACGCCGCGCTGCGCCGCGAGCTGGAAGCCACCGGGCTGGTGGTCGTGGTGCGCGAGCACCCCGCGCACAGCGAGGTGCCGGCGATGCTCGGCGACGTCGACGACCGCCCCGGCAACACCGTGCTGGTGGCCGGCGACCTGCCGGAGGGCGGCAGCCGCGCCGCCGCGCTGCAGGGGCTCTCGCGCATGCGCTGCCAGGTGCTGCTGGTGAACTGAACGGCGCGCATATCCGTATCAACTGCCGGTGAATAACCGCCGGCGCCTCTGCTACCATGGCCCGGCGTCCCATCCATTCCGATCACAGCGGAGCGCATATCCATGACGATCAAGGTCGGCGATCGCATTCCATCCGTCACCCTCAGGAAGATGGGTGAAAAGGGTCCCGAGAACATCGGCACCGACGACATCTTCCGCGGCCGCAAGGTCGTGCTGTTCGCGGTTCCGGGCGCGTTCACGCCCACCTGCACCGCAGCGCACCTGCCCGGCTACGTGGTCAACGCCGACCGCATCAAGGCCAAAGGCGTGGATACCATCGCGTGCATGGCGGTCAACGACGTGTTCGTGATGAACGCCTGGGGCAAGTCGCAGAACGCCGAGGAGCTGCTGATGCTGGCCGACGGCAACGCGGAGTTCACCAGGGCGCTCGGGCTCGAACTCGACGGCAGCGGTTTCGGCATGGGCACGCGTTCGCAGCGCTTCGCGCTGGTCGCCGAGGACGGCGTGGTGCGCCACCTGGCGGTGGAACCGAACCCGGGGCTCGACGTGTCGGCCGCGGAGAAGATCCTCGAGCTGCTCTGATACGGGAGGCATGCCGATGGACACAGCCGTGCGTGCGGGCGATTCCCCGATCGCGGTCGAGGTCGAACAGGGCAAGAGCTACTGGTGGTGCAGCTGCGGGCGCTCGGCACGGCAGCCGTTCTGCGACGGCTCGCACAAGGACACCGGCTTCACGCCGGTGAAATACGAGGCGCCCGATACCCGCACCGTCTATTTCTGCGCCTGCAAGGCGACGGCCAACCGGCCGCTCTGCGATGGCAGCCACAAGCGCGCCTGACGCCGCCGTTGCCTGCCCGCGGACGCCGGTGACGGTGGTGCGGCCGTGAACGCGATCGTGCCTCCCGCCGCGGCGGCCACGCCGGCGTTGGTGGACCGCTTCGGTCGCCGCGTCGACTACGTGCGGATCTCGGTCACCGACCGCTGCGACTTCCGCTGCGTCTACTGCATGGCCGAGGACATGCAGTTCCTGCCGCGGCGCGAGATCCTCAGCCTCGAGGAACTGGCCGCGGTCGCCGAGGCTTTCGTCTCGCTCGGCGTGAAGAAGATCCGCCTGACCGGCGGCGAACCGCTGGTCAGGCACGACGTGCTGTGGCTGTGCGAGCGCATCGCGGCGCTGCCCGGACTGCGCGAGCTGGTGCTCACCACCAACGGCTCGCAGCTGGTGAAGATGGCGCCGGCGCTGCGCCGGGCCGGCGTGAAGCGGCTCAACATCAGCCTCGACAGCCTCGATGCGCGGCGCTTCCGCGCGCTGACGCGCGTCGGCGAGCTGGCGCAGGTGCTGGCCGGCATCGACGCGGCGCTAGACGCGGGTTTCGAGCGCGTGAAGCTGAACAGCGTGATCCTGCGCGGCAACAACGACGACGAGGTGCTGGCGCTGCTCGAATTCGCGCGCGAGCGCGGCACCGACATCACGTTCATCGAGGAGATGCCGCTCGGTCGCATGGACGACCGCGATCGTGCCGCCAGTTTCTGTTCCAGCGAGGAAGTGCGCGCGCTGATCCGCGCGCGCCACGCGCTGGCGGCGGTCGGCGACGACAGCGGCGGCCCGGCGCGCTATTACCGGATGCCGGACAGCGCGATCCGCGTCGGCTTCATCTCGCCGCACAGCCACAATTTCTGCCACCTCTGCAACCGGGTGCGGCTCACCGTCGAGGGGCGGTTGCTGCTGTGCCTGGGCAACGAGCATTCCGCGGACCTGCGCGCGGTGCTGCGCGAGCACCCCGGCGACCGTGCGGCGCTCATCGCGGCGATCGTGCGCGCGATCGAGCTCAAGCCCGAGAGGCACCACTTCGATCTGGCCGCCGAGCCGCAGATCGTGCGCTTCATGAACACCACCGGCGGCTGACAGCGCGGTACTACCGCAGCTCGACCACCACCGGCGCGTGGTCCGAGGGCCGTTCGAGCCGGCGCGGCGTCTTGTCGATGTGGCACGCGCGGCAGTCCGGCACCAGCGCCGCCGACAGCAGCACGTGGTCGATGCGCAGCCCCCGGTTGCGCCGGAACGCGAGTTCCCGGTAGTCCCACCACGAGTAGCTCTTGTCCGGCTGTTCGAACAGCCGGAACGCGTCCGCCAGCCCGAGCCCGAGCAGCGCGTCGAACGCCGCGCGCTCGGCCGTGCTGCACAGGATCTTCCCGCGCCACGCCTCCGGATCGTGCACGTCGCGGTCCTCGGGTGCGATGTTGAAATCGCCGAGCAGCGCGAGCCGCGGCCAGCGCGCAAGTTCGGCGCGCAGCCAGCCGGCGAGCGCGGCCAGCCACTCGAGCTTGTACGCGTATTTCCCGCTGCCGACCTCCTGCCCGTTCGGCACGTACGCCGAGATCACGCGCGTGTCGCCGAGCGTGCCCGCGATCACCCGCTTCTGGTCGTCGGCCAGGCCGGGGATGTCGCGCACCACGTCGGCGAGCTCGCCGCGCCACACGATCGCCACGCCGTTGTAGGTCTTCTGCCCGTTGTGTTCGGCGCGATAGCCGGCGGCCGCGAGTTCGGCGAAGGGGAAGCCCTCGTCGGTGGTCTTGGTTTCCTGCAGGCACAGGGCATCGGGGGAGTTGGCGGCGAGCCAGTCGAGCACCTGCGGCAGGCGCACCTTCAGCGAGTTGACGTTCCAGGTGGCGAGTTTCATGCCCGCATCATAACCGGGCGCCGCGCTGCATCGCTCGCCTATACTGCGGCGGTTTCACCCCGGGAGCCCGCGCCGATGAGCCGAACCGTGTTGCCGCCGCCGTTGCCGACCGCGCTGATGGGATCGCCGTCCGCCATCCGTGCGGGCTTCGAGGAGGCGCGCTACATCTGCTCCGCACAGGTCGCGACCACGGTCTACCTCGCGTACCAGTTGCAGAAGCCGGTGCTGGTCGAAGGGCCGCCCGGCGTCGGCAAGACCGAGCTGGCGAAGACGCTGGCGCAGTACCTGTCGCTGCCGCTGATCAGGCTGCAGTGCTACGAGGGACTCGACGAGAGCAAGGCGCTGTACGAGTGGAAGTACGGCAAGCAGCTGCTGTACACGCAGGTGCTGAAGGACCAGCTCGGCGACCTGCTGAAGGGCGCGCACGGGCTGGCCGAGTCGGTGGCGCGGCTGCACGAGTTCGGCGACATCTTCTACAGCGAGGAATTCCTCGAGCCGCGCCCGCTGCTGAAGGCGATGCGCGCCGAGCAGGGCGCGCTGCTGCTGATCGACGAGATCGACAAGGCCGACCAGGAGTTCGAGTCGCTGCTGCTCGAGATGCTTTCCGACTACCAGCTCTCGGTGCCCGAGATCGGCACGGTGCGTGCGCGCCACACGCCGCTGGTGGTGCTGACCAGCAACAGCACGCGCGAGGTCAGCGACGCGTTGAAGCGCCGCTGCCTGCACCTCTACATCCCGTTCCCGGACCCCGTGCTCGAGAACCGCATCGTGCGCGCGCAGGTGCCCGAGGTGGCCGATTCGCTGCGGGTCCAACTGGTCGGTTTCGTGCAGGCGCTGCGCGAACTCGACCTGAAGAAGCCGCCGGCGGTCAGCGAGTCGATCGACTGGGCGCGTGCGCTGCTGCTGCTGCACGCGCGCTCGCTCGACGACACGCTGGTGCGCGAGACGCTGAACGTGCTGCTGAAGTTCGAGGACGACATCCAGGCCGCGGCGGAGAACCTGCCGGCGCTGCTCGCCGGGGCACGCGCGGCCGCACCCTGATGGAGCGCACGTTGACCGATTTCGTGCGCGTGCTGCGCAACGCAGGCGTGCGCGTGTCGCCGGCCGAGACGCTGGACGCGGCGAGTGCGCTGGCGCTGGCGGGTTACGGTGACCGCGAACTGGTGCGCCAGGTGCTGGCCGCCACGCTGGCCAAGACCATCGACGACAAGCAGCTGTTCGACGACTGCTTCGCGCGCTTTTTCGCGTGGCCGGAGTCCGCGGGCGGCGCGCCGGCCGCGGTGCGTCCCGATCCGGTCGACGCGCCGCTGGCGCCGGCCGCGCCGGGCGCGACGCCGCTCGCGGGACTGGCCGGCTCGGACGACGGCGCGCTAGTGCTGGCCATCGATGCCGCGGCGCGCGGCGCCGGCATCGATGCGATGAGCAGCTTCACCCAGCGCGGGCTCTACACGCGGCGCACGCTGGAGGCGTTGGGCTGGCAGGCGCTGCAGGAGCGCATCCTCGAGCTCGAGCAGGCGCCCGCCGGCGCCGAGCCGGGGCGCGCGGCGGGGCTGGCACTGAAGCAGTGGAGCGAACTGCTGCGCGAGCGCGTGCGCGAATACGTCGAGCGCCACTATCTGCTGTTCGCCGGCGCGCAGGCGCGCGAACTGCGCGAATCGGTGCTGCGCTCGGCGCGGCTGTCGCAGCTCGAGGAGCGCGACCTCGAACAGATCACGCGCATCGTGCGCCGCATCGCGCGCCGGCTGGCCGCACGCTACGCCACGCGGCGGCGCGAGCACCGGCGCGGGCTGCTCGACGTGCCGCGCACGCTGCGCGCGGGCGTGGCGCACGACGGGCTGCTGTTCGAACCGCGCTGGAAGAGCCGGCGCCGTGACCGGCCGGCGCTGATCGCGGTGTGCGACATCAGCGGTTCGGTGCGCGCCTACGCGCGTTTCCTGCTGCTGTTCCTGTACGGACTGGGCGATGTGCTGCCGCGCGTGCGCAGCTTCGTGTTCTCGTCGCGGCTGGCCGAGGTGAGCGAGCTGTTCGCGCAACACCCGCCGGAGGTCGCACTGGCACTGGCGCAGCGGCTGCACGGCGGCGGCTCCACCGACTACGGCGCCGCGCTGCGCGCCCTGCTCGAGGCCAGCGGTCGCGAGCTCGACAGCGGGGCCAGCGTGGTGATCCTCGGCGACGCGCGCAACAACCGCGGCGATCCGGCGCTGGCCGCGCTGCGCGAGATCGGGCGGCGCGCGCGCCGTCTGGTGTGGCTGACGCCGGAACCGGAGAGTCTGTGGGGAACCGGCGATTCGGAGATGCTGCGCTACCGCGGCGCGTGCAGCGAGGTGCGCGTGGTGCAGTCGATCCGCCAGCTCGAGCGCTTCGCCGACGATCTGCTGCGGCGCGACTGACGAACTCCGCGGCAAGACGCTTCGCCCCGCGACCGTGCCGGCGCACGCTGGCGGTGGCACACCTGTGGGTCGCCGTGAATACGTCCATGTAGGCTCGAACGCCGCATCCCTGCGGCGTACGCCCACCGGTGCGCCACCGCCAGCGTGCGCCTCATGGCCCTCTGCGACAGCCCAAAGGAACTCAGGGAGTCGGGTTGAAGCCGCGGCCGCGTTCGCCGCGTTCTGCGGTCCGGGACTCGCCGCGGCTTTCGCGCATGGCGTTACGGGAGTCGCCGCGGTCCTCCCGCGTGGCGTTGCGGGACTCGCCGCGCCCCTCACGCTCCGCTACGCGGGGCTCGCTGCGCCATTGGCGAGCGGTGCCGCCGGCCGATTCGTTGCGCGCCTCGCGCTCGGGTGCCCGCCACTCGCTGCGTGGCGCGGGCGCCGCCATACGTGGTTCGGTGCGCTGCGGGCGAGGTTCGGTGCCACGCGCGCGGGTGGCTTCTCGCGTGTCCGCGCCACTGCGCAGCCGCAATGCTTCGCGGCTGGTCGGCTCGCGCGTGACGACGCGCGGTTCGCCACGCTGCACGGGGCTGGCTGCTCGTTCGGCCTGCGCCTGCCACTGGCGTCGCTCGACGCGGCTCTCGCGCGGCGCCGGGCGTTCGCGTCCTGGTTCCGCCTGCTGTGGTCGCTGCTTCTGCTCCCGCGGCGGGTCTGCTTGCTGCTGGCGCGGCATGATGCGTTCCCGGTTTGCCTGCGGTTCGCGTTCGCGCGTATCGCGCGTCTCGATCCGCCGTTCGCGCGCCTCGTCACCTTGCGGCATGCGCATGGTGTCGGCGCCATCGTTGTTGTCGCGGGTGCGGTCGACGCGCTCACGCGCCTCGCCACGACGCCCGGCGTCGTCGTTGCCGCCGGGCAGACGCCGGCCCTCGTCGGTGCGGATGCGCCGGCCGTCGTCGGTGCGGATGCGCTGGCCCTCGTCGGTGCGGATGCGCTGGCGGTCGCCGGTCCAGGCGCGGTCACGCTCGCGATCGTCGCCCCGATGCCGCCCATCGTCGTCGCGGCGGTAGCGTTCGACACCCTGGTAGCGGTTGCGATCGCCGTCACGGTAGCGGTCGTCGCGCCGATCGCCGTAGTCATGGCGGTGCACGGGGCGTCCGTCGTGCGGCACGTAGCGGTGTTCGACCACACGGTGACGGTAGGGATGGCCGCGACGGTGGTGGTGGTCGTGCACCCACACGTAATGTACCGGCGGCGGGCGATGGTAGTAGAACGGCGGGCGCGGCACCACGCGCACGCGGTGCGTGGGCCAGTCCCAGTCGCCGAAGAAGAAGCTGGCGCCGAGGTTGATGCCCACGCCCCAGTAGAAGCCGCCGCGGTTGCTGTAGCCCAGCGTGAGGCCATAGCCCGGCCACGGATCCCAGTACACCGGGCGGTACGCAGGCCACCACCACGAACCGTAGATCGTCAGCGGGTCGTAGTACGGCACGTAGAACACGTCGGGACGCGCGGGCTGCACCACGATCACCTCGCGTTCGCGCACCACGCGCACCTTGTCGTTCGAGCGCAGGTTGCCAGCCGCGTAGGCGCGGTCACGCAGCCCCTGCACGGTGTCCATCACCTGCTGCTGCTGTGCGAGGAAGGCATCGCCGAGGCGCTCGGTCCAGTCGAGGTCGGCGTCCATCTGTTGCAGCACGTTCGGGAACGCGAGCAGCGATTTCACGCTCGGGTCCCAGTCGCGCCCCTCGGCCGCGCGCACGGCGTCTTGCCCCTGCAGGCCGGGATTGTCGCGCTGGAAGCGCGCAGCCTGCACCACCTCGAGCGGGTAGGTCGCCGCCATCAGGATCTGCGACAGCAACTGGTCCGGGTACAGTGCGACCGGCGCGAGCATCTGGTCCAGCTCCGCCTGCGAGAACAGCGGCACGTCCTCGGGTTCCGCGGCGTGCACGGTGGACGATACCGCCAGCACCAGCGCGATCAGCCAGCCGAACAGGGTTTTCATCAACCTACTCCCGCAGGTGGGTTCGCCGATTAGAACGCGCCGGCGAGGTGGCGGTTGACTCGTGTGATTATTACCGCCGTGGGGCGCCCATCAGTGCTCCAGCGCGATCTCGTAGTGGTCCGTGTAGAAGCGGAACGCGTCGCGGATTCCCGCTTCGCTCAGGCCATAGTCGGCCGCACGGTAGCTGTGGGCGCCGAAGTGGCCGCGCGGCTTGCGCTCGAGGTAGTCGCGGATCGCGTCGGCGAAGTCGGGGCGGAACTCGAGTCCGAAGCGTTCGTAGACGCGCTCGATGGTCGCGACCGGATTCTTCATCAGCGACTGGAAATGCACGTCGACGATCTGCGCGGGGGGAATGGTGCCGTTGGCGCGCTCGTCGATGACCTTGCGCAGCGTCGCCGAATAACCGCCGACCACCAGCTGCGCGACCAGCGCGGGATCGACGCCGTCGGCGCGGCTGGCGCGCATCAGCGTCGACAGGCTGACCGTCGACGGCACCGACTTCACCGGGTCGCGATGGGTGTGGACGATGCGCAGATCCGGGTATTGCGCCAGCAACTGGTCCAGCGCACCGAGGTGTGCGGGTGACTTCAGCAGCCAGCGCCGGGCGTGCACGCCGTCTCCCTGCAGCAGCTGCAGTATCGTGCGGTGCCAGCGGTACGCGCTCTGCGGTCGCGTCCCGGCACGCCAGCGCAGCCAGTCCCAGGCACCGTAGAGCATCGCCCACCAGTCGGTGCTGAAATCGCTGTCGAGGAAGCGGATGCACTCGACCGGCAGGTCCCAGCGGTGCTCATGGGCGGCCTTGATCGCGGGCTGGATGTCGGCCCAGAACTCGTTCACGGTTTCGGCGATCTGCCCGCGCGTGATCGCGCCGCCCAGCGACGCCGCCGGCGGAGCGACCGGGCTGGCCGCCTCCCACGCGAGCGGCGCGCGGTTCTGCGTGTCGAGCGCGAGCAGTTCGAACAGGATCGAGGTGCCGGTGCGCCCCTGGCCCGCGATCAGCAGCGGCGCCTCGATGCGCCGTGTGGCGATCGACGGGTCGGCGCGGTGCGCGGCGGTGACGAACAACCTGTTGCGCAGTGCACGCAGCAGGTCGGCGCGGGTGATCAGCCGCCCCAGCGTGTGCAACGCCACGTCCTTCTCGAGCGAGGCCAGCAGCCGCCGGAACGGTTCTTCCCAGCCGGCGTCGCCGAAATCGTCCAGTCCCGTGCCCGCGTGTGCCTCGGCGATCAGTTCGTCGGCGTCCAGGCGTACCAGGCGGGCCGCGCCACCGACCGCCGCGCCCAGGTAGTTCAGTCGCCGCACCCAGTCCTGCTGCGTGATCTGCATCGTTGGTTCCGTCCGGTGGTTCGTGTCGATCGCACGCTAGTGCGGGCGGTGCCGGCCGTCAACGCCGGCATTGACGCGTCCGCGCCGCGCTGCGACGCTGCGCGCAAACGGCCTCCCGGGGGAACCACGATGAGCGATTCGCGCCAGGCGTTCCGTGAGCTGCTCGCGCTGCTCGCGGAGATCGACACCGCCTGCGTCGGCGAGAGCGACGCGACGAAATCGGCGCTCGACGTCGCCGACGGGCACCGCATGGTGCTGCACGGGCTGCGCCGGGCGCTCGGTTCGCAGCTCGACGCGGACCCGTACCGTCCGGTGCTCAGGCGGGCGATCACACCCGTCATGAAGTTCGGCGGCGACAGCCCCGACGCCGTCTACCACGAGTGCAACATCGCCGCCGACGCCAGCTACCGGATCCGCGGCAACGTCGCCGGCGCGGTCTACGTGTCGTTCGCGGTCCAGAGCGCGGACGCCGTCGGCGAGGGCGTGGGCGCCACGCTGAACAGCGAGGAGTTCGACGTGGCGCCGGACGGTTCCTTCGAGATCGAGGCGACGCCCGCGGCCGCCGCCGGCGAGCGCAATCGGCTGCGCATTCCCGCCGGCGGTTTCAGCGTGATCGCGCGCCACTACTACGAAGGCGTGAACTGCGCGATGGCCGAGTCCGGGCGCCGCATTCCGCTGCAGATCGAATGCACCTCCGGACGCCCGCACGCCACCGAGCCCGACGCGGCCGCGATCGCCACCGGCATCGCGCGCGTCACGCGCCTGCTGCGCAGCCGCACCATCGACGAGATGCGCGGGCGCGGCGCGGTGCCGGCGTGGGTGTCGCGGGTGCCGAACCGTTTCAACGAGGTGCAGAAGCCGGATGCGGGAATGGCGTACGCGGCACTCGACATCGCCTACGCGATGGCGCCGTTCCATGTGCCGGAGGGCAAGGCGCTGGTGATGAGCGGCCGTTTCCCGGCGTGCCGCTACGCCGGTGTGGTGCTGTGGACGCGCTTCCGCCAGAGCTTCGATTACCTCAACCGCCGTGTGTCGCTGAATCGGACGCAGACCGTGCCCGAGACCGACGGCAGCTACCGCATCGTGATCGCGGCGCGCGATCCCGGCGTGCCGAACTGGCTGGATACCGGCGGGCGCGCGAGCGGGATGATCTACTGGCGCTTCCTGCTGCCGCGCGACGCGATCGTCACCCCGCAGACCGAACTCGTCGATCTGGACTCGCTGACCGGCTGAAACAAAAAGGGCCGGCGGCTCGCACCGCCGGCCCGAAAGCGCGGCCGTTGCGGCCGCGCACACTACCGGGTCGGACTCAGGGCGTGTCCACGCGCACGATGGTCGGGTTCGGCATGCCGGCCGCACCCGAGTACGCGACCGCTCCGAGGTACTTCGTCGCCGGCGCCAGCCCCGTGAAGACGAGGTTGACCGTCCCGGTCGCTCCCGTCGCTGCCGATGCCGGCGCGGTCACCGTCATGTTGCCGGCATCCGCTGCGTCGAGCAGCCAGGTGTGCAGCCTGAACGGCGTGCTGCTGACCACGCCCCAGCCGGTGACCACGACGGTATAGCCGTCCGCTGCGGGATCCACCAGATTGACCTCCTCGGCAGAGGTGCCGGAGCCGCTGCTGCCCACCAGGGTGGTGCCGCGGAACACGCACAGGTCGAGGTCGGAGCCCGGGTTCACGTCGGCATCGAACAGCGCGAAACGCGCATAGCTGGTGCCGGCCGGGATCGTTACCGGGATCAGTTGCGCGTTGGGCGAAGCCAGCGAACAGCTGCTGTCGGTGGGGTCGTCGGCGACACTGCCGTCGGTGGTGGCCGCCGCGACGAGACCGCGCGCCGTGGCGCTGAAAGCCCCCGAATAGCCGAAGGTCACCGGATACGTGATGTCGGCTCCACTGCCCGCGACCGCCGCCGGCGCCGCCAGCGCGACCGGCCTCGCCACCATCGGTATGCGCACCGTGTGCGTACCGTCGCTCAGCGTGAGCTGGCCGCCGGTATAGGCGTTCAGTGCAGCGGTCGTGGTGGTCAGCTTCACGGTGAACGTGCCGCTGGCGCCCGCTGCCAGGGTCGGCGGCGGTGTGACCTCGACCGTGAAGCCCGCCATCCCGGCCACCGACGCGGTGTAGCTTGCCGCTGCGCTGCCCACGTTCGTGACCTCGCGCGTCACGGTCTGCGTCCCGGCCAGATCGCCGATCGCGATCGACGGCAGGTTCAGGTCACTGGGGTCGGTCGAGTAGCCCAGCGACTGCAGCAGACTGCAGGTGCCTGCCCCGACACCGGAGGTGGTGCCGCACAGGAAGGCCAGCCAGTCGTTCCAGCCGTGGTCGAACACCAGTCCCGGGTCGGTGGCCGCCGTCGGGTTCACGTGGCCCGCACCCTGGCGGAAGATCACCAGCGGGTGCGTGTTCGGTCCGTCGAGCACATCGGTGCCGCTGGTCATCAACGCCGACTTGATCATCATCGGCGACCAGCCCGGATGGCGGTCCTTGAACAGCGCGCCGAGGCCGGCGACGTGCGGGCTCGACATCGAGGTACCGCTGTACAGATCGAAGCTGCGGCCGGCGTTGCCGGGCGGCGCGACCGCCGCGAGGATGTCCTGCCCCGGAGCGATCAGGTCGGGCTTCAGCACGTCACCGCCGGCGGCGCGCAGCGGGCCGCGCGAGGAGAACGAGGCGGTGAACGGTGCCGCGGCCGTGTAGACGATGGTCGCCTGGGCGATCGTCGCGGTGGCGCCGGCCGTTGCGGCATAGGCCATCACGGCGGCGCGATCGGTCGATTGCAGGTGCACGGTCGGCACGAAGTGGAAATCCGCGTTCAGCGAACTCGCGGAGGTGTTGGTCAGGATCATCCCGACCCCGCCGGCCTGCTGCACGGCCAGGCTCTTGTTCACGCGGGCCGTGACGCCCCGGTCGCAGACCACGATCTTGCCGGCGACCTTGGCCGGGTCGAGCACCGGCGTGCCGCCGTTGTCCTCGGCCGCGAAGCACAGCGCCACTGCCGTGGCGTCGGCCCCGGCGAGACCGGCGTCGGCCGACCTGATCAGCGGCGCCGGCCCGGTTGCGCTGGCCACCGATGCGCCGCTGTACGTTGCACTGTTGCCGAGCGTGGTCGAACCCTGGCCGTCACGGTTGTGCGTGCCGGCCGCCACCGTGGTCAGCCACGGCCCCGGATGCGCCACCGTGGAGGTGGTCGGTCCGCTGTTGCCGGCCGAGGCGGCGACGAACACGCCGGCGCGCGCGGCGTAGAGGAACGCCACCTCGACCGGGTCGAGGAAGTTCGTCTGCGAGCCGCTGATCGAGAAGTTGATCACGTCGACGCCGTCGGCCACCGCCTGGTCGATCGCCGCCACGCTGTCGGTCGTGAAGCAGGAACCGCCCGTGCCGGTTTCCCAGCACACCTTGTAGGCGGCGATACGCGCGCGCGGCGCGATGCCCGAGATCGGGCCGAACACCGCGGCGGGGCCGTTGGTCGGCGTCATCGCGTTGCCGCCGGCGGTCGAGGCCGTGTGCGTACCGTGGCCGCCGAAGTCCCGCGGCGAGTTGAATTCCCACGGCAGCAGGGCGTCGATGCCCGCGTTGCCGCCCCAACCGGCGTTGTAATAGCGTGCGCCGATCAGCTTCTGGTTGCAGTGCGAGGCCGTGAAGCGCTCGCCGGGGGTGCACTTGCCGTGCCAGCCCGGGACCTGCTGGTAGCTCAGCTTGCCGTCGCGGCTGGCGTTGCCGTTGCTGCCGGTACGGTCCGAGAAACTCAGGCTCTCGGGCCAGACGCCGCCGTCGACGATGCCGATGATCACGCCTTCGCCGGCGCCGCCCGCACCGCCGAGCTGCTCCCACAGCCCGCCCGGGGCGTCGAGTCCGAGGAAGGTCGGGCTGGAGGAGGTGTCGAGCGTGCGTGCCTCGTCCTTGACCACCGACACCACGCCGGGCGTGCGGCGCAGTGCCGCGGCCTGGCGTTCGTCGAGTTCGGCCGCGAAGCCGTTGAACGCGTAGTAGTAGTCCTGCACCTTGCGGCCGCCACCGGCGCGCGACAGCACCTGGTTGTGGCGCTTGCCGAGATGTTTGACGTAGGCGACCACCTCGCTGGCCAGCGGATCGATCTTCTGGCCCGCCTTCGGCGCCGTGGCCGTCAGCGTGCCGATGTCGCCCTCGTAGGCCACCACCGGCTGTTCGCGCATCTGCACGATGTAGAGTTTGTTGGCCGCGTGGCCCTTGGTGGCGGCTTCGCCGTTGCGTCCGCCGGCGGAGACGTCCGCCGTGCTCGCGCACAGCAGGGCCGCCAGCGTCAGTGACGCCAGTTTCCCGGGTGCTATTGGAGTACTCATGGGGAGGGTCCTTGTTGTTCGTGTTGGAGTAACCGCCTGTGCCGGTGGCACAGAGTGGACCGTTTCTAGCATCGCCTCCGAGGCAGCGGCAATCACCCGAAAGAGGTACATCGGCGGCCGCTGCCGCCGTACCGGGGCCTTCGGCTAGACTCGGCGCCTGAGCACCCCACGAGGAAGCCGCCGATGCCGCCCCGCCTGCGCACCGCGATCACCCTGCCCGGAGTGAGCAACACCGTCGCCGACACGCTGGCGCTCGGGCTGCGCCTCGAAAGCGCCGGCTACGACGACATCTGGCTCGCCGACGCCGGGGGCATGGACGCGCTGACGCTCGCCGCGCTGCTGGCGCAGAACACCTCGCGCGTGCGTATCGGCATCGCGGTGGTGCCTGCCTACACGCGCACGCCGGCGGTGCTGGCGAGCACGGCGGCGACGATCGCGCAGCTCGCTCCCGGGCGTTTCGTGCTGGGATTGGGCACCTCGAGCCACGCGATCATCGAGGGCTGGCACGGGCTGCGGTTGGAGCAACCGCTGGCGCGCATGCGCGAGACGGTGCAGCTGCTGCGTTCGATGCTGGCCGGCGAGAAGACGCGCTTCGACGGCGAGACGCTGCGCAGCCACGGGTATCGCCAGCAGCCGCTCGGCACGCCGGTGCCGATCTACCTGGCGGCGCTGCGCCCGCGCATGCTCGAGCTGGCCGCCGCGGTGGCCGACGGCGTGATCCTCAACCTGTTCCCGCGCAGCGCGCTGCCGCGCATCGTCGAGCACGTCGCGCGCGGCGCGCTCGCCGCGGGCAGGGATCCGGCCGAGGTCGAGGTCGTGTGCCGGCACCAGGTCGCGGTCACCGATGATCCGTGCGCCGCACGCCGCCTGTTCCGGCTGCTGTTCGCCTCGTATTACGCCACGCCGGTCTACAACCAGTACCTCGCGTGGGCAGGCCACGAGCGCGCCGCGCGCGAGATCCGCGAAGGCTGGGCCGCCGGCGACCGCGAGCGCACCGCACATGCGATCGACGACGAACTGATCGACGAGATCGCGATCATCGGCACCCGCGAGCAGTGCCAGCAGCGCGTGCTCGAACTGGCCGCGGGAGGCATCCACACGCACGTGGTCTCGTGCCTGGGTTTCGAGGAAGCCCTGCTGGAGGCGACGTACCGCGCTTTCGACGCACGGCACTTCGCGTTCGCGCGCCGCTGAGCACGGGGCGCGCCGCGCAGCTCAGTCGTCGACGCTGCGACTCTGCGCGAGCGCGTGCTCCAGCCGCCGGGCGCGCGCGCCGGGCAGCGCCGCGCGGGCCGTGAGCCAGTGGTAGGCGAGCGGCACCACCAGCAGGCTCAGCACGGTGGAGACGATCACCCCCGCGATCACCACCACGCCGATCACGTAGCGCGTCTCGCTGCCGGCGCCGGCCGACACCACCAGCGGTACCGCGCCCATCACGGTGGTGATCGAGGTCATCACGATCGGGCGCAGCCGCAGCGCCGCGGCGTCGAGCAAGGCGTCCTCGCGCGCGCGCCCCTCGGCGCGCAACTGGTTCGCGAACTCGACGACCAGGATGCCGTTCTTCGCCGCGAGCCCCACCAGCATGATGATCGCGATCTGGCTGTAGATGTTAAGCGTCTGTCCGCTCAGCCACAGCCCGAGCAGCGCGCCGGCCACCGCCAGCGGCACGGTCAGCATCACGATCAGCGGGTCGAGGAAACTCTCGAACTGCGCCGCGAGCACCAGGTAGACGACCAGCAGGGACAGCAGGAAGATGCCGTAGATCGAGCGCCCCGCGGTGCGCAGGTCGCGCGATTCGCCCTTCAGGTCGGTGGTCGCGACGGAGGGCAGGAGTTCGCGCGCGCTGGCTTCGAGCCAGTCGATCGCCTCGCCGAGCGCGTAGCCGTCGGCGAGGTTCGCCTCGATGGTGATCGCGCGCGTGCGGTTGAAGCGGTTGAGGCTGCCGGCGTCGGCGAATTCCTCGAGCCGGATCAGGTTCGCGAGCGGGACCAGCGCGCCGCTGGTCGCCGAGCGCACGCGGATGCGCTCGAGGTCGGCGGCGCTGCGCCGGGTGTCCTCGAGCGCCTCGAGGATCACGTCGTACTCCTCGCCGTTCATGAACAGCTTGGTCACGCGGCGCGACCCCAGCAGCGTCTCCAGCGTGCGCCCGATCTCCAGCACGCTGACGCCGAGGTCGCCGGCACGCTCGCGGTCGACCACGACCCGCAATTGCGGCTTGGTTTCCTTGTAATCGTGATCGACCGCGACCAGGCCGGGGTTGGTGGCAATGCGCTCGAGCAGCAGGTCGCGCCAGCGCGCCAGCTCCTCGAAGGTGCCGCCGCCGATGACGAACTGCACCGGCTTCTCGAAGCGTCCGCCCAGGCCCTGCGGCATGGTGGGGAATGCCTGCACGCCCGGAACGTCGGCGATGCGCCGCCGGATCTCCTCGATCGTGTCCCACGCCGGGCGCCGCCCGGTGTCCCAGTGCGGCAGGTTGAAGATCCCGATCGCCTGGCTGTAGCTCTCGGTGCGCGAGAAGCCGCCCGGCGCGCGCAGCAGCATCCGTTCGATCTCGCCGCGTTCGACCAGCGGCATCAGGCGCTGCTCGATCAGGTCGACCTGGCGCTGCGTGTAATCGTAGGAGGAACCTTCCGGCGCGTTGATGAACAGGAAGAACGAGCCGCGGTCCTCGCGCGGCGCGAACTCGCCGGGCACGGCGCGGAACAGCAACGCGCTGGCGAGCAACACCAGCACGATCGTGGCGAGCGCGAGCCACGGATGGTGCAGCACGCGCGCCAGCAGGTCACGGTAGCCAGCGCGGGCGCGAGCGAAGGCGCCGGTGTCGTGCGCCGCACCGGCGTGCGGGCGCAGGATCAGCGAGCACATCGCCGGTGACAGCGTCAGCGCGACCAGGCAGGAAAGCAGCACTGCGGCGGCCATCGCGACCGCGAACTCGCCGAACAGCCGCCCGATGTCGTCCCGCAGGAAGGTGATCGGCACGAACACCGCGACCAGCACCGCCGTGGTCGCGATCACCGCGAAACCCACCTGCCGCGTGCCGCGCCAGGCCGCCACCAGCGCGCCTTCGCCGGCGCGCATGCGCCGGTGCACGTTCTCGAGCACCACGATCGCGTCGTCGACGACCAGCCCGATCGCCAGCACCAGCGCGAGCAGCGTCAGCAGGTTGATCGAGTAGTCGAAGATCCACAGCACGATGAACGTGGCGACCAGCGAGACCGGCAGCGTCGCCGCCGGGATCAGCATCGCGCGCGCGTCGCCCAGGAACAGCCAGATCACCAGCACGACCAGCAGCGCGGCGATTCCCAGCGTCTTGTAGACCTCGTGGATCGCGCTCTCGATGAACACCGAGGAGTCGTAGCTCGGCAGCAGCCGCATGCCCTCGGGCAGCGATTTCTGCACCCGCTCGCGTTCGGCCTTGACCGCGCGCGCCACCGCCAGCGTGTTCGCGGTGCTCTGCTTGATCACGCCGAGGCCGACCATCGGCACGCCGTTGGCGCGGAACTGCTTGCGGTTCTCGGCCGCGCCGAGCTCGACCACCGCGACCTCGCCGAGGCGCACCAGGTGCCCGTCGGCGCCCTTGCCGACCACCAGCGCGCGGAAATCCTCCACCGTGCGGTAGCCGCGCTCGAGGCGCACCACGAAGTCGCGCTCGGCCGAGCGCACCGTGCCGGCCGGCAGTTCGAGGTTCTCGCGCGCAAGCGCCGCCTCGATGTCGGCCACCGCGAGCCCGCGCGCGGCGAGCGCATCGAAGTCGAGCCACACGCGCATCGCGTAGTCCAGCCCGCCGCTCACGTAGATCTGCGCCACGCCATCGATCACCGAGAAACGGTCGGCCAGGAAACGGTTGGCGTAGTCGGTGAGCTCGAGCCGGCTCATGCGGTCCGAGACCAGCGTCATCCACAGCATCACCCGCCCGGAGGAGTCCTGCTTGCGGATGTCCGGCGCATCGGCCTCGATCGGCAACTGGTCGAGCACGCCCGAGACCCGGTCGCGCACGTCGTTGGCGGCGTCGTCGATGTCGCGCTCCAGCGAGAATTCGAGCTGGATCGTCGAGACGCCGTCCTCGCTGCCGGAGGTGATCGTGTCCAGGCCGGCGATGCCGGCGATGCGGTCCTCGATCGGCTGCGTGATGCGCGTTTCGACCACCGCCGCCGAGGCGCCGCGATAGGTGGTCTGGATCGTGACCACGGGAGCGTCGATGTCCGGGTACTCGCGTAGCGGCAGCAGGTCGAAGGCGACTGCGCCGAAGGCGATCAGCAGCAGGCTCAGCACGGTGGCGAGCACCGGCCGGCGTACCGACACGTCGGAGAGGATCATGCCGCGGGATCCGTGCCGACGACTCCGAGCAGTTCGGCCTGCTGGCCCGGGCGGGCGGTGTTGAGACCTTCGACCACCACCAGTTCACCCTCGGCGAGCCCGGAGACGATTTCCACCCGACCGGGAGCGCGCGCCCCCACGCCGACCTCGCGGCGCAGCAGGCGGTTGCCGTCCGCGCGGTCGACCAGCAGCACGTAGTGCGAGCGCTGGTAGTGCACGATCGCCTCCTCGGGAACGACCAGCGCCTCGCGCGGGCTGCTCTCGATCAGCACCTGCAGCAGCATGCCGGGCTTGAGCGCGCCGCCGCTGTTGTCGACCCGTGCGCGCGCGGTGAGCGAGCGTTCGACCGGGTTCAGGCGCGGCTCGAGCGCGACCACGGTGCCACTGATCTCGCGGTCACCGAGCGCCGGACTGGTCGCGGCCAGCGTCGCGCCGGCGGCGAGCGCGCCGACCTGCGGCGACGGCACCGTGAAATCGAGCTGCAGCGTGGCGACGTCGTCGAGCGTGGTGATCACGGTGTCGGGACCGACCAGCGCGCCGGGGCTCACCCGGCGCAGGCCGAGCACGCCGTCGAACGGGGCGCGCAGCGTGCGGTCGGCGAGCGCGGCCTCGGCGGCGGCGAACCGCGCGCGCGCCACGTCGCTCGCCGTGCGCCGCGCGTCCAGCTCGCTCTGCGACACCAGGCGGCGTGCAACCAGGTCCGCGATGCGGCGCAGTTCGCGCTCCTGTTCCCGCAGGTTGGCGCGCGCCTCCTCGAGCCGCGCGCGCTCCTCGTCCTGCTCGAGCTCGACCAGTACCTCGCCGCGGCGCACCGTCTGCCCGTCGCGAAAGTGCAGCGAGCGCACGGTCTCGGCGACCACCGGGCGCAGCTCGACGGAATCCCACGCCGCGGTGGTGCCGAGCGCCTCGATGCGGTCGGCGATCGGTGCGCGCGTGACCGGCGCCGCGCGCACCGCCGGCGGCGCCGCCTTGAAGACCGGCTCCGCGGCGCGCCGCTCCTGGCCCAGGTACCAGCCGCCGCCGACGACGGCGGCCACGGCCAGCGCAAGCAGCAACGGACGCAGCGACTTCACGTGGCGCTCACTCCGGCGCCGAGCCGACCGCCGCGCGCAGCGTCTCGAGCGCCGGCGCGTACCAGTACGACCCCGACACCGGCGTGCTGAACTCGGTCAGACGGTCCATCAGGCCGTCGTCGGCGCGGCCGAACATGCGGTCGAGTTGCATCGCGAACACCATGATCTCGCGCGAGAAGGCGAGGAAGTAGAGCCCGTGCTGGCGCAGTCCGCCCCAGGCCACGCTGCGGCGGTAGATCTTCAGTTCCTCGCCGTCGACCTCGAGCTCGACACGCTTGACGTGCGCGGTCGGCGGCGCGTCGTCGATCGCGACGCTGTCGGGGCGGGTGCGTCCGAACACCGCCTCCTGCTCGTCCTGGCGCAACGCGCCGAAGCGCTCGAGGTCGTGCACCCACTGCTGTGTCAGCACGAAGCTGCCGCCGGCGCCGGTCATGCCGTCGGGGATCAGCGCCGCGGCGCGCGCCTCCTCGTCGTGCGGATTCTCGGTGCCGTCGATGAAACCGGTGAGATCGCGCGAGTCCAGGTACACGAAACCGTGCTGCTCGAGTTCGAGCGTGGCGATGCCGGCGAGCGCGCGGCCGATCGCGAGCGCGCACTGCACGTTCAGGTCGTGACGTTCGCCGTGCAGCCAGAACAGCAGGTCGCCCTGGGTGCCCGGGGCGGTGCGATCCTGCCGGCCGAGCACCGGATGGAACGTGATGAAATCGTCGGGCACGGCGTCTGGCGCGAGGCGCTCCCAGGCATCGCGGCCGAAGGCGAGCAGCACGCTGGCGCCCGCGGGGCGCGCATCGAGCGCGCCCTTCAGCGAACGCTTCAGCGCGTCCGCGTGCCAGCCCGGGCGCAGTCGATACTCGAGGAAGAAGTGATGCGGCGTGTTCTCGCGGAAAATCGCCGGCTGGGGCGTCGGCATCTGCTGGTCTCCGGTGTGCGTCCTTGGCGATCGGCGGTCAAACCTACCACGGCCGGCCCGCGTGTTACAGGGCCGCGCGCATGCTGTACTTGCGCCGATCGCGTCACTAAACTCTCGCGACCCGCGCACCCCACGCGTGGCGTGGGGTGCGAGGAGTGATCGTGGACACGCATTTCGGACGGACTCTCGCGGCCCTGGTCGATGTGCGCGACGACGCGCTGCTCGGCTCGATCCGCCGCGGCATCGAGAAGGAGAGCCTGCGCATCACGCCGCAGGGCCGCCTCGCGCAGACCGCGCATCCCGTGGCGCTGGGCTCGGCGCTTACGCATCCCTCGATCACCACCGACTACTCCGAGGCGCTGCTCGAGTTCATCACCGGCGCGCACGGCGAACTCGCCGCCACGCTCGACGAACTCGACCGCATCCATCGCTATGTGCACGCTCACATAGGCGACGAGCTGCTGTGGGGCACGAGCATGCCGTGCGTGCTCGAGCGCGACGAGGACATACCGGTGGCGCGCTACGGCAGCTCGAACGTCGCGCGCATGAAGACCGTCTACCGCATCGGGCTCGGCTGGCGCTACGGCCGGCTGATGCAGACGATCGCCGGCGTGCATTACAACTTCTCGCTGGGCGACGCGTTCTGGGAGTGGCTGCGTGCGCACGAAGGGAGCCGGCTCGCGCCCGGCGATTTCAGGACCGAACGCTATTTCGCGCTGATCCGCAATTTCCACCGCAACGCGTGGCTGCTGGTCTACCTGTTCGGCGCCTCGCCGGCGCTGTGCTCCACCTTCGTCGGTGGCCGGGCGCACCGGCTGCAGCCGCTCGGCAAGGGCACGCTGCACGCGCCGTTCGGCACCTCGCTGCGCATGGGCGACCTCGGTTACCAGAGCAGCGCGCAGCAGCGCATCGCGATCTTCTACAACAGCCTCGACGAGTACGTCGAGGCGCTCGGCCGCGCGATCAGCGAGCCGCATCCGGACTACGAGCGCATCGGCGTGCGCGGCGCCGACGGCTGGCGACAGCTCAACACCAGCCTGCTGCAGATCGAGAACGAGTTCTACGCGCCGATCCGCCCGAAGCGCGTCACGCGCAGCGGCGAGGCGCCGCGGCGCGCGCTGGCCGAACGTGGCGTGGAATACATCGAGGTGCGCTGCCTGGACCTGGACCCTTTCGATCCGATCGGCATCGCGCCGGCGACCGCGCGGTTCCTCGACGCGTTCCTGCTCTGCTGCCTGCTGCAGCCGAGCCCGCCGTCGGATGGGACGGGCCGCGGCATAGCGCGCGAGAACCTGCTCGCGGTGGTGGAGCGCGGGCGTGACCCCGCGTTGCGGCTGCGCCGCAGCGACGGTTCCGAAGTCCCGCTGCGCACGCTCGGCGAGGCGCTGCTCGCGGACATCGCCGCGGCCGGCGAGGCGCTCGATCGCGCGCATCACGGTGAGGAGTATCGCGCGAGCATCGCCGCGCAGGGCGAGCGGCTCCACGACCCCGACGCGACGCCGTCGGCACGCGTGCTCGCGGCAGTGCGCGAACACGGCGACTCCTTCTTCCGTTTCGCGATGGAGCGCTCGCGCGCGCATCACGCGCATTTCCTGGCCCGGCCGCTCGATGCGGCGGAGCAGTCCGGGTTCGCCCGCCTCGCGCGCGAATCGCTCGCCGGACAGGCCGCGATCGAGGCGGCCGACGCGCTGCCGTTCGAGCGCTACCTGGCGAACTACTACGCGCAGTAGCGCGCGTGAACCACCTGGCGCATTTCCATCTGGCCGCCGGCTGCGAGCACCTCGTGGTCGGCGCCCTGCTCGGTGACTACCTGAAGGGCCCGCTGCGCGGAACGCTGTCCCCCGCGCTCGAGCGCGGTGTGCGGCTGCACCGGCGGATCGACGCGCTCACCGACACCGACCACGATCTGCGGGTGCTGCGCGCGGGCTTTGCAGGACCGGAACGTCGCCTCGCCGGCATCGCGCTCGACGTGTTCCTCGATTACCTGCTGACGCGCCACTGGCGGCGCTTCGCGACGACGCCGCTGCCGGTATTCGCCGCCGAGGTCTGCGCGACGCTCGATCGCCACCGCGACTGCCTGCCGCCGCCGGCGCGGCGCCAGGCCGGGCGCATCGTCGAGCACGCACTGCTGCTGCGCTACGGCGAGGCGGCGATCATCGACGGCACGCTGGAGCACCTCGGAACGCGGCTGGGTCGGAGCGAAGCGATGCGGTCGACGGTCGCGCGCGCCTGGGAGCGCATCGACGAGATCGAGGCGGTGTTCCTCGCGCTGTATCCGCGCCTGCAGGCCGTGGCGGCCGCGGCGGAATTCCGCGGTGGGTTCAGCGCTGGGTGATGAACGAGGTGAACATCAGGTCCTGGATGCCGTCCCCGGCATGATCCTTGCCCGGCGTGGCGTGCGCCTCGTCGTCGGCATCCTCTTCGCCGGAGTCCGGTGCCGGTCCTGCTTCCGCGAGCACGTGCCGCAGGCTCTGCAGCGCCTCTGCACGCACCGCTTCACGCCGTTCGGGCGAGGCGAGCGATTCGGGGCTCTCGCGGCCCAGCAGCATGATCATTTCGTGGCGCAGCGCGGGCATGTGATGGCGCACCAGCGCCGCCGCCTGCGCGCTGGCGCGCAGCGAGACCTCGGCCTTCAGGAACGCGATGCGACCGCTGCTGCCGATGTTGACCACGAACGCGGGCAGCATCTCGATGTACTCGAAATCGCGCTCCGGGGCGGTGGCTTCCCCGGCGGAACTCGCCAGCGCGCCGAGCGGGGCGAGCAGCAGCGCGAACAGGAACAGGTGGCGAACGAGCGGCATCGGTGGCGCCCCGGTGAACTGGATCGCGCAAGGATACACGAGCCGCGGCCACGATTGACCCGCGCCGGCGCTTCCCCTAGCGTGTGCGACCGCATGGCGAAGCTGGAGTGACGATGCTGCCCGCGTGGATCCGTTCCCGACACCTGTTTCTGCTCATCTTCCTCGCCACCACGGCGATGCTGGGCTTCGGCTACTGGTTGCAGTATGCGGAGGGCCTCGAACCGTGCCCGCTGTGCATGACGCAGCGCATCTTCCTCGTGCTGCTGGGGCTGACCGGCCTGGTCGCGGCGCTGCACGGACCCGGGCCGCGCGGGGTGCGCGTCTACGGCGCGCTGGCCGCGCTGCTGTGCGTGGCCGGCGGCTCGGTGTCGGCGCGTCACGTGTGGCTGCAGAGCCTGCCGCCGGAGCTGGCGCCGGCCTGCGGGCCAGACCTGGCGTACATGTTCGACGCGTTTCCGCTGAAGGACGCCCTGCGCCTGCTGCTGCAGGGCGACGGCAACTGCGCCACGGTCGACTGGACGTTGCTGGGGTTGTCGATCCCGGCGTGGACGCTGCTCGCGTTCGCGGGCTTCCTGCTGGCCGCGCTCTGGACCGGGCTGCGGCCGCGAGCGTGAATATTGCGGTTACGTTCGAAAGCTGAAGTTGTTTCTCAGCAAATCCTTGCTACTCTCCTGAACGAGAAGGACTTTCAGGGATGACTGCCGGTGCGCCGGCGGGTCGATGGCAAGGGGATTCGGAATGAACAAGAAAATCAACCGGAACGGGGACCGCTGGCGGGCCGTCGACGTGCTGCTGCAGCGCTGGCTGGTCGAGCGCCAGCAGTTGCTGAGCCTGCTGTGCGAGCTGAGCGGCCAGGTCAAGGGTGGCGCGCGTCGGGTCGAGACGCGCCAGACGCTGGATCGCTTCTGCGAGGTGCTGGTCGATTACGTGTCGGCCGGACACTTCGAGGTTTTTTGCGCGTTGCTGGAGGAAGGCGAGCGCTTCGGCGCACGGCGCTGCCGCGAGGCCGCCCGCCTCTACGCGAGCATCGTGCCGACCACGGGGGTCGCGCTCGACTTCAACGATCACTTCTTCAACGGCGGCAGCGGTCGTGATCTGGCGCTGGAGCTGTCGCGGCTCGGCCAGATCCTCGCCGAGCGTTTCGACCGCGAGGACGCGCTGGTCTGGCGGATGCACATGCCGCGGCGCGCGGTCGCCTGAGACCGCGCACCGCGCACCGGCCTCAGTCGGCGGCCGGTGCCTGTTCCGCCGCCTGCTCCGGCGCTTCGATGCCGAGCAGTTCGACCTCGAATTTAAGCACGGCGTTCGGCCCGATCTGGCCGCCGGCACCGCCAGGACCGTACGCGAGCCCGGACGGGATCACCAGTTCCCACTTCGAGCCGACCGGCATCAGCTGCAGTGCCTCGACCCAGCCCGGGATCACACCGTTGACCGGGAAGGTCACTGGCTCGCCGCGGGTAACCGAGCTGTCGAATTCGGTGCCGTCGAGCAGCGTCCCGGTGTAGTGCACCTTCACGGTGTCGTCGGCGTCCGGCTTCGGTCCGGTGCCGGCGGTCAGCACCCGGTACTGCAACCCGCTCGCGGTCGTGACCACGCCTTCCTTCGCGCCGTTCTCCTTCAGGAAGGCCTCGCCCGCGGCGGTGTTCTTCGTCGCGAGTTCCGCCTGCTCGGCCTGCATGCGCTCGGTGTGCGACTTCTGCAACTGTTGCATGCCCGCCATGATCTCGTCTTCGCTCATCGACAGCTCGCCGGTGAAACCTTCGCGCACCCCGCGCGCGAGCGCATCGGCGTCGACCTGCAGACGGTCGTTGCGGAACTGCTGGCCCATCGACGCGCCCAGGCTGTAACCCATGCGCTGCTCGTCGGTGGTGAATTGCGCCGCGCCGGTGGCCTGCGGGGCCGCTGCGGCAGGCGCTTCCTCGTCCTTGCAGCCGCCGAGCGCGAGCAGCGCGGCGCACAGGGCCAGTGGTAGTGCGGCGGAACGGTTCATGCGGATTCCTCGGGGGTTGACGCGCGCCTGCGCGGAAGCGGGGCATCATACATGAGGCGCCTGCGCGCTGGATACGCGCCCTCCCCGGGCGCCTCGGGACCCGCGCGGCGACGTCCGCTGTTGCGGTCCCGGCGAGCGCGGGTGCTATGATTCGCGCTCTGCCGACAATGCGCCCTGGAGACGGAGACAGTGATGAGCGCCAATATCGTCCACGTTACCGACGCGAGCTTCGACGACGAAGTCCTGAAGTCGCGGCTGCCGGTCCTCGTCGATTACTGGGCCGAATGGTGCGGCCCGTGCAAGATGATCGCGCCGGTGCTGGACGAGATCGCGCGTGACTACGCCGGCCGCCTGAAGGTGTGCAAGATGGACGTGGACGCGAACAACGAGACGCCCGCGCGCTACGCGATCCGCGGCATTCCGACGCTGATGGTGTTCGTCGACGGCAACCTCGAGGCGACCAAGGTGGGCGCGGTGTCGCGTTCGCAGCTGGCGAGCTTCATCGACGCCGCGATCGCCTGATTCCCGCGGGCGCGCGGCGCGCCCCCTGACGCGAATGCGCCGCGGTGCTGGACTGGCGCCGCCGGCGCGTGCTACATTTGCGCCGGTTCCAGTGCATTCGTCCCGTTCGCTCACTTCCGGTTCGCCGCTTCCATCCTCGTTTCCGCGTCTGGATCTGCGCTCCCCGGCGTGACTTGCGGGCATCCTCGCGTCCTGCCTTCCGGCGACGCACGGTTTCCACCCTCCCGTACAACTCCACACATCTACACATCGACACATGAACCTGACGGAACTCAAAGAAAAGCCGATCAACGAACTCGTCGAGATGGCCGAGGCCATGGGCATCGAGAACGTCGCCCGTTCGCGCAAGCAGGACGTGATCTTCTCGTTGCTGAAACGCCATGCCAAGAGCGGCGAGGACATCTCCGGCGACGGCGTGCTCGAGATCCTCTCGGACGGATTCGGCTTCCTGCGCTCGGCGGACTCGAGCTACCTCGCCGGCCCCGACGACATCTACGTCTCGCCGAGCCAGATCCGGCGTTTCAACCTGCGCACCGGCGACACGATCTCCGGCAAGATCCGTCCGCCGAAGGACGGCGAACGCTACTTCGCGCTGCTCAAGGTGAGCGACGTCAACTTCTCCGGCTCCGACACCTCGCGCACCAAGGTGCTGTTCGAGAACCTCACGCCGCTGTTCCCGCAGGAGCGCCTGCAACTCGAGCAGGGCAACGGCAGCAGCCAGGACCTGTCGGGCCGGATCATGGACCTGGTCGCGCCGATCGGCAAAGGCCAGCGCGGCCTGATCGTCTCGCCGCCGAAGGCGGGCAAGACGCTGATCCTGCAGAACATCGCGCAGTCCATCGTGCGCAACAATCCCGAGTGCTACGTCATCGTGCTGCTGATCGACGAGCGGCCGGAGGAAGTCACCGACATGGAGCGCTCGGTGCGCGCCGAGGTCGTCGCGAGTACCTTCGACGAGCCACCCGCGCGCCATGTGCAGGTCGCCGAGATGGTGATCGAGAAGGCCAAGCGACTGGTCGAGCACAAGAAGGACGTGGTGATCCTGCTCGACTCGATCACGCGTCTGGCGCGCGCGTTCAACACCATCGTGCCGTCCTCCGGCAAGGTGCTCACCGGCGGCGTGGACGCGCACGCGCTCGAGCGTCCCAAGCGCTTCTTCGGCACCGCGCGCAACATCGAGGAAGGCGGCAGCCTGACGATCATCGCCACCGCGCTGATCGACACCGGCTCGAAGATGGACGAGGTCATCTACGAGGAGTTCAAGGGCACCGGCAACATGGAACTGCACCTCGACCGGCGCATTGCCGAGAAGCGCGTGTTCCCCGCGATCAACATCCGCCGTTCCGGCACGCGCCGCGAGGAATTGCTGACCAGCGACGAGGAGCTGCAGCGCATGTGGATCCTGCGCAAGCTGCTGCACTCGATGGAAGACATCGATGCCACCGAGTTCCTGATCGACAAGCTGAAGGACACCAAGACCAACGACGAGTTCTTCTCCTCGATGAAGCGCAAATAGGCGCCGGCGGATCCCACGCACCATGTCCTGGCAGGACCTGCGCGAGTTCATCCGGGCGCTCGAGGCCTGCGGCGAACTCAAGCGCGTGCGCACACCGGTCGATCCGCGGCTGGAGATCACCGAGATCTGCGACCGCACGCTGCGCGCCGGCGGTCCGGCACTGCTGTTCGAGAACCCCAAGGGCTCGCGGATCCCGCTGCTCGGCAACCTGTTCGGCACCCGACTGCGCGTGGTGCGCGGCATGGGCCGCGAGGACCCCGCGAGCCTGCGCGAGATCGGCGAACTGCTCGCTTTCCTGCGCCAGCCCGACCCGCCGCGCGGCATGCGCGACGCCTGGAACCAGTTGCCGGTGTTCCGCCAGGTGCTCGCGATGGCGCCGAAAGTCGTCGGGCGCGGCGAATGCCGGCAGAACGTGTTCGAGCGCGACGACGTGGACCTCTCGATGCTGCCGGTGCAGACCTGCTGGCCCGGTGACGTCGGCCCGCTCGTGACCTGGCCGCTGGTGATCACCCGCGGGCCGGACAAGGAGCGGCAGAACCTCGGCATCTACCGCATGCAGCTGATCGGCCGGAACCGGCTGATCATGCGCTGGCTGTCGCATCGCGGCGGTGCGCTGGACTTCCAGGAGTGGAAGCAGCAGCACCCGGGCAAGCCGTTCCCGGTCGCGGTCGCGCTCGGTGCCGACCCGGCGACGATCCTCGGCGCCGTCACGCCGGTTCCCGACACGCTGTCCGAATACGCGTTCGCCGGATTGCTGCGGGGCTCCAAGACGCTGCTGGTCAACGCCTCGGTCGGCAACCTGCAGGTGCCGGCGAGCGCCGAGATCGTGCTCGAGGGGCATATCCATCCCGACGACATGGCCGAGGAAGGGCCGTTCGGCGACCACACCGGCTACTACAACGAGGTCGAGCGCTTCCCGGTGTTCACCGTCGAGCGCCTCACGCACCGCGACGACCCGATCTACCACAGCACCTACACCGGCCGGCCGCCGGACGAGCCGGCCGTGCTCGGCGCCGCGCTGAACGAGGTGTTCGTGCCGCTGCTGCAGCGCCAGTTCCCGGAGATCACGGATTTCTACCTGCCGCCCGAAGGCTGCTCGTACCGTCTGGCCGTGATCACGATGCGCAAGCAGTACCCCGGACACGCCAAGCGCGTGATGATGGCGGCGTGGTCCTTCCTGCGCCAGTTCATGTACACGAAGTTCCTGATCGTGACCGACGACGACGTGAACGCACGCGACTGGAACGACGTGATCTGGGCGATCACCACGCGCATGGACCCGGTGCGCGACACGCTGCTGATCGACCACACGCCGATCGACTACCTCGATTTCGCGTCCCCGGTGGCGGGACTGGGCGGCAAGGTCGGCTTCGATGCCACCCGCAAACTGCCCGGCGAGACGAACCGGGAGTGGGGCCGGCCGATCGCGATGGACGCCGACGTGAAACGCCGCGTCGACACGATGTGGACCTCGCTCGGCATATCCTGAGCGGGCGCCGGGAGCACGCACACCTTCTGCACGGTGTGCCGGATCAAGCCCTTCTACACGCCCGGATCGAACCCCGACGGCGTCGACGTCGACCTGCGCTGCCTGGACGTCCAGCCGCGATCGGTCTCCATCGTGCCCTTCGACGGCCGGACCGGGAGCGCAACGCGTACACCCTCGCGCACGGGTGCTTGCCGTGCGTGCGGTGGCACCGACGCTCAGTCCTCGTGGGCCAGACTGCGGATGATGTAGCTCCCGGACTTCTCGTCGGGTTCGAGCTCGAGGAGCCTGCGCGTCTGGGCCTCCTCGAGCAGCTGCGCGAAGGTGCGGAAGCCGTGGTAACGCTCGTTGAAGCCGGGATGGCGGCGCTTCAGCGTCTGCTTGACCATCGATGCCCATACCTTGTCTTCCTGGCCGCGCTCCTCGAACAGGTCCTCGATCGTGGCCAGCACGAGGTCGAACGCCTCCTGGCGCTTGTCGTCGACCGGCGGCGCCTCAGGCTCCTTCTGCGCCGCGGCGCTCTTCTTCGCCGCCGGCCGGCGGCGTTTGCGCTTGCTGTCGGGTTCGCGCACGAGGTCGTCGTAGTAGATGAACTCGTCGCAGCCCGACACCAGCAGGTCGGAGCTCGAGTTCTTCACGCCGACGCCGATCACGGTCTTGTCGTTCTCGCGCAGCTTCGCGACCAGCGGCGAGAAGTCGGAGTCGCCGCTGATGATCACGAACATGTCGACGTGCGACTTCGTGTAGCAGAGGTCGAGCGCGTCCACGACCATGCGGATGTCGGCCGAGTTCTTGCCCGACTGGCGCACGTGGGGGATCTCGATCAGCTCGAACGTCGCCTCGTGCATCGCCTTCTTGAATTCCTTGTAGCGTTCCCAGTCGCAATAGGCCTTCTTGACGACGATGTTGCCCTTCAGCAGCAGCCGCTCGAGCACCTTGCGGATATCGAAGGCCGAGTACCTGGCGTCGCGCACGCCGAGCGCGACGTTCTCGAAGTCGCAGAAAAGCGCCATGTTGCGCGTGTTCGATCGGTCGCTCACGGGGGATCTCCGCTGGTGTCGTGGATGCCGGCGCGCAGGCGCGGCGGTGTTGGTCGTGGTTCGTCGTCGTGGCGCGCCGGCGCGTGGCTTGCGGAGCCGGGGCTTAGGCGTATATTACGGACAGGGCGCCGCGTCGCATACTGCTGTCGCACGTCGTCTGTGCAGCCGGGCACCCCGACCGTCGCCTCCGTCCTGTCCGGGTCAACGGGAGTCAGAACAATGTTCAAGAAGAATATCGACCTGATGCATTACGTCGTACAGCATCCCGTCCGGGTCCATCCCGAGGCGAGCCTGTTCGATGCCATCCACCTGATCCTCGTGCACAAGGTCTCGGGCCTGTGCGTCGTCGACGACGCCAACCGGCTGCTCGGCGTGCTGTCCGAGATGGACTGCCTGCGCGGCGTGCTGGGCGCCACCTACAACGACACCGGCATCGGGACCGTAGCCGACTTCATGACGAGGCAGAACCTGCACACCGCGAAGGTCACCGACAATATCGTCGACATCGCATCCGACATGCTCGCGCACAAGATACGCCGGCGTCCGGTGGTCGACGAGGACGGGATGCTGCTCGGGCAGATCACCATCCGCCAGATCCTGCGCGCGGTGAAGGAATTCTCGCGCCCGCACCAGCGCAGCGAGGTGGTGTGAGCGGGGTGCGCGTCCTCGAACTGAAGGTGCCGCCGCCACTGGTCTTCGCCGTGCTCGCCGCGGCGATGTACCTGCTGGCGAAGTTCCTGCCGGCGCTGACCATCCGGCTGCCCGCGCGCGGCCTGCTCGCTGCGCTGCCGCTGCTGGCCGGCGCCGCGGTCGGGGTCGCCGGGTTGCTCGCGTTTCGCCGTGCCGGCACCACGGTCGATCCGCTGCACCCGCACGCCGCGCAACGGCTGGTCACGGCCGGCGTCTATCGCCACACGCGCAACCCGATGTACCTCGGCCTGCTGCTGGGCCTTGTCGCCTGGGCCGTCTGGCTCGCCAACCTCGCGGCCTGCGTCGTGCCGCCACTGCTGGTGCTCTACCTCGGCCGCTTCCAGATCGCGCCGGAAGAGCGCGCGCTCGAGGCGCGCTTCGGCGCCGGATTCCTCGCCTACCGCAACGCCGTCCGACGCTGGCTCTGAGGCAGGAGGTTCGCGCGGACGGGCACGCCTGACTATGCTTGTCCGACGCTGCAGCAAGCCGGAGGGCGCACGTCGTGAAGTTCGAGGAGTACCTGCGGGTCCTGGCCAGGAACGACGGATCCGATCTCTATCTCAGCACCGGCGCCCCCCCGTGCGCGAAGTTCCAGGGCGTGCTGAAACCGCTCGCGAACGAGCCGATGCGCCCGGGCGAGATCGCGGAGATCGCCGACGCGATCCTTGACGAGGAGCAGCGCCGGCAGTTCGCGCAGGAACTCGAGATGAACCTCGCGATATCGATCCCTTCCGCCGGCCGCTTCCGGATCAACATCTTCCGCCAGCGCAACGAGGTTTCGATCGTCGCGCGCAACATCACGACCGAGATCCCCCGCTTCGACGACCTCGGCCTGCCGCCGGTGCTCAAGGAAGTGGTGCTGGCCAAGCGCGGCCTGATCCTGTTCGTGGGTGGCACCGGCTCGGGCAAGTCCACCTCGCTGGCGGCGCTGATCGATCACCGCAACAGCACCTCGGGCGGGCACATCATCACCATCGAGGATCCCATCGAGTACGTGCACCGCCACAAGAAGTGCATCGTGAACCAGCGCGAGGTCGGGGTCGACACGCGCAGCTTCCAGAACGCGCTCGTCAACACGCTGCGCCAGGCGCCGGATGTGATCCTGATCGGCGAGGTCCGCAACCGCGAAACGATGGAGCACGCGCTGGCGTTCGCCGAGACCGGCCACCTCGCGATCTCGACCCTGCACGCGAACAACGCGAACCAGGCGCTGGAGCGCATCGTGAACCTGTTCCCGGAGGAGCGGCGCGCGCAGTTGCTGATGAACCTCGGGCAGAACCTGCGCGCCTTCGTCTCGCAGCGCCTGGTGCGCACGGTCGATGGCAAGCGCTGCGCGGCGGTCGAGGTGCTGCTCGGCACCAAGACGATCGAGGAACTCGTGGTCAGGGGCGAGTTCGACGGCATCAAGGAGATCATGGCGAAGTCGGAAACGCTGGGCATGCAGACCTTCGATTCGGCGCTGTTCGCGCTGTACAAGCAGGGCCGCATCAGCGCCGAGGAGGCGATCCGCAACGCCGACTCGCAGAACGACGTGCGCCTGCGCATCAAGCTCGACACCAGCGGCGGCGACCTCTCGCGCCACGCGGGGTCCGTGCCGGGCACGGCGGCGCAGTCCGCTGCCCGCGGCACTGCGGCGACCGGAGGCGGCTTGAAGCTCGAACTGGAGCAGGTGGACGACGGCGGCAGGGAAAGCTGGCCGGGCGGCTGATCACTTCGCCGCCGATTCGGGTTACATTGGTGCGCGTAACCCAGGCACAGGAGGTGTCCCATGCAGCAGTTGAGCGGTCAGGACGCCCTGTTCCTGTACGGGGAGATGGACAACGCGCCGATGCACATCGGCTCGGTGCTGATCTACGACCCCGCGACCGCCCCCGGCGGCCTGGTGCGTTTCCGCGACATCCTGCGCACCTTCCGCGAGCGCAGCGGCCGTTCGCCGGTGTTCACGCGCCGCCTCGTGCCGGTGCCGTTCGACATCGACTACCCGTTCTGGAGCGACGCCGAGGACCCGGACATCGAGTTCCACGTGCGCCACATCGCGTTGCCCAGACCGGGCGACTGGCGCCAGTTCTGCATCCAGATCGCGCGCATCCACGCGCGCGCCCTCGACCGTGCGCACCCGCTGTGGGAGGCCTACGTGATCGAGGGGCTGGACAACGTCGAGGGACTGCCGCCGGGCAGCTTCGCGCTGTTCCTGAAGATCCATCACGCCGCGATCGACGGCGCCTCGGGCGTGGACATCGTCGCCGCGCTGCACGACCTCGAGGCGCAGCCCGAGTCCGGGGAGCGGTCCGGGCCGCAACCGCGCACGCGCCGTGACGCCGGCAGCGAACTCGATGTGCTGCGCCTGCTCGGGCGCAGCCTGATCCGCCAGCCGATGGGCGTGCTCGAGATGCTGGGGCGCTCGGTGCCGGCCTGGCTGCGGGTGCGCGAGGGGCTGCGCGAGCGCCGCCTGCGCTCGCTGGGGCCGAAGGAACACACGCGCTTCAACGGCCGCATCTCGCCGCACCGCGTTTTTGGTGCCATCGGGATGTCGCTGCGCGAGGTCGGCGAGATCAGGGACAGCGTGCCCGGCGCGACGGTCAACGACGTGATGCTGGCGGTAGTGTCCGGCGCGCTGCGCCGTTACCTAACGGACAAGGGCGAGCTGCCGCCGAAGAGCCTGGTCGCAGGCGCTCCGGTCAACGTGCGCGAGGACGCGGAGCCGGGCGCCGGGGGCAACCAAGTCTCGATGATGAGCATCGCGCTGCGTACCGATGTCGAGCAACCGCTGGAGCGCCTGCGGCTGGTGCACGAGGAGGCCGTGGCGTCGAAGGCGTACATCCATGCCGTCGGCGCGCGGCTGCTCACCGACTGGAGCAACCGCATGCCGGCACGGATCGCCGCGCTGGGGTTCCGTGCGGCCTCGGCCACGGGTCTGCTCGGCTCGGGGCGTCCGTTGTTCAACACCATCGTCACCAACGTCCCGGGCGCGCAGGTGCCGCTGTACATGGCCGGTGCGCGCCTGCTGCGCGCCTACGGCGTGGGGCCCTGCCTGGACAGCATGGGACTGTTCCAGGTCGTGACCAGCTACGCGGGGGAGATCGCGATCTCCTTCCAGTGCTGCCGCGACATGATGCCCGACCCGGGGTTCTACGAGCAGTGCCTGAGCGCCTCCTTCGAGGAACTGCTGGCCGCGGTACGGGGCCAGCCGCGCAAGGCGCCTGCGCGCACGCCGCGCCGGCGGGTGGCGAAGCGGCGATTGCAATGAGTGGGGAAACACACGATGCGTGGACTCGGGGACAAGGTGGTCGTGGTCGCCGGCGGCGGCGGGATCGGCTCGGCGACGGTGCACCGGCTGGCCGATGCCGGTGCGCGCGTGCTGGTCGGCGACCTCGACGGCGGGCACGCGCTGGCGCTGGCCGACGCGGTGCGCGAGGCGGGGGGCCAGTGCCTCGGCATGCGCCTGGACATCGGCGACGAGGGTTCGGTGCGTGCGCTGGTCGACGCGGCCCTGAACGAGTGGGGCGGCATCGACGCGATGCACGTCAACGCCGCTGACCTGCAGGTCGTCCACCAGGATTCCGACGTGCTCGAGGAGCCGCTGGCGGTGTTCGACCAGACGATGCGCGTGTCGCTGCGCGGCCACGTGCTGTGCACGCGTGCGGTGCTGCCGGAGCTGCTGCGCCGTGGCGGCGGATCGCTGGTCTATACGTCGTCCGACGCCAGCGCCTTCGGCGAGCCGGTGCGTCCCGCCTACGCGATGGCCAAGGCCGCGATCGAGGCGCTGATGCGCCACGTCGCCTCGCGCTGGGGCAGGGAACACGTGCGCGCCAACGCCGTCGCGCCCGGCCTGGTCGTCACGCCGAACATGGCCGCCACGCTGCCGGACGAACTGCGCGAGCGGGCGCTGCGGGTGGTGCGCAGCACGCGCCTGGGTGCACCGCACGACATCGCCTCGATGGTTGCGTTCCTGGTCTCCGACGAGGCCGAATGGATCAACGGGCAGGTGTTCTCGGTCAACGGGGGCACGCTGCTGCGGACCTGATCACGCCGGGGGCGCTCGGCCGGCGTCCTCGCGTGGAACGACCTCGACCGTGACGTGCGCCAGCGCGCCGATCCCGCCGAGCAGCGTCTTGTAGTGCTCCGGCGGCCGCGGCTGGCGCGTCACCAGCGAGAGGGCGAGCGCACAGCGCCCCGGCGCGAGCTGCCACACGTGCAGGTCGGTGATGCGGTTGTCGGCGTCGGCTTCGATCGCCCGGCGCACCGCGTCCAGCGTCGCCGCGTCCGCCTGCCCGTCGAGCAGGATGTGCCCGGTGTCGCGCAACAATCCCCATGCCCAGCGTGCGATCACCGCGGCGCCGATGATGCCGACCACCGCGTCCAGCCAGATCCAGTCGAGGTACTTGCCCGCGCCCAGTGCGACGATCGCGAACACCGACGTCAGTGCGTCGGCCAGCACGTGGTAGTACGCCGCGCGCAGGTTGTGGTCGTGATGATGGCCGTGAGGGTGGTGGTCCGCGTGGTCCGCGTGGTCCGCGTGGTCCGCGTGGTCGTGCTGCGCGCCGTGCAGCAGCACGCCGCTGACGAGGTTCACGAACAGGCCGGCGAGCGCGACCGCGATCGCCTCGTCGAAGCGGATAGCCTGCGGCTCGAACAGGCGCCCGACCGATTCCACCGCCATCGCCAGCGCGACCATCGCCAGCGCGACGGCGCTGGTGAAACCGCCGAGCACGCCCACCTTGCCGGTGCCGAAGCTGTAACGTCCGCTGCGCGCGTGGCGGCGCGCATAGCGGTACGCGAACAGCGTGATGCCGAAGGCGGCGACATGGGTCGCCATGTGCCAGCCGTCGGCGAGCAGCGCCATCGAGCCGCTCAGCGTGCCGGCGACGATCTCGATCGCCATCATCGCGGCGGTCAGCACCACGACGTACCGTGTGCGCCGCTCCGCGTGTGCGGCGTGTGGGGTGGACTGGAGCGGCTCGCAGTGCGCGTCGCCGTGTTCCTGCTGCATGCGTTCGGACCATGGCATCGACCGGGTGACGCGATTATAGAGGCTCCCGAAAAGACCTTGGTGGAGCGCTCGCGGCCCTGTGCGACACCCTGGACGGGCACGCAGCCGAGCGGGCACCCGGTTCCGCGGTGCGACGAAGCGCGGCCAGGGCGCGATGAAGCGCGACGCGGCCCGCGATGGGCCGGCGTAGAATGCAGGCATGGACATCAGGGACTTCGCCAGGAACCCGTCGCGCTTCTTCTGGCTGCTGCATCTGGGCGGCTGGGCGGTCTGGGGCGTGTTCGGCAAATACCTGGTGACGCAGATGCTCGGCGCCGCCCCGCCGCACTACGCGATCTACGTGGCGATCATCACGCTGCTCGGCATGCTGTTCACGCTGCCGTTGCGCTACCTGTTCCGCCACGTCTGGGACTCGCCGCTGTGGCTGCGCGCGCTGGCGTTCGTGGTCGGCAGCTACGCGGTCGCGTACGGCTGGTTCCGCGCGCGCTATTTCGTCTACTCGACGTGGTTCGAGTTCGATACCGAGCTGAACCGGTGGCTGGAGGGGCTCGGACCCGCGGCCGAGCTCTACCACAAGATCTCCTTCTACGAGGGGCAGTTGCAGAGCTGGGTGATCGTGCTGGCGTGGAGCGCGCTGTACGTCGGGATCAAGTACTACCGCGTGTTCCACGAGATGCGCGCCGACGCGCTGCGTTCGGCGGCGATGGCGCACGAGGCCCAGCTGAAGATGCTGCGCTACCAGCTCAACCCGCACTTCCTGTTCAATACGCTGAACGCGATCTCGACACTGGTCCTCGAGCAGCAGACCGACGCCGCCAACCGCATGGTCACGCGCCTGTCGAGCTTCCTGCGCTACTCGCTCGACAACGATCCGATGCAGCAGGTCACGCTGCAGCAGGAGATCGAGGCGCTGAAGCTCTATCTCGACATCGAGAAGGTGCGGTTCGAGGACCGGTTGCGGCTCGAATTCGATCTCGAGGGCGCCGCGTGCTGCGCGCTGATCCCGAGCCTGCTGCTGCAGCCACTGGTCGAGAACGCGATCAAGTACGCGATCGCGCAGTCCGAGGACGGCGGGCGGCTGCGTATCGCGGCGCGGGTGTTCGCCGGCGAGCTGTTGATCGAGGTCGCCGACGACGGCCCCGGCGTCACGCTGGTCGACGGCGAGATCCCGTCGGCGCGCGGCGTGGGCTTGCGCAACACGCGCGAGCGCCTGCAGGCGATCTACGGGCGCCGCCATTCGTTCGCGCTCACCGCGACCGTTCCGCACGGCCTGACGGTGAACATCCGTATTCCCTGCTGCCAGAAGGAGGTCAGCGGTGGGCAAGCTGAGAACCCTCATCGTCGATGACGAGTCGCTGGCCCGGCGCGGGT
>WBZY01000136.1_pt1 | contig 73441 bp, 59 predicted proteins | sample 5204191 | NCBI WGS metagenome assembly WBZY01 (sample SAMN12344363, study PRJNA552823) | activated sludge metagenome | biome: Activated sludge suspended growth; feature: Anammox Sidestream; material: Wastewater; isolation source: activated sludge from anammox sidestream of wastewater treatment... | reverse complement strand
GCCACCGGAGAGGATCACGGTGTTGCCGGTCTCGTCACGGATCTCCCAGGTGGTCTCCGCCCCGTTGTTGTCCAGGGTGATGTCCAGGGTGAGGATCTCGGTGCAGCCGCCGATCGGCGTACCGGCGCAGATGCAATTGGCGTCGTACACATCATTGGACGTACCGGAGTTCCCGTCGTCGCACGGAGACCCGATGGTGGCGGAGCCGCCCGGCACGCCAAGGCAGTCGATCAGCTGGCCGATGCAGTTGCAGTTGGCGTCCCAGGTGTCGTTGCCGGTCTGGGCCTGGCCATCGTCACAAGGCGTGCCCGGCTGGGCAGGACCGCCCGGCACGCCGAGGCAGTCGTCGGCCAGGGTGCCCACGCAGTTGCAGTTGGCGTCGAGGGCATCGTTGACGCTGTTGGGGTTGCCGTCGTCGCAGGCGGTGCCCGGCATGTTCACTGTCACGGTCACCGCCACGCGCTGGCTGTTAAGATGCCCGTCGAAGTTGGCCACGTAGTAGGTGGTGGTGGCCGCGAGCACCGGCGTGTTGAAGCTGGCGTTGGTGTCCAGCGGTTGTATGGCGGTGGCGCTGTCGAACCAACGGTAGCGCGTGCCTCCGGTGGCGGTGAGCACCGTGCTGCCGGGCCCGCAGAGCGTGGCGCCCTGTGCGATGGGCAGCGGCACGTTGCCGTTGAACATGTACTTGTCGGCCAGGTACGTGTTCACCTGCTCGATCTCCTGGGGCGTCATGGCCTTGTTGTACAGGATGATCTCGGCGAGGTAGCCGTTGAGGACCTCCCAGCCGGTGCTGGAGGCGCCGATGCGCACGGGGTTCACCGAGGGCTGGTTGTCCGCGATGGTGGAGGTGGTCGCGTAGATGCCGCTCTTATAGCAGTCCATGGTGGTGTTGCCCGTGCGGTTCATGGTGACGATGCCCCAGGCGTCCACCGGCAGGGTGGTCACGTTGAAGTTGGAGGACCCCACCCCGTCGTAGTAGCCATAGAAGTTCGGGAAGGCGCCGAACTGCCAGGTGGTGCCGCTGCCGTAATAGGTCTGCACGAAGGACCCGTAACCAGCACCGCTCACGCAGCTGTTGCCAATGGTGCGTGCCACCACGAAGATCGCGCCCCGCTTGTCGGCGAAGGTCTGGAAGGCGGGGGTCATCAGCATGCCACCGGTACAGAACAGCTGCACCGCCGGATGGCCGTTCACCAGGTTGCCGACGAGCTGCACGTTGCCCGAGGCGGTGGCATGCCGGCCGTGCCCGCTCTGGTCCTGCCACTCAAGGACGTTGGGACCGGAAACGACGACCCCCGCGTCGGCGCGAAGCCAAAGGGCGAGGGAATCGGCGGGGATCTGGGCGATGGAGGCCTCCAGGCCCAAGGTGAGCATGGCCGCGGCGAGGACAACGGTCCGCGAGCGTGTCCGTGTACCGGAGCGGTGCGTGGCGGTGCGGCGGTGTGGTCTGAGGTTTCGTTCCATGGCCGGTGGGGTTGTTCAGTTGGTGCGGTAGAGTATGACCTTGTCGCCGTCGAAGCGCACGAAGCGGTCGCCGGTGAGGTCGAAACGGGGCCTGTAGCAGCCTTTGAGGCCGCCGAGCACGGCGCCCGTGACGGGGTCGAAGCGGATGAACTCGTTGCGGTCCGCGGCCTCCTTGCCCGTCCAAACGATGAAGGCGTCGCCACGCATTTCGGTGAGGAGGCACTTGCCCGTGTTGGTGGCGTAGACCGGCTTCAGGTCCTGGTCCACGCAGGCGATGCCCTTCTCGCCCTCGATCAGGAAGCGCCCGTTGAAGGGCTCGAACCGATGCGCCCGGCCGATGGTCTTGCTGTTGTACTCGCCCTGCTTCACCACCTTGCCCGTGGCCGCATCGAAGACATGGATGTTGCGGTCCCCGAGCGCGTAGATCAGCCCGCCGTCGCTGAGGATGTTGCACTCACCCTTGCGGAAGTTGTCCGGGAACTCCATCGCCTCGGTGCTCCACACGGCCTTGCCGGTGGCCGCATCGTAGGCACGCAGCCCGGTGCTGCCCTCGAACACGTGCTCCACCTTGTAGGTGCCATCGCCCACGCCGCCGTTGGGGTTGGGCACGAAGATCTCATGGCGCACCACGCCGCCGGTGCGCGCGACCAGGTTGCCGCCCACCAGCAACAGTTCCGAGATGATGTCGTCGCCCTGCAGCCGGTCGCCCGTCCAGATCACCGCCCCGGTGTTGATGTCCACCTTCTTGATGGCGCGCACATCCTTGCTGAGGTCGGCGATGTACACACCGTCGGCGGCCGGCAGCGGCATGGCGGCACGGCCGATCTCCTGCTTGGCGCGCAGCCCCACACTGGTCGTGGTGTTGTCGAAGCTGGTGCTCCACAACAGCCTGCCGGTGGCCAGGTCCAGGCAGCTGATCCCTTCATACACCACGAAGACCTTGCCCTGGCCGGTGCTCACGTCCAGGATCACTTCGCCATCGTCGGCGGGCAGCATGTCGTACACCATGTGCGCCACCACACGGCCCTCGAAGGTGGTGCTCCAGGCGTGGCCTCCACTGGCGGTGACGGTGATGTCCAGCTTGCTTCCGCCCATGGCGCTCTTGACGCGCTTGTCGTTGTACGCCAGCGCGATGCTGGTGCCGCTCGCCTCATCGAAGGTGCTGGCATGGTTCACCCGGCGCTGGCGCGGACCCTTGGACGCCGGGGCCGCCGGAGCGACCTTCCGCTCCCGCGCCGGCAGGTCCTCCTTGGCCAGCACGGCACCCGTGGCATAGTCCAGGTGCACATGTTCCAACGGCGCGTCCTTGGCCCGCTGTACGATCACCTCCACGGTACGGGTGTCGTGGTGCGCGATCCAGTCCTCGCATTTGCGCACGCCGAACTTCTCCTTGAACACGCAGTTCCACAGCATCTTGCCGGTGCTGCCGTCGAGCACCTCCACCCCGGAGTCGTCACCCCCGAGCACGAAGGCCAGGTCCGGGGTGACCGCGTTCCAACCCGACCCCACCTCGAACTTGGTGGCCCATACCGTGGGGAACTCCTTCTGGGCCCGGAGCGGAAGGGACAGGCCGAGGAGGAGCACAAGGGCGAGGATGGAGGCGGCCCACAGGAGCTGCGCACCTCTCAAGTCCCGTTGCGGTCGGAGCGTTCCTGTGTTGGTGCGGAGGTCGGTCATGGTGGTCGAAGCGTGTTGAAAGCGTGTTGCCCCCGGCCCCGGATCATCCAGGGTGCTTGCGCCGCGGAGATCAGCAGGGGTGATCACGGGCGTTGAATGGCACATGATGGGCAGGGCGTTCCGGGGCCGAAGAGGATGACCCAAAGCTCATCCCGTCCCCTCCGGGACGCAATACCACTTTCATGCGAGGCCCGTCGCGCTCAGCGCGGATAGAGCTTGTTCAGCGCGTCGGTGCGCGAGCTCACCTGCAGCTTGTCGTACAGGTTGCGGATGTGCGTGCGTACGGTGTCGATGCTCAGCTGCATCCGGTCGGCGATCTCCTTGTACCGGTAGCCTTGGGCGAGCTGGTCCAGCACCTGCCGTTCGCGTTCGCTGAGCAGTTCGGCGGCCTTGGAGGTGGGGCGTGGCCGCTGGAACGAGCGTATGACGCGCCGTGCGATGCCTGCGCTCATGGGCGAACCGCCGGCATGCACCTCCTTGACGGCCACGGCCACCTGTGCCGGGGTGGCGTCCTTCAGCAGGTATCCGGTGGCGCCGGCGCACAGGGCCTCGAACAGGCTGTCGTCATCGTCGCGCACGGTGCACATGATGAACTGCACCTGTGGCGCCGATGCCTTGGCCCGACGCACGCACTCGATCCCGCTCATGCCGGGCAGACCGATGTCCATGATCACCACATCGACGGGGGCGTTCGTCAGGTCCGCCAAGAAGGATTCCGCATCGGGATATGCACCCGAGGTGTGCAGGTCGTTGTCGCTTCCGATCCTTTCGGCGAGCACCTCGCGCAGGAGGCTGTCGTCCTCCACAATGGATACGTTGATCGCCGGTTTCATGGCTCCATGGCGCCCGATGGACAGGTCAGCGTGACCGTCGTGCCTTCACCGGGGCGCTGGACAAAGGTCAGCATGCAACCGGCCTCTTCAGCACGTGCGCGCAGGTTGCGCAGGCCCCTGCCGGTCCCGGAGGAGGGCACCGGGGCGCCCACCCCGTCATCACACACCTCCAGACGGCACCCATCGTCCGTCAGCACGAATCGCACGATGACATGCCGGGCGGCGGCGTGCCGGTGGGCGTTCAACAGGGCTTCCTTGGCCACCAGGAAGGCGTTGCGCTTGAAGGCGCCACCGATGGGGCGTTCAGGCAGGGGTTCGGGGAATTGGAAGGCCACCCCGGTGGCGGTGCCCTCGAAGAGGTCGCCGGCGTAGGCGCGGATGCGCAACAACAGGGAGGCGAGGTCACCGTTGCCGGGTTCGTTCATCCAGACCACATCGCGCAGATTCTCCATCAGTTCCCGGCTGATGGCGCCCACACGCCGGACGGGATCCTCGTCCGTGGCCCCGGCCGTGCGTTGCTGCACGGCCCTGCCCGCGAGGGCGGCGATACGCGCCAGGCCGCTGCCCACGTCGTCGTGCAGGTCCTGGGCCAGCCGGGTGCGCAGGCGCAGCTCCCCCATCTCGCGTTCGGTCCGTTCGAGCCGGCGGCGCACGCGCGCCCTGTATATGGTGAAGGCCACCAACCCCACGAGCGCCGCCCCGGCCAGGGTGCCCAGCACCACCGCCCAGGCCGACGCCCAGAAAGGCAGGGGCACGGTCACCGTGAGCAGGGGACGCACCGGCCCTTCCAAGCCATCCCCGTTGATGCCACGCACCAACAGTCGGTAGCGGCCGTCCGGCAGGTTCTTGTAGGTGATCGGCCGTGCCGCGGGATGGACCTGCCAGGTGCTGTCGTAGCCTTCGAGCAGAAAGGCGTATCGGTTGTGCTCAGGCGCGGTGAACTCCAGCACCGCCAGGTCCACTTCCAGGTCGTTCCGGTGGAAAGGCAGGGTGATGGGGCCGTGCGCCAAGGGCAGGTCGCGTCCTTGGGAACGCAGGGCCACCACGGCGATGCCGGCGGTGTCGGGGTCCGGGCGCACCAGGGCGGGATCGAAGTGGTTGAAACCGCTGACCCCTCCGAAGTAGAGCCTGCCGCCGGTGGAACGCAGGGCGGCCCCGGAATTGAACTCCCGGCTTTGGGCGCCGTGCCCCACCCCATGGTGCTCAAAGGTGCCGGTGGCCGGACGGAAGCGGGCCATCCCGTTGTTGGTGCTGACCCACCATGTGCCGTCGCCTCCGGGAAGCATGCAGTAGGTGTATTGGTCGGGCAGACCCTCGTGCACCGTGTATCGCGCCAGCACACGCCGCTCGGGCAGCGCCCACAGGAACAGGCCTTCGTTGGTCGTCATCCAGGCACTGTCGCGCCCGGCAGGCCAGAGCCCGGTCATCCGGACGTCCTCGCCCGGGTGCGGAGCGGCGATCGCCAGCTGGTTCCGCCCATCGGTGACGCCGATGGGGTCGAGCACGCCGTAGGTCCACCATTGCCCGCGGGCATCGATGTAGAGCCGCTCGGTGCGTCGCATCCGCCGGCCGATCCCGGGGTCCAGGACTTCGGCGCTGGCCGTGATCCTGCCGTCCGAAAAACTGAAACGGTACACGGAATCACCCCCCACCAACAGCGCCTTCCCCTCCGCGTCCAAGGCCAGCAGACCTCCCCCGGAAAGCGCAGGATGCGTGACGACCCGGCCGGTGCGCGGATCAAGGGCCTTGATGCCCCGCTCATCCGTCAGCCAGATCAGCCCGTCCGCGCTGTTCATCGGCCGGACCTGGTCGCCGACATCGATCCCGGGCGGTGTGAAGGCCGACAGGATGCCGCTGCGTTCATCGAAGAGCGCGAGGCCACCTTTGTGAAAGGAGACCAGGATGTGGTGGGCGTCCCACTGGGCGAAGCCACGCACGAACCACGACGGTGGTTCCCAGGGCAGACCCATGCCGGGCATGCACCGGCCGAACTTGATCCGTTGTGGAGCGATCCGGAACACGCCCTGACCATCGGAGCCGATCCAGATGTTGCCCTGCCGATCGCAGTACACGGCGCGGGCACTGAAGGCCGAGGTGCCGGGCGGCAACAACGGACGGATGCCCTCGATGGTGAGGTCGGGGCGGAGCATCACGGCCCCCACCCCGCTGCACGCCACCCAGATGCGTCCGTCCGCAGCGCGCTCCAGATAGTGTTCGCCGGGATGCTGCGCGAAGAAGGACCGGGTGTCCTCCGGCAGGGTGCGCCGCGTGCCATCCCTGGCGACACGGAAGGTCGCACGTTCCGCCAGCATCAGCCAGCCATCGTCCAACGGGAGCATGTCGGTGATCTTCCCGGCATCGGATGCATCGATGCGCCGCACCTCCATGGTGGTGCCGTCGGCGGCGAGGTGTATCAGCGAGTCCGGCGACAACAGGAGGTACACCCCACCATCCTCGGCCGGACGCAGGCAATAGCTGGGGAAGTGCGCGCAGGGGTGATGCTGTACGCTCTTGGGTCCGACCTGCAGGATCGTGCTGGAGAGCGGCGAGTAGAAGAGGGCGTTCGGATCCTGTGCTTGCACCACGCGCCAGCACCCGTCCACCGGTCGCGGCAGGCCTGACCGGACGTGCTGGAACCGGCCCGTGCGGCGGTCCAGGCGGTCCAGCCCGGTGCGTGTACCCACCCAAAGGTGATGGGCACCGGCCTCGGCCAGTCCCCAGATGGCGTTGTGGGAAAGGCTGGCACTATCGCGTCCGTCATGCTTGTACACCGTGAAGCGCGTGCCGTCGAAGCGTGCCAGGCCGTCGCCCGTGCCGAACCAGAGGAAGCCGTCGCGATCCTGCAGGATGTGGTTCACCATGCTTTGGGGCAGGCCCTGGTCCACGTCATAGCGGGCCACTTCCGCGGGTTGGGCCTGCACGGCGACGGTCAGCAGCAGTGCCGTGGCGGCGGTCAGGGCCGGGCGTGGCCGGGTCCGTGCCCCGTGGATGCGCGGGCCGCCCCACGATCGCATGTTCCCGAAGGAGGGCATGGGAGTGATCCCTGGGCCGATGCCGGTCAGGAGGGAACGTTCTCGGGGGTCCGGGCCTGTCCGGCTTTCACGGCGGCCTGAACGAAGGCCACGAACAGCGGGTGCGGCTTGGCCACGGTGCTGCGGTACTCGGGGTGGAACTGCACACCCACGAACCAGGGATGGTCCTTGAGCTCCACGATCTCCACCAGTTTGCCTTGGGGGTTCATGCCGGTGGCCAGCATGCCGGCCCGGCGGAAGGCGTCGAGGTAGCCGTTGTTGAACTCGAACCGGTGGCGGTGCCGTTCGCTCACCTGCTTCCTGCGGTAGATCCGCGACGCCAGCGAGCCCTCCGTGATGGCGCAGGGATACGCGCCGAGGCGCATGGTGCCGCCCTTGTTCACGATGGCCTTCTGCTCCTCCATCATGGCGATCACCGGGTGGGTGGTGTCGGCGTTCATCTCGGTGCTGTTGGCGTCGGTGTGGCCCAGCACGTGGCGAGCGAACTCGATCACGGCGCATTGCATGCCCAGGCAGATGCCCAGGAAAGGCACCTGGTTCTCGCGGGCGAAACGGATGGCCTCGATCTTGCCTTCGATGCCGCGGTGGCCGAAGCCCGGCGCCACGAGGATGCCGCTGAGGCCGCCGAGCTGCCGGGCCACGTTCCTGGCCGTGAGCTTCTCGCTGTGCACCCATTTGATGTGCACCTTGGTCTCGCTCTCGGCGCCGGCGTGCTCCAAGGCCTCCTTGATGCTCTTGTAGGCGTCCTTCAGCTCCACGTACTTGCCCACCAGACCGATGTGCACCTCGCCCTTGGGCTCCTTGTACCGCCGCAGGAAGTCCTTCCAAGCCGTGAGGTCCGCTGCGGGGAAGGTGGTGACCCCGAGCTTGCGCAGCACCACCTCGTCCAGCTTCTCCTCGAGCATGAGCAGCGGCACGTCGTAGATGGTGTCGGCGTCGCGGCTCTCGATCACGGCCTGGGCATCCACGTTGCAGAACAGGGCGATCTTGTCCTTCATGCCCTTCTGCATGGGGTGTTCGGTGCGGCACACCAGCACGTCGGGCTGCACGCCCAGGCTCAGGAGCTCTTTCACACTGTGCTGGGTGGGCTTGGTCTTGAGCTCGCCGGTGGTGTGCAGGAAGGGCAGCAGGGTGAGGTGCACCACCAGGGAGTCGCGACCTTTCTCCCACTTCAACTGGCGGATGGCCTCCACGTACGGCAGGCTCTCGATGTCACCCACGGTGCCGCCCACCTCGGTGATCACGAAATCGTAGATCCCGCGACGCCCCAGGGCCTGGATGTTGCGCTTGATCTCGTCGGTGATGTGGGGGATCACCTGGACGGTCTTGCCGAGGTATTCGCCCTGGCGTTCCTTGTTGATGACGTTCTGGTAGATGCGACCGGTGGTGACATTGTTGGCCTTGGAGGTGGGCACGTCCAGGAAGCGTTCGTAGTGGCCCAGGTCAAGGTCGGTCTCGGCGCCATCCTCGGTCACGAAGCACTCGCCGTGCTCGTACGGGTTGAGGGTGCCGGGGTCCACGTTGATGTACGGGTCCAGCTTTTGGATGGTGACCGTGAAGCCGCGGGCCTGTAACAGCTTGGCCAGGCTGGCACTGATGATACCCTTGCCGAGGCTGGAGGTGACCCCCCCGGTGACGAAAATGTACTTGGTGGAACCCGTCATCGCCATGTTGACCGCACCGATGATGGATCGGCGATCACGGGGTGTAAAGATAGGTGCTGATAGCGCAGGTCCGCTACCGTATCTCTGGGGGCGCCGCACTATCGCGACTCACGCTTGCCCCGTCCCGCCTCCGGCCTCCAGCTTCCGGCTTCCGGCCTCCGGTTTCCAGTTTCCAGCCTCCCGCTTCCAGCTTCCAGCCTCCCGTTTCCCGCTGGTGCCTTGCGGCGGGTAGCTGGCGGGCGGCTGGTGGCGGGTGGCTTGCAGCTGGTGGCTTGCAGCGGGTGGCTAGCGGCGGGCGGCTGGTGGCTTGCAGCTGGTGGCTTGCGGCAGGTAGCTGGCGGGCGGCCGGTAGCTAGCGGGCGGCTGGTGGCTTGCAGCTGGTGGCGGGCGGCGGGCGGCCGGTAGCTGGCGGGCGGCTGGTGGCTTGCAGCTGGTGGCTTGCGGCTGGTGGCTTGCAGCTGGTGGCTTGCAGCGGGTGGCTAGCGGCTGGTGGCGAGCGGCGGGCGGCCGGTAGCTGGAGGGCGGCTGGTGGCTTGCAGCTGGTGGCTTGCGGCTGGTGGCTTGCAGCTGGTGGCGGGCAGCCGGTGGCGGGCAGCTGGTGGCTTACGGCTTGCGGATGCTATCACCTCAGTACCGAAATTCGAGATCACCAACACAACAAACCATGAAGAACTTCAAGAAACTTGAGGTTTGGCAGCTGGGCATGGATATCATCGATGTCGTTTTCGACCTCTACGAGGAACTGCCCTACTCCAAGGTTGCCGAGCTCAAGGGACAATCGACCAGGGCGGCGATCTCCATCACCTCCAACATCGCGGAGGGTAGCTCCAGGCGTACGGAAAAGGACAAACTACGGTTCATGGAAATAGCACTCGGCTCCTCGTTCGAGCTCGAAACCCAAACGTTGGTGCTCCAACGTCGGCCATGGGCACCAAAAGAAAAGGTAGAGGAGCTGCTCCTGCTCATCGAGCATCAACAAATGAAGCTGATGGCCTTCATGAAGAAGTTCAGTTCCTGATGCTTCAGCTAGTTGTCGGGAACGCCAGTTGTTCAATCTACCACCGCGCTAACGCCCTCCCGGCTTTCGGCTCCCAGCCTACCGTTTCCGGCTTTCCGCTTCCGGCTGGTGGCGGGTAGCTCGTGGCGGGTAGCTCGTGGCGGGTGGCGGGTAGCTGGTGGCTTGCATCGGGCAGCGGGCGGCTGGTGGCTGGTGGCTGGTAGCTGGAGGCTGGTGGCTGGTGGCTGGTGGCTGGTAGCTGGTGGCTGGTGGCTGGTAGCTGGTGGCTTGCAGCTGGCGGCTGGTGGCTTGCAGCTGGCGGCTGGTGGCTTGCGGCGGGTGGCTGGTGGCTGGTGGCTGGTGGCTGGTGGCTGGTGGCTGGTGGCTGGCGGCTAGTGGCTTGCGGCTGGTGGCTTGCAACTCAAAAGCTCCAGCTCAACCCAGCGCTGGGCAGCACCGGCAACTGGTCCACCCGTTTGGCCCGCACCCGGTCGTAATAAAAGATGTTGTCCCGGTCGTAGGCGTTGGTGACGCTCAGATCCAGCTCGATGGCGCTCCGGTCGCTGAGGCGCCAGGTCTTGGTCACACCCAGGTCCAGACGGTGGTAATCCGGCAGGCGGCCCTGGTTCAACGGACCATACAGCAGCACCAGTTCACCATTGCTGTACGTGTAGTCCGTTCCGATGCCGCTGCCGAACGGGTTGCCCTCGATGTAGCCCTGGGTCTGCGTGAAGGGGAAACCGCTGCCGTAATTCCAGCGCACGTTCACCTTCCAGGCATCGTGACGACCGAAGGTGTAGCTGGCCACGAGGTTCACGTTGTGCCGGCGGTCCCAGATGGGATTGTAGGTGTAGCGCCCGGTCCAGCGGTCCACGAAGGTGAGGCTGTACACCGCCCACAGATACAGCCCGTCGTGCTCGTACTTCAGCAGGATGTCCCCGCCATAGGCCTTGCCCGTCTCCAGCACGAAGTCCTTCTTCAGCTCATCGGGTTTGTCGGCGAAGTCGGGGCTGTCGTCGAAGACCTTGTCCCGGTTCAGGTTGGTCACCTGGCGGAAATCCTTCAGGTACCCCTCGATGTTGGCGGTGAGCTCGGGGGTGATGTCCACCTCGAAGCCGGCCACGTAGTGGTTGGCACGTTGCAAGGGGTCCTTCACGGTGCGCACCGAGCCGTCCTCCTCGGTGAAATCCTCGGGCAGGTTCTCCGGGCTGGAGAGGAATCCGTAGAACAGGTTCACCACGTCGCGGTCGCTGTTGGCGGCCACCAGGTTCTGGCTGTAGCGACCCGCGGCGGCCTTGAAGCGCAGGTCGTCGGTGATGTTCCACTTCAGGCCCAGGCGCGGTTCGAGGTTGAGCACGCTGAGCGACGCATAGTACTGCACACGCAGGCCGGGGTCGATGATGAACTTGCCGAGCTTCTTCTTGTAGTTCACGTAGGCGGCCAGCTCGCTGGTGTTCTGGGTTTGATCGATGCGCAGACCACTGCTGTTGAAGAAGCTGAAATCGGTGCGGAAGCCCAGCAGTTCGATGCCGTACTTGATCTCGTCATCGCGGATGAAGTACTTGAAGTTGAGCCCCCCGTTGAAGCCGCTGATGCGGCTGCTGCGCGCCGGCAGGGCGCCCTCGCGCATCTCGATGCTGTAGTCACTGAAGCTGAACACCCCGTCGATCAGCACCGCACTGCCGGCCGGCACCAGCACGAAGTTGGTGCCCGCCCCCCAGTTGTTCCAAAGCAGGTCGCTCACCTGCCGGTATTTCACCCCGTCGCGGAAGTTGAAGCCGAACAGGTTGAACTTGCTGCCGTTGGCCCCGTTGAAGCTCAGCTTGCCGTAGACATCGGTGAAGGTGAAGGGCAGGCCGGCCGTATCCACGAAGGTGTACAGGGCCTTGCTGCTCTGGTCCAGGTAGCTGTGGCGCGCATTGAGCAGGAACGAGCTGGATCCCGCGCCCGGCTTGCTCTGTTTCTTCATGGGCCCCTCCAGCATCAGTTTGCCGGCGAAGGTGCTGGCGCCCACCTTGCCCGCCAGGCGGGTCTTGTTGCCATCCCGCGTGGTGACATCCATCACGCTGCTCACACGCCCGCCATGCTCGGCGTTGAAGCCCGCCGTGTAGATGTCCGCATTGCGGATGATGTCGTTGTCGAACACGCTGAACAGGCCGATGCTGTGGAACGGGTTGTACAGCACCATGCCGTCCAGCATCACCTTGTTCATGATGGGCGAGCCACCCCGCACGTACAACTGACCGCCCTGGTCGCCAGTGAAGATGACCCCTGGCACCACCTGCAGGTATTGCGCCAGGTCGGCCTCGCCACCAATGGCCGGGATGCGGTCGATCTGCTTGGGATCGAGCTTGGTGACGCTCATGCGGACCTGCGTCTGGGCCTCGGTCTTCTCGGCCGTGACGGTAAAGGCCTTCAGCTCCACCTTGGTCTTCATCACGAAGAGCTTCTCGGTGATGATCTGGCCAGCGGCCAGGGATACCGCCTTGGTGAGCGTGTCGTAGCCCAGGGAGGTGACCATCAGGGTGTAGTCCCCGGCCGGGATGCGGCTGATGGAGAAGTAACCGTTGACGTCGGTGGCGGCCCCCAGGCTCTTGCCCTTGAGCATGACGTTGGTGAAGATCACCGGCTCGCCGTTGTCCTGGTCGTACACGAAGCCCCGGATGGTGCTGGTGTTCTGGGCGAGCGTCAGGGAGACGGGAAGTACGGTGGCCACCAGGAGCCAGGCAAGGCGACGGATCATGCGTGTGGGCCCATTGCGGGAAAGGTGGCGAAGGTAACGGCTCCGTGCGCTCGCGCGCGAACCCGGTGGCGGACGGTGGGACCGGGCCGGGGAACGGCGTTCAGCGGTCGATCACCCGCACCAGGAGCTCGGTGAGTAGCTCGCCCTCATCGGCCCCGCCATCGCCGAGCCCCTTGCTGGCCAGATCGCAGTGGCGCAGGAGCTGCTGGGCGCGCAACAGCTCGTCCAGGCCGTAGTTCCGGGCGGCGGCCCGATACCCGTCGAGGTAATAGGGCGAGATGCCCGCCACGGAGGCCAGCTCGCTGGCGGGGCGTTCACCAAGCGTCTTCAGGGTCACCAGCTTGGTGAAGTACCCGTTGAGGTTGGCCACCGTCACCGGCAGCGGATGACCCTTGGTGTCCTGCCCGTAGTAACGTGCGATCCTGAGGGCCTTCACGCGGTCGCGCGAGCCGATGGCGTCCTGCAGCTCGAAGATGTTGTGGTCCTTGCTGATGCCCACGTAGCGCTGCACGATGTCCGCGGTGATGGTGTCCCCCTCCGCCGTCACCAGGCAGAGCTTCTCCACTTCCTTGGTCACCTTGGCCAGGTCGGACCCGAGATGGTCGCTCAGCAGCTGGGCCTCGCGCGGGCCGATCCGTCGTTTGTGGTGGGTCACATAGCGCCGCACCCAGTCGGGCAGGTGTTCGTCCCGCAGGCGGTCGCTGGTGAACACCGTGCCGTGCTTGGCCACGCTCTTGGCGAAGCTCTTGCGGCCATCGACCTTCTTGTTCTTGTAGCAGATCACCAGCACGGTGGTGGGCGTGGGCCGGAGCACGTAGGGCTCCAGCTTCTCCAGCATTTCGATGCGCCAACCCTGGGCCTCGCGCAGCACCACCAGGTGCCGTTCGCCCATCATGGGGAAGCGCAGGCAGGTGTCCCGCACCTGGTCGGCGTCGCAGTCGCGGGCGTAAAGCACCGTAAGGTCGAAGTCGCGGGCGTGCTCTTCCACGGCCAGGTGCTCGATCTCGGCGGCCACCCGATCGATGAAGAAGGGTTCCTCGCCGTGCAGCAGGTACACCGGGCGGAAGGTGCCCGAGCGCAGATCGGCCATCACCTTCTTGTATGCGTCCAGCACCTTCATTCGAAGCGCAGGTGCTTGACCGACCGGCCCTCGTTGATGATATCGCGCAGGCTCAGCACGCCGATCTTCACGTGTGTTTCGGCGAACCCGGCGGTGACCCTGGCATCGCTGCTCCCGGTCTTGACGCCCTCGGGCACCATGGGCTGGTCGCTCACCAGCAGCAGGGCCCCGGTGGGGATGCCGTTGGCGAAACCGGTGATGAAGATGGTGGCCGTCTCCATGTCGATGGCCATGCAGCGATCGGCCCGAAGGCGGGCCTTGAAGTCGTCGTCGTGCTCCCAGACGCGGCGGTTGGTGGTGTACACCGTGCCGCTCCAGTAGTCCAGGTCCATGTCGCGGATCACGCCGCTCACCGCACGGTGGATCATGAAGCTCGGCAGCGCGGGCACCTCGGGCCGCATGTAGTCGTTGCTGGTGCCCTCTCCGCGGATGGCGGCGATCGGCAGGATCAGGTCGCCCAGTTCGTTCTTGCGCTTGAGGCCCCCGCACTTGCCCAGGAAGAGCACGGCCTTGGGCGCGATCGCCGTCAGCAGGTCCATCACCGTGGCGGCCGTGGGGCTGCCCATGCCGAAGTTGATCATCACCATGTCCTCGGCCACGGCCATCTGCATGGGGCGCCCCTGCCCGTGCATCACAGCGCCTGTCTGCCGGCAGAAGATCTCCAGGTAGTTGCTGAAATTGGTCAGCAGTACATGGGGCTTGAAGCCGCTCAGCTCCACACCCGTGTAACGGGGCAGCCAGTTCTCGACGATCTCCTGCTTGGTGCGCACTTTTGCGGGGTGGGTGGACGATGATCGGGCTAGCACTGCCGGACCACGGCGTCAAAACTAAACAAGGACCGCAAGGGCCGCAGGTCTTCGACCCGGTGCGGCGGCTGTGGGTGGCCCTCACCCCGGAGGAGTGGGTGCGCCAGCACTTCCTGAACCACCTGGTGCACGACCTGCTTTGTCCGGCCGGGCTGATCACCGTGGAACGCGGGCTGGTGCTCAACGGCATGCCACGGCGCGCGGACATCGTGGTGCATGCGCCGGACGGTGCGCCCCTGGCCGTGGTGGAGTGCAAGGCGCCCACGGTGCCCATCCGTCAGGCCACTTTCGATCAGGCCGCGCGCTACAACACGGTGTTCAAGGTGCCCGTCCTGATGGTGACCAACGGCCGCGTGCACTTCGCCTGCCACATCGACCGTGGCACGGGGGCCGTCCGTTTCCTGGCCACCCTGCCGGACCACGCCGCCATGCTGGCGTTGCGGCCGGTGTAGCTTTGTGCATGCGCCTTCTGTACGCACTCCTGTTCGCCACCCTCCTCCTTCCCGCCGCCCAAGCCCAGCAGGCACGGCCTTACGGCCTGCAATTGGAGCACTTCCTGCGCCGCCCCCACCGGCCCGGTGCCGCGGTGGACCTGCTGCTGCGCGGCGAACGGGGCCCGCTGGCCGCGGCCGTGCACGAGGCGGGCGGGCGCGTGAAGGCCGGCACGGGCGACCTGCTCAGCGTCACCGTGCCGGTGGACCGTGTGCGCGGCCTGGCCCGCAACCCCACCGTGCGCGCCATCGAGTTCAGCATGGACCGCGGCCGGGTGCTGAACGACAGCATGCGGGTGAAGAACCATGTGAACGAGGTCCACGCCGGCCTGCCCCCGCTGCTGCAGGGATACACCGGTGCGGGCACCATCATCGGCATCATCGACAGCGGGCTCGACCTGTTGCATCCCGACTTCCTCGACAGCCTGGGGCACACCCGCGTGCTGCACTATTGGGACCAGACGCTGAACGATTCCCTGGCGCTGGCACCGCAGCCCTACGGTTACGGCCAGGCTTACGACAGTGCGGCCATCAACGCGGGCCAATGCCCGGCCGAGGACCAGTTCTTCTATTACGGGCATGGCACCACGGTGGCGGGCACAGCGGCGGGCAACGGGCGTGCCAACGGGCGGCACAAGGGCGTGGCGCCCGATGCCGACCTGATCATCGTGAGCAGCGACTTCGAGCGGCCGAACTGGCGCGCCGCCGTGGCCGATGCGGTGCAGTACATCCTCGACCATGCCGCCGCGCTGGGCCGTCCGGTGGTGATCAACGCGAGCCTGGGCACCTACTTCGGCAGCCACGACGGGCTGGATGCGGCGGCCCTGCTGGTGGACAGCATGCTCAACGCCGCCCCGGGCCGGGCCATGGTCTGCGCCGCGGGCAACAGCCGCACCCTGCCGGACTACCACCTCTCCTACCCGGTGACGGCGGACACGGCCCACACCATCTTCATGACCAACTACAACAGCGGTTTCGGGGTGCCGGCGGCCTATTTCGAGCTGTGGGCGGACACGGCCGACCTGAACGATGTGGCCTTCTCCCTGGGCGCCGACCAATGGCACACCGGGTACAGCCTGCGCCGCGCCCTCGGTGATTGGCACCGTGTGCAGGACCTGCTCGGCCAACCGACCGCCGACACGCTGATCTCCGACCTGGGCTACCACCTGGGCACCGTGGAATACCACGCCGAGCTGCGCGGGGGCCAGTACCGCATGGATGTCCTGGTGCTGGAACCCGATTCGGCCGAATACCGCTGGCGCTTCAGCACCACCGGCCAGGGCCGCTTCCACGTGTGGAGCGCCAACGAGCTGGGCAGCTCCCGGATCACGGACGACCTCACGCCGATCAACGGGCAGAACGACCCGATGTACCGCTATCCCGACACGGAGATGCGCACGGTGGATTCCTGGGCGTGCAGCGACAAGGTGGTCACCGTGGCGAACTACCAGAACGAACTGGCCTACACGGACTACACCAACACGCTGCAGACCTTTCCCGGCACCGAGGGCGAGATCAGCCCCAGCAGCAGCAACGGCCCCACGCGCGACGGTCGCATGAAGCCCGACCTGGCCTCCACGGGCGACATCACCATGAGCGCGGCCCCGCTCTCGTGGATCCAGTTCCTGATCGCCAACCAGCCCTACAAGGTGGACGTGGGGGGCTACCACATCCGCGGCGGCGGCACCTCCATCGCCTCGCCCGTGGTGGCGGGCACGGTGGCCCTGCTCTTCGAGCGCTGCCCCAACGCCACGTGGGCCGATGTGAAGGATGCGCTGATCGCCTCGGCCCGCAGCGACGGCTTCACCGGGGCCACGCCCAACACCATGTACGGCCACGGCAAGCTCGATGCCTTCGCCGCCTTGCTGGCCGCCGGTCCCGACATGACCTTCGCGGTGGACACCACCATCTGCGCAGGCGACAGCGTGGCGGTGAATGCTCCGGCCGACCTGGTGGACTACACCTGGAGCACCGGGTTGCAGAACGCGCCCTTCCACCAGAGCACCGCCGGAAGCATCAGCATCGAAGGCTACAACAGTGCAGGCTGCTTCGGCCGGTCGGACACGCTGCATTTCACCATGCTGCCGCCGGTGCCCACGCCCACCATCACCCAGCAGGGCAACACTTTGGAAAGCTCGCCTGCGGCCGCCTACCAATGGTGGCTGGACGGCCAGCCCATCCCGGGTGCGGACCAGCAAGCCTACGACGTGGCGGTCACGGGCACCTACGCCGTGGAGATCGTCGACGCGGAAGGCTGCACGGCGATGAGCGATCCCCTTTTCGTGACGTGGACCGCGATCGCCTCCACCGACGCGCCCACCACGGCGAGCCTGCACCCGGTCCCGGCCAGCGAGGAGCTGCTGCTGACCCTGCCGTACACCGCCGTGCCGCTCGACGTGGCGGTGTTCGATGCGGCGGGCCACCGCCTTGTGGCCCTGCGCACCATGGAGCCCCTGGTGCGGTTCGATGTGCGGGGCTGGGCCGCCGGGCTCTATGCCGTGCGCATCGATGCGGAGGAGAAGAGGGCGCAGGTGCTGCGCTTCAGCGTGCGTTGAGCCGTCGTTCGGTTCAGGGTGCGTCGTAGGCGATGTGCATGAGCGCATCCCCATGGTTCACCACGGGGCTCGTGTTCACGCACAGGATGTGGCCTTCGAGGGGGCTCTTCACGTGGCGCACCTGCTCGCCGTACGGGTCGGTGATGAACCCGAGCACCATGCCGCGTGCCACATGCGATCCGTTCTCGGCCGTGGGGTGGAAGATGCCCGCCATGGGTGCGCGCACCCACTTGCTCTGCGACAGATGCACGGCCCCCCGGGCCATGTCGCTGGGGCCCTTCCACAGGCCCAGATGCTCCATCACCCGGGTGATGCCGCGCAACCCCACGCGCACCGCGTCCTCGTCCAGGCTGCGTGCGCGGCCACCCTCGAACAGCACGTACGCCCGTCCCTGCCGCACCAGGTGCTCGCGGATGCTCTTGGGCCTCACGGCGGCACGCAGCAGCAGCGGCGGATCGAACACCCGCGCCAGGGCCAGTGACCGGGTATCGCCACCGGTGTAGCGCAGGTGGGGGTGGTTGTGCCGCTGATCGGCACCGCTGTGCAGATCGATGGTGACGTCCACCGCCGGCAGCACCTCGGTCACCAGGGCGTGCGCCAGGCGGCTGGCCAGCGACCCGTGGGCCGACCCCGGGAAGAACCGGTTGAGGTCACGACCGTCGGGCAGCTCACGCCGCAGGGCCAGGAAGCCGAAGACGTTGAGGATGGGGATCGCGATCAGCGTGCCCCGCTCCAGCGGCCGCACCTTCAGCTCGTCCATCACCAGGCGCACGGTCTCGATGCCGTTGATCTCGTCGCCATGCACCCCGGCCAGCAGCAACAGGGCGGGACCCTCCTGCGGACCGCGCTGCACCACCACGGGGATCTCCACCGGGGTGCGCGTGTACAACCGGGCCACCTGCAGGTCCAGCGTGCGCCGCTCGCCCGGCCGCACCGATTCCCCCAGGATGCGCACCAGCGTGCAGTGTTCGGCCGGCATCCTGCGGTCGCCCATCGCACAAGTTTATCGCAGCCCCGCCGAACTCGCCCGCGCCCTGCACGCCGACGCCGCCCATCTTTGCACCATGGCGCACGATGCCCTCCTGGCCGAACTGCCGGACCTGGTGGCCAGGGGACTGATCACGGCCGACCAGGCCGAGCGGATCCGCGCGCACTATGCCACGACCGCCCAGCCGGACGACCGGCGCCACCAACGCATGTCCGCCGTGCTGGGCATCGTGGGCGCCACGCTCTTCGGCCTGGGCCTGGTGCTCGTGGTGGCGCACAACTGGAGCGATTTCAGCCGTCCGGTGCGCACGCTGCTCGCCTTCGCGCCGGTGCTGGTCGGGCAGGGCCTGGTGGCCTTCGGCCTGTGGCGTCGCCCCGCACGCACGGTGTGGAACGAGGGTGCGTCGGTGTTCCTGGCCGCCGCCGTGGGCGCATGCCTGGCCATCGTTGCCCAGCTGTACAACCTGGGCGGCGACCTGAGCGACCTGCTCCTGACCTGGGCGGTGCTTATCCTCGGCCTGTGCTACGTGCCGGGTTCGGCGGTGGTGGGCCTGGGCTACCTCGCCCTCATCACCTGGCAGGCCGTGCTGGTGCGCACCGAGCAGGACAGCATGCCGTGGGCCTGGGCCCTGCTGTTGGCGGCCTTCCTGCCGGTGGCCCTGCGACGCATCGCCGATGAGGGACGGCGTGTGGCCGCCGGGTGGACCGGCAGCCTCCTTGCGCTTTCCATCGCCGTGGGGGTGCACCTCTTCCTCTCCACCTGGAACGTGTTCATCCTGGCGGGTACCGCCGCGCTGGCCTCCCTCTTCGCCATGGCCCCGTGGTGCACCGCGGCGCCTGCACCCGGCAGCAAAGCCGTGCGGGGCGTGGGCGAGGTGATGCTCATCGGCCTGCTGCTGATGCTGGGCTCCTGGCCCGTGGTGGACGGCATGCGGGCCGGTGACCGGCTGACGGTGGCCACCGGGACCTTGGTGGCCGTGCTGGTGCTGGGTGCCGTGGGCGTGTACGCGCTGGTCCTGCGTCGGCGTCGGCCTTTCCAGGGGGGCCCCCTGCCGGAAGGCTTCGTGGGCATCGCGCTCCTCTGCGGCCTTTCCATGGTGGCGCCCTGGCTCACCGCCTTGCTGGCCAACCTGCTCACCCTCGCGCTGGGCGTGTGGCACGTGCGTGAGGGCACGCACGCCACCTCGCTGCGCCGCACCAACCTGGGCCTGCTGCTGATCGCCGTGCCGGTGCTGTGGCGCTTCTTCGAGGTGGACCTGAGCTTCGTGTGGCGCGGTCTGGCCTTCATGGCCATCGGCGCGGCCTTCCTGCTGTTGAACCTGCGCCTGCTGCGGGCGCGCAAGCCGCACTGACATGCGCCGCCCGCTGCTCCTCCTCCTGCTCATCGCCCTGGCACAACTGGCCGTGCCCGCCTGGATGGTATGGCGTCACGAACGGGTGCGGCTGCACGGCCACGAGCACCGCTTCCGCACCGGGCCCATCGACCCCCGCGATCCGCTGCGCGGTGAATACGTGGTGCTGGACTTCGAGGCCGCCACCGGGCACTTCGAGCTGCCGCCGGAATGGGCCGAGGGCACGTTGTATGCCGCGCTGGGCACCGACAGCGCTGGCTTCGCGACGATCGAGCGGCTGAGCACCGAAACCCCCGATGGCGACCACCTGGCGGTGCGTGTGGAGCCGTGGACCGTGAACTCGGAGGACCGTACGGCGAGCCGCGTGACGCTGCCCTTCGACCGGTACTACGTGGAGGAAGGGAGCGGACCGCAGGCCGAAGCCCTCCTGCGGCCCGACCGGATGGACGACGGATCGGTGGAACCCCGGCCCGCACATGCCGTGGTGCGTGTGCTCGACGGGCGCGCCGTGCTGGTGGACCTGGTGATCGACGGAAGGCCGTTGACGGACTGGCTGAACGATCCCACGCCCCGCTGAGGGCAGGTGCACCGGCATCCCCGGCGAAGAGGGGTCCCTATCTTGCCGCCATGCCCCGCGTGCTGATCGCCGAGGACGACCCGCTGAGCGCCGACCTGCTCGCCGAGCACACCCGCAAGCTGCTGCCCGGCGCCGAGGTACGGCTGGCGGCCGACGGCACAGCGGCCCTCGCCCAACTGCGCCAGGGGCCGGTGGACCTGCTCTTCCTGGACCTCGACATGCCGGGCCTGGGCGGCCGCGAGCTCCTGGAGGCCACCGAACCCGGCTGCCCCGTGGTGATCGTCACCGGGGACCCCAGCTTCGCCCTGGACGCCTTCCGTTTCAATGTGGCCGACTACCTGGTGAAACCGGTGACCGTGGAGCGCTTCGCACGCATGCTCCGCAAGCTGGGCCCACTGCCGGAAGCGGCGGGGGGCGCGCGCGACCGCGTGTTCATCCGGGCCAGGCAGGAGATCGTCCGTTTGCAGCTCAGCGAGGTGCGCTTCATCCGCAGCGATAGTAACTACGTGAGCTTCGTGCTCGACGGGCGCGAAGTGAGCAGCCTGATGAACCTCAAGGACCTGGAGCACAAGCTGCCGGCGCGGTTCGTGCGGGTCCATCGCAGCTACATCGTGAACCTGGACCACGTGGAGAAGCTGGACAGCATGGACGTGAAGGTGGGGCGCGAGCTGATCCCCGTGAGCGGCACCTACCGGGCGGAGCTCATGCGGCGCCTGGACCTGCTGTAGCCGCGAGCCCGGCCTGGCGCAGCAGCAAGGAACGGTCGCAGCAGGCCATCAGGCCCAGGAGCGTGCGTGCGTCCGCGGTTCCCTCCGCGTTGGCCAGGGCGGCAGCGGCGTCGGCCATGCCGAAGAGCTCCAGGTGGGGCCGCAGTTTGTGGCGCACACGCCGCAGCACCTCGCCCTCCCCACCGTCCATCGCCCGCAGCACATCGGCCCGCCAGGAGGCCATTTCCCGGCGGTACTGCGTCATCACGCGCAACAGCTTCTCCGCGTCGTGGTCGTACTGCGCCTCCAGCACGTCCAGCCGGGGTGTGGCGGTGCAGGGTCCGTTCCAGCGGCCGGTCCAGAAGGCGGCGGCGGCCACCAGGGCGGGACGGTCGATGGGCTTCACCAGGCGTGCATTGAGCCCGGCCTTCAGCGCCTCGGCCTCCAGCGCGGCATCGGCGAAGGCGGTGACGGCCAGCATGGGCGTGTAACGATGGCGTCGCAGACCGCGCAGGCGCATCGCCAGTTCGGTGCCGCGCATGTCGCCGCCCAGGTCCACATCGATCAGCATCAGGTCGAAGGTGTGCGCATCGCAGGCGGCCAGCGCCTCGGCGGAACCGCTGCAAGCGATGAGCGTCCACCCGAGCGCGGTGGCCCATTGGGCCATCAGTTCGCGGTTGGTGGCCACATCGTCCACGTGGAGCACGTGCAGGCCGCGCTCGGTCCCCTCGGGCGGCGCCGCGACCGGGGCCTCGGCGGTGGCGGGCCGCAGCGGCGGCAGCAGCACCGTGAAGCGGCTGCCCGCTCCGGGGCTGCTCTCCAGGGCGATGCCGCCCCCCAGCAGTTCCACGAGCCTGCGCGTGATGGCCAGCCCGAGGCCCGCGCCCCCCTCCGGGCCATCGTCCGACCGCGCGCGCTCGAAACGCAGGAACACCGCATCCTGCCGGTCCGCGGGGATGCCGGGGCCGCTGTCGGACACGTCGATGCGCAGGTCCCCGCCGGCCAGGCCCACGCGCACGTCCACCTGGCCCTGCACGGTGTACTTCACGGCGTTCGACACCAGGTTGTCCACGATGCGGTGCAGGTGAAGCGGGTCGGTGACGAAGTGCGCGGGGGCCTGTGCCAGGTCCAACCGCAGGGCCAGGCCCTTGTCCTTGGCGGTGGGCAGGTGCGCCCGGGCGATGTCGGTGAACAAGGGAACGAGGTCCACCGTGGCGCCGTGCGGGACCTCCCGGTCGGCCTCGATGCGGGCATGCAGCAACAGGTCGTCCACCAGGCCGTGCAGTCTTCGGGCACTGCGATCGATCACGGCCATGCGGTCGCGGTCCTCGGGTCGAAGGGTGCTGCGATCGATGCCGTCGGCCATGCCGAGGATGGCCTGCAGCGGGGTGCGCACGTCGTGGCTCAGGTTGGCGGTGACCTCCCGGCGCATGCGGTCGGCCTCTTCGGCGGCACGGCGGGCGTGCTGGAGCTCGAGCACGCGCTCGTCGATGCGCCGTTGCATGCGTTGCAGGCTTCGGGCCAGGCGCCCCACCTCGTCGGCCCGGTCGGTGGGCAGGTCCTCCCCGCCCCCGCCCGCCGCGTAGCGTTCCACCTGGGCGGTGATGCGGGCCAGGCGCACCAGGAGGCCGCGGGCCAGCAGCAGGGCCAGCAGGGTGAAGGCCAGGGCGATGCCCAGGGTGAGGGCGACCGCACGATCGCGGCGCCGCCCCATTTCGGCCAGCAACGGCGCCGTGTCCATGCCCAGGCCGAGGCGCAGGGCCTGGGGCAGCGGCGTTCCCCGCAGGTCGCGGAAGGCCCAGAACCGGTCCTGCACCTGCACGGTGCTGTCGGCGATGGTCGGTACGCCGAGCACGGACGCCGGCGGAGGCCGTTGGCCGAATTCCGAGCGGAAGGTGACGGCGCTGTCGGGATGCAGCACGATCTCTCCGTCGGGGCGCATCAGCACCAGGGTGGAGCCGGGGCGCTGCCGGCCCAGCAGCTCGGCGAAGAGCGGGCGCAGGTCGGCGTTGATCACCACCATGCCCATGGGCTTGCCGTCGCGGCCTGGCAGGACACGGGCGGCGCGCAGGGTGGGCGTCAGCGGCAGCGAGAGGGTGCCGTGCTCCTGGTTGAGGTCGATGCGCGAGAAGTAGTTCTTCCCGGGGCCGAGGGCCAGCGCCTCCCGGTAGTAGTCGCGGTCGCCCTTGGCCTGCAGTGCGCTGTCGGCCATGCGCCGCACCCTGCCGTCCACGCGGTCGAAGCGGATGCGTTCCATGCCCAGGCTGTCGGCGTCCAACAGCCGCACCTGGAAGTAGGCGGGGCGCGAGCGCATGAAACTCTCCAACAGCAGGGCCACCCGCTCCAGGGTGGCGGCGCGCGCCAGGCTGTCGCCGGTGCTGTCCGAGGCCAGTGCGGTCACCGGGTCGTTGGTGCCCAGGAAGACGATGTCGTCGGCCAGGGTGGTGGTGAACCCGCGCAGCCGCAGGTCGGCCAGGTCGAGCTCCAGCCGCAGGTCGCGGCGGACGGTGCGCTGAACCTGCTCGCGCACCGCACTGTACACCAGGTATCCGGCCAACAGCGCCGCGCAGGAGACCAGCAACACCAAGCCCGCCACCGTGCGGGTGGCGATGGAACGGTGCCAGGGGGTGCGGGCGGAGCTGCTCATCGCGGCGGAAGGACGGCTCGAAGGTCCGCTTCTTTCCGGCAAGGAACACGCGTCAGTCGCACATGGCCGCGAACCGGAAAGTGCCCAGGGATTCGGTCACAGGACCGGGAGGCCCATGAGGTCGTCGGACCAAGTCCCCCTTGGCCTACGCTCCTTGCATCGCCCTCCGCAGCGCGCCCGAACGCTCGAAGGCGAGCACCGCGCCCACCGCGGCCAGCAGCGGCGCGAAGGTCGTGCCCACCAGCGGCACCTTCATCAGCAGGCTGAAGGCCGTGCCGTTACCCAGCACCAGGCCGAGGTGGGCGTTGACGGTGCGCACACTGGCGGCCATGCGCAGGCGGCGCCGTTCCAGGATGTAATCCACGGCGCTGAACCCGTAGAAATAGGCGCCCACCAGGAACAGGGCCAGGGTGGCGAGCGGCACCAGCAGGGGCAGCACCAGGGAGAGCAGGCCGATGGCCAGGCCGATCACGAGCTCCAGCACGCCGTTGCGCAGGGCGATGAGGGCCCCGCGGAGCGCATCGCGCAGCATCTGCACCAGGCTGAAAGGATGCGTCGCGCCGGTGAGGATCTCCTCGGCGCGTTCACTGGCGTAGGCCAGCAGGGGCGACAGCAGGATCAGCACCAGGTACTTGTTGAGCGACAGCAGCAGGAAGAGCACCAGCAGCTTCAGGGCCAGCCAGGTGAGCGCCTCCCGGGTGGCGTTGAGCACACGCTTCACGGCGGCCCACCAGCCGGGGTCGCTGCCGGGATCCACCTGCAGGCCCAGCTGCCCGGCCAGCCAGGCCCCCAGGGCCTCCACGGGCCCGTGCAACGCGGCGAACAGGCCGTAGGTGAGCACCGCCCACAGCAGCAGGGGCACCAGGAACATCCAGGCCATGCGGTGGCGGCGCATGAAACCGAAGGCCTGCACGAAGCTGCCGAAGCCGTTGCCGAAACCGTCCATGGCAGCGCGCAAGGTAGGGGCGGCGCCCGGCTACCTTTGGCACACCGCATGGAACTGTCCGCCCTCACCGCCATCTCGCCCCTCGACGGTCGCTACCGCGAGCGCACCGCCCCTCTGGCCGCCTGGTTCTCCGAACTGGGCCTCATCCGCTACCGGCTGGTGGTGGAGCTGGCCTATTTCCGTTTCCTCTGCGAACTGCCCCTGCCCGAGCTCGCGGGCACCGACGTGGGCAGCCTCGATGCCCTGGCCGCGCGGGTGGAGGCGCTCACCGAGGCCGACGCCCGGGCCATCAAGGCCATCGAACGCACCACCAACCACGACGTGAAGGCCGTGGAGTACTGGTTGAAGGAGCGGCTGGAGGAGCTGGGCCTGGGGCCGCGCAAGGAGTTCGTGCATTTCGCCCTCACCAGCCAGGACATCAACAACACGGCGCTGCCGCTGCTGCTCAAGGATGCCGTGGTGGCGCACTACGTGCCGCAGCTCACCGCCCTGCGCGACCGGCTGCACGCGCTGGCGCTGGAGTGGGCGCAGGTGCCCATGCTGGCGCGCACCCACGGGCAGCCGGCATCGCCCACGCGGCTCGGCAAGGAGCTGCAGGTGTTCGTGGAGCGGATCGACGTGCAACTGCGGTCGTTGCGGGCCGTGCCCTTCACCTGCAAGTTCGGCGGTGCCACCGGCAACTTCAACGCGCACCAGGCGGCCTATCCCGAGCTGGACTGGCCCCGGCTGGCCGACCGGTTCTGCGACACCGTGCTGGGCCTGCAGCGCCAGCAGTTCACCACGCAGATCGAGCACTACGACCAGCTGGCGGCATTGTTCGACGCCATGCGGCGCATCAACACGGTGCTGATCGACCTGTGCCGCGACGTGTGGCAGTACATCAGCATGGACCACTTCCGCCAGCGCACCAAGGCCGGCGAGGTGGGCAGCAGCGCCATGCCGCACAAGGTGAACCCCATCGACTTCGAGAACGCCGAGGGCAACCTGGGCGTGGCCAACGCGCTGTTCGCGCACCTTTCGGAGAAGCTGCCCATCAGCCGTCTGCAGCGCGACCTCACGGACAGCACGGTGACGCGCAACATCGGGGTGCCCCTGGCCCACACCCTGCTGGCGGTGGACGCCATCGGGCGCGGGCTGAACAAGCTGCTGCTGAACGAGGAGGCCATCCACCGCGAGCTCGACGCGCAATGGGCCGTGGTGGCCGAGGGCATCCAGACGATCCTGCGCCGCGCCGGGTATCCCGAGCCGTACGAGCGTCTCAAGGAGCTCACCCGGGGCCGGGAGCGGATCACCGAGGCCGACATCAGGGCCTTCATCGATGCCCTGGAGGTGGGCGAGGACGTGAAACAACAACTGCGCGGCCTGAGCCCGCGCCGGTACACCGGCGTGGACCTCATGGGCCGCACCACCCCCTGAGGGCATGCGGGGGCGGAAGTGGGCGCTGGGGGCGGCCGTGCTGCTCGTGGGGGCAGGGGCGCTGGTGGCCTGGTGCGATGCGCGGGTGCGCCATGCGAGCGCGCCCCACCTGTACGACCGTGTGGAACAGGTGCCGCGCAACCGGGTGGCCGTGCTGTTGGGCACCAGCGCACGCGCGCGCGGCGGCGGGCCCAACCTCTACTTCACCCACCGCATCGCCGCCGCCGTGGAACTGTTGAAGGCGGGCCGCGTGCAGCACGTGCTCATCAGCGGCGACAACCGCCACGCCTCCTACAACGAGCCCATGGACATGCGCCGCGCACTGCTGGCGGCCGGTGTGGACAGCGCGCGGATCACGCTGGACTATGCGGGTTTCCGCACGCTGGACAGCATGGTGCGGGCGCGCGACGTGTTCGGCCAGCCGGGCTTCACGGTGGTGAGCCAGCGCTTCCACAACGAACGCGCCGTGTTCCTGGCCCGGCGCATGGGCATCGCGGCCGTGGGCTACAACGCACCCGACGTGCCGGAGGGCTACGGGCGCCTCACCGCCCTGCGGGAGATGCTGGCCCGCGTGAAGCTGCACCTCGACCTGTGGACCGGCGTGGGGCCGCACTTCCCCGGCCCGCCCGAGCCGATCCACCTCCCCGAACGCTGATCAGCCCCCCGGGAGACGCTGGAAGGCCACCAGGTCCGTGCGCGGAACACGCTCCAGGCCGAGCGCGCGCATCTGCGTCACCACCTGCCCGCGGTGATGGCTGCCGTGGTTGATGCAGTGCATGATCATCTGCCAGGCCGGTTGCGCGTAGGGGTCGCCCTTCAGGTCGCGGTAGCGGCAGGTGGCCAGCAGCCCCTCCTCATCCAGCGCCATCGCATAACCGGTGAAGCGCTCCACGTACGGCATCAGCGTGTCCAGCGCCTGGCCAGGCTCGGCGGGCCAGCGCATGGTGGCGCCGGTGAGGCGCAGGAACCACGCGTTCTCGGCATCGCGGATGTGCATCAGCGTGCCGCGCAGGGTGGGGAAACTGCTCATCGCATGCCGGTCGAGCGTGGCCTCGGGCTCCTCCTTCAGGCGGTCCACGATGGCCTGGTGCGCCCACCGGTCGTAGGCGGCGTACTGCCGGATCACAGTGCTCAGCTGGCTCATGGGTGGATAAAGCTGTTCAAAATTCCGACACGCCGTTCGGCGGCCACCACACGGCATCGGTCGAATTTCGCGGGGACTGTGCGCGCATGATCGGAACGCTGTTCGGGAGGAAGAAGATGGGCGAGGAGCGCCTCGCCAACGTGTTGGTCAACGCCCTGTTGGAAATGGTGGAACAGGGCTTCCCCGATGTCGCTGCCGAGCTGGGCGAGTCGCCGGAGCTGGATGGCGGCCAGGTGATCGACCCGGCCGACGACGGGGCCTTCCTGATGATCGTGCTCGCCGGCAACCTGCTGGAGCTGGACCGCCAGCTGCCCTCGGGGCCGGACCGCCGGATCACGGCGCTCACCCTCAGCAAATTCGCCCAGGCCACGGGCGTGCAGACCTCCGATCTGGAGCGCGAGGTGGGGATGCTCAAGGCCATGATGGCCCGGCTCAACCACCCCAGCAAGAACACGGTGTACGCCATGAGCCGTGCGCTCTTCCACCAGTACGACCTGTTCGGGCACCAGACGGACGAGTACTTCCGGGACAAACGCGAACCGCATCCGGTGACGCTCAAGCGCCTCAACGGGCTGATGGGCTTCTTCCTCTGGGACTGGGAGAATTTCCACGAGCACTACCGCATCGCACCCTGAGGCGGTCAGCGCGGCGCCCCCACGTGCAGTTGTTCCACCGCCATGCGGGTGATCTCCTCCCCGATGGCCAGGGCCGCGGTGGCGGCGGGTGACGGTGCGTTCAGCACGTGGATGTGGGTGCCGCGCCGTTCGATGCGGAAATCGTCCACCATGGCGCCGTCGGTGCCCAGCAGCATGGCCCGCACCCCGGCGCGCCCCGGCCGCAGGTCGTCCATCTCCAGGGAGGGCACCAGCCGCCGCAGCGTGCGCAGGAAGAGCCGCTTGCTGAAGGCCCGTCGGTACTCATCGATGCCGTAGCGCATGTTCTTCATGAACAGTTTCCAGGTGCCGCCGTAGCTCAGCGCATCGGCGGTGTCGCGCAGGTCCACATCGGTCTTGCCGTAGCCCTCACGCTTGAAGGTGAACACGGCGTTGGGCCCGCATTCGATGCTGCCGTCGGTCATGCGGGTGAAGTGCACGCCCAGGAAGGGGAAGCGCGGGTCGGGCACCGGGTAGATGAGGTGGCGCACCTTGTGCTTGGCATGGTCCTCCAGTTCGTAGTAGTCGCCGCGGAAGCCCACGATGCGTTCGGGGAAACGCACGCCGTCGGCCTTGGCCAGGCGGTCGCTCTGCAGGCCGGCGCAGAAGATGGCGTGGCGGGTGCGGTAGGCGCCGCGGTCGGTGCGGATGGTACTGCAGCCCCCGCCGTGCTCGGTGCCGGTGACACGCTCCCCGAGGTGCACGGCGCTGCGCGGGTTGCGGGCGAGGGCGAGCTCGGTCATCTTCGCGGTGGCGCCGCGGAAGTCGATGATGCCGGTGCAGCCCACGTGGATGCCGGCGATGCCGGTGCAGTGCGGTTCGATCTCGCGGATCTCCTCGGCGGTGACGCGGCGCATGTCCTCGATGCCGTTGGCCTGGCCGTGCGTCATGATCTTGTCCAGCCGGGGCAGTTCGGCGGGATCGGTGGCCACGATGAGCTTGCCGCACACGTCGTGCGCGATGCGGTGCTCGCGGGCGAAGGCCACCAGTTCACGGCGTCCGGTGACGCAGTTGCGGGCCTTGTAGCTTCCGGGCCGGTAGTAGATGCCGCTGTGGATCACGCCGCTGTTGTGGCCGGTCTGGTGGTCGGCCAGCGCGCGTTCCTTCTCGATCAGCAGGATGTCCAGCTGCGGGAAGCGTGCCTGCAGTTTGAAGAAGGTCCCGGCACCCACGATGCCGCCGCCCACGATCACCACGTCCCAGGTGCGTCCGTTCTCCATGTCGGGGGTGTTCCCTGCGGTGCGAAGGTATCGGGCCGGAGGGTGCGGGCTCACCCGGCGGCGGGGTCGGTGCGCTCGGCGCGGGGCACCCGCAGCAGCAGCAGCAGGCCCAGCAGGAAGAAGCCGCCGATGGCGATCACCGTGTTGCGCAGGTCGCCGGTGAGCTGGTACACCAGGCCGTAGGCCAGGGTGCCGAGCACGGTGCCCAGGTAGTGGCTCACGTCGTAGAAGCTGAAGAAGCTGGCGTGGTCGGTGGTGTCGGGCAGGAACTTGGCGTAGGTGCTGCGCGAGAGCGCCTGGCAGCCGCCCATCACCAGGCCCACGCCGGCGGCCAAGGCGTAGAACTCGTGCGCCCACCGGGTGAAGTAGGCCGCGATGCACAGGGCCAGCCACGCCAGCACACCCGTCGAGAGTGCGCCCAGGTTGCCCATGCGGCCGCTGAGGCGCGCGAAGAGCCCCGCCCCCACGGCGGCCACGAGCTGGATGAGCAGGATGCTGATGATGAGGCTCTCGTCGCCGATGGGCACCACCTGCCCCGTGGCATCGTGATCCTTGATCTCGCGCGCGGCGAAGGCCACGGCCAGGTACATCACCGTCTGGATGCCGGTGTTGTACACGAAGAAGGCGGCGAGGAAGCCGCGCAACCGGGGCATCGCACGGAGCAGGCCCCACACCTTGCGCAGTTCGGCGTAGCCGGCGGTGAGGACCTCGGCGGACGGAGGGCGGGCGGTCGCGGTGCGTGCGGGGAGGGCGCGGAAGGGGATCTGTGCCCAGCCGGCCCACCACAGGCCCACGGTGAGGAAGCTGAGCCGCGCGGCCAGCCCCGGGGTGTCCGGAATGCCGAACAGGGCGGGCTTCATCACCATGGCCAGGTTGATGACCAGCAGCAGCACGCTGCCGAGGTAGCCCATGGTGTAGCCGCGCGCGCTCACGCGGTCGTGGTCCTTCTTCTCGGCGATCTCCGGCAGAAAGGCGTCGTAGAACACCAGGCTGCCGCTGAAGCCCACGCAGGCGAGCATGAAGAGCGCCAGCCCCAGGAGCAGGTCGTCGAAGGTGAAGAAGAAGAGCCCTGCGCAGCTGGCGGCGCCCACATAGCAGAAGGCCTTGAGGTAGGCCAGCTTGTTGCCCCGGCTGTCCGCGATGCCCGAGAGGATCGGCGCCAGCAGGGTCACGATCAGGAAGCCGGCGCTGAGGGCATAGGACTGCAGGCTGTCGGCGGGCACCCCGTAACGTTCGGCCACCTTGTCCACGCCGTGGTCCATGGTGATGGCGGCATAGTAGATGGGGAAGATGGCGCTGGTGATGGTGAGCGAATAGGCCGAATTGGCCCAGTCGTACATGGTCCAGGCGCGGATGAGGCGCTTATCCCCCTTCACGGTGGCGTGGCTTGTTGGGTGCGAAGGTGGTCAGCGGGAAGGGAACTGGACCGTGTCGTGGGTTGACCCATGGAAGGGCGGCCCCATCCAGGTGTTGTCGTGCTTCGTTGTCCGGGGTCCACCGCCTGATCGAACAAGGCCGGCCGATCCGGTCATGGGGACCGGCCATGGCGCGAATGAACGCAAAGCATCCATCCGCAACGCCTTGGTCAGGCTCCGACAGGTCCCGTTCGACCGGATGCGCGCCGTGCTGGACCGATCGATCTCCCCCGCCGCGAAGCAGCCGGACCGATCGCCAAGGACCACCATGGATCGCACTTCGTCGCACGAACTCCGGGCGGTCCTTAGAGGCTATCTCAAGAACATTGGTGTCCGGGGAACAACCCTGCATGGGGATGAATGAAAGGGGGTCGAAGCCCCCGACCGTGGATCAGCTACCGGGTATCTGACAACCGCACCTGACCACATGAGCGGATCCAGCCTGTTCGCCGGACAGCCGGTGATGCGCCAACTGCTGACGTTGATCCCCGAGTGGCTGATCAAGGAGCTCGCCGAGAAGCACCGGGGCGATCGCTGCCCGGGGGCTCCGGTCCCTGAAGGCAAAGTCCTTGTGGTCCTTGAACCAGCTGTGGATGGCTGCGGCGCGATCGAGGGCACACGCGGACCCTCCACCCTGCACGATCAGGATCGGCTCACTCCAGCTCGAACTCCACGCGGCGGTTCTTGCTCAGGGCCACCTCGTCCTCGTTCGGGTCCGCGGGGCTGTCGGCCTTCTGCCCCACCGTGGTGATGCGGTCGGCGGCGATGCCTCCCTCCACCAGCACGGCCTTCACGGCGTCGGCCCGCAGCTTGCCCAGCTCCAGCAGGTCGGGGCGCATGCGCGTGCGGTCGTCCTCCACCACGTCCATGTGCCCCACCAGGCGCACCTTGACCGCGGGATCGGCCTTGAGGGCCTCGATCACGTCGTTGAGGGGCTGGTCCATGGCGCCATCGATGCTCTGCTGGAAGCGCTTGAAGTAGATCACCGCGGCATCGGCCTGCTGGGCGGGCGTCAGGCTCTTGTTCACCGTGGAGCGTTTGCTGTAGATGAACTCGCTCTCGGCCTTGTCCAGCTGTTCACAGGTGCACTCGCTCAGCAGCTTCACGGGCTTCACGCTCACGTCGTCGATGTAGTAGTAGGCCTTGAACACCTGGGGGCGCGTCTCCCCTTTGGGCCTTTTCACCTTGCCGGTCACCACCTTGTCGTTGGCCACCGTGTTGCCGATGATCAGGTATTGCTCGTCCCCCTTCGCCTCGTACACACCGCACACGCCCTGCCACGAATAGAGGTCGCCGTACACCTTGGTGCGCAGGTTGGGCACCTGCATGTCGTAGGTGAGGCCGGCCTCATCGTCCTTCTTCACCATCATCTTGCTGACGTAGGCCCCCAGTTCGTTGGCGCTGTACTTGCTGAGGTCGGCCAGGCTCACGTAGTAGCTGATGCAGTATTTCTGGCCCTTGGTGAGCATCTTCTTGAACTTGACCTGCAGGTAGCTGCGCGGCTCCTTGTTCATGTAGCTCCACCACAGGATGCCGGCATAGTTGCTGCCGGTGAGGGCGCCCTGGTCGCCGTACTGGTTGCGCGGGGCCGAGGCGGGGCCGTTCACCACCCGGTCGCTGAACAGGTCGGCGGGCACGGCCGTGGGGCTCTTCCAACCCTTGGCCATCTCGATGCCGCCCAGTCGCTTGAGCTTGCCCTCCACCTCCTCAAAGCTGCCGTTGGGCACCATGTTCAAGGTATCCTCCACGGGATCCTCACTGTCCTGGGCGAGCAGCGGAGCGGTGAACAGCAGGAGGAGCGGGAGCAGGAACGGTCGCATGCGCATGGTCGTGGTCGATGGGAGGGCAAGATAGTCGTCCGTGGCCGACCGGACGAGCAAGCCGCGTGCCATGCGTACGGATCGAGGTGCGATCTTCGTTGTTCCCGGCATGCGCGCCCACCTTCCCCTCCTCTTCGCCGCAGCGCTGTTCGCGCCCTGTGCCGCCCGTGCCCAATGGGCCGTTGGTCTGTTCGGTGGTCTGGGCCAGGACCAGGGCTGGCAGGGCCGGTCGAGCTGGATGGGCGGGCTGGTGGAGCGTCGGCTGGGCGATAGCACCTCGTTCGTGCTGCGCCTCAGCGGCCTGGCCCTCACGCCGTTGGAGCGCGTGTATGGAGAGACCGTGGTGGCCGACGATGGCACGACCGATGTGGAGGCCGTGATGCGTGAGCTCATCGGGCGCAGCGCGGCGATGCTGTCCGTGCGTTGGCCCTTCCTCACCGTGCCCTGTGACGGCGGATACCACCGCGGTGCGTACGTGATGGCCGGCGCCGGTTGGGAACATGCCCGGGTGCGGCAGACGGGCTACGCCGTGCAGGAACAGGTTGGCCCGGAGTCCGTGGTGGTGCGCGAACGGAGCTGGACCGTGGACAGGTTCGTGGGCGCCGCCGCCGTGGGTGCCCAGTACGGCACACGCTGGGGCTCACCTTTTCTGGAGGTGCACATGAATGCCGGCCCCATGCCCTACGACACGGGGCTCTGGGGCATCACCCTGGTGGGCGTTCAAGTCGGCTACCGGTACGTGTTCGTGAAGCGCTGAGCCCTCCGGAAGCCGCCGTTCGCACAGCGCACGCCGCCGGATGCGCGATCGGGCATCCACAGCGCACGGCCACCGGCTTGTTTCGCCGCACCGAACGATCACGCCATGCGCCGCACCGCCAACCCCTTCCCTGCACAGCCTCTCCCCGACCGCTGGACGCTCCTGCAGCCGGGCCTCACCATCCTGTGCCGCGTGCTGGGCATGGTGTGCGGCCTGGTGGCCCTGGGGATGCACCTCCCCGGCCTCTGACCTGCGGCCCAGGGCCACGCACCAGGCGGCGGCGCCGTGCGCGGCCCTGCCCACCGGCCCGGCCTGGGTGGCGTGCCGCGAAGTACATTCGAGGGACCATGACCCTGCGCACCCTGGTCGGCAGTGTGCTTTTGTGCGGCCTGCTGCCCGTGCGGGCCCAGATCGACCTGGACTCGCTCTGGGGCGTGTGGCACGACAGCACGCGAGCACCGGTGGACCGCCTGCGGGCGATGAGCTACATCAGCATCGACGGGTTCCTGCACAGCGATCCGGACAGCGCGGCGGTGCTGGCCGGCATGCAGCTGGACATGGCCGTGCGCCACGGCAACGCGCGCTACCAGGGCATCGCCACCACCACCTTGGGCGAGTACCACCTGATGAAGGGCGACTTCGCGCGGGCCCTGGAGCGCTTCCGGCAGGCGCAGCAGGCCTTCGCCGACGCCCATGAGCCGGTGGCCCAGGCCAAAAGCCTCAGCAACATGGGCGTGCTGTTGCAGGACCTGGGCGACATGGACCGGGCGCTCGACCACTACCGCCAGAGCCTGGCCCTGGCGCGTTCGATCCCCGACACCGGAAGCATCTGCGCGGCCATGCTCAACCTCGGCACACTGGCGCTGGCGCAGGGCGACACGACCGAGGCCGCCCTCCACTTCGAGCGCTGCCTGGCGATGGGCGCCGGCGACCGGGATCCGCGTGACATGGCCATCGCCACTTCCGACCTGGGCATCATCCGCAGTGCGCAGGGACGCACGGCCGAGGCGCTGGCCCTGCACACGCGCTGCCTGGCCCTGGCCCGTGCCGGGGGCCACCTGGACCTGGAGGTCATGGCCCTGTCCAACATCGGAAGCCATCACCTGCGCATGGGCGACCTGGCGCAGGCCGGCCATACCGGACGGCAGGCGCTGGCCCTGGCGCAGGGGGCGGGCTTCACCCGGCAGGAGGCGGACGTGCGCGGGCTGTTGCACGAGGTGTATCGCCGGCAGGGCCGATGGGCCGAGGCCCTGGGCATGCTGGAGCGGCAGCTGGCGCTGAAGGACAGCCTGCGCGACGAGGAGGGCCGCAAGGAACTGTTGCGCTTCGGTTATGAGAAACGCGCGCTGGCGGACAGCCTGGCCTTCGCCGCCGAGCTGAGCCGGGCGGAGGACCGCCGCACCATCGCCGAGCTGCGTGCCGAGCGCAACCGCAACCGGGCGTGGGCGGCCGGTGGCGCGGGGCTGCTGCTGCTGGGCGGGCTGGCGGCATGGACCTGGGCCGACCGCCGCCGGCGGCGTGAACGTTTCGAGAAGGAGGCCGCCACCCTGGAGACCCAGGCCCTGCGCAGCCAGATGAACCCGCACTTCATCTTCAACGCCCTCAACAGCATCAACGCCTTCGTGCAGGGCAACGACCCGGACAAGGCCACGGGCTTCCTGAGCCGCTTCGCCCGGGTGATGCGGGCCGTGCTGGAGAACAGCCGCAAGAGCGCGGTGCCCCTGAAGGACGACCTGGAGGCGCTCCGCGGCTACATGGAGCTGGAGCGCATGCGCATGGACGGTCGTTTCGACCTGCGCACGGAGGTGGCCCCGGAGCTCGACCCCGAGACCGTGCTGGTGCCGCCCCTGGTGGTGCAGCCCTTCGTGGAGAACGCCATCTGGCACGGCATGGCGGGCCGTGAAAGCGGCGGCCTCATCACCCTGAAGGTGGAGCGGCGCGGCGACACGCTGCTCTACACCGTGGAGGACAACGGCATGGGCCGGCAGGCCCGCCGCGAGGAACAGGCCGCCGCGCCTCCGGCGAAGAAGACCTCCCTGGGTACCACCATCACCCGCGCCCGCCTGGACCTGGTGGCCAAGCAGCACGGCCGCCCCGCCGGCTTCCGCACCATCGACCTGCCCCAGGGCACCCGCGTGGAGGTGGAACTGCCGCTGCTGCTCGACAACGACTGATCGGCGCCGAAAAAAGGAAAGGCCCACCGCCGGGTGGGCCTTTCGAGGATGGCGTGATCGATCACTGACGGGTGCAGGTGGCCGTGCAGTTGTCCGTCTGTCCCTGGCTCGTCAGCGAATAGGTCAGCGTCATGATGTTGCCCGTGATCTGGGCCGAGCCACTGAAGGTGGCGCCGGAGAGCGTCTGGTTCGGGATGGTGAGCGAGGTGCCGTTGCTGTTGACGGTGGCACTCACATTGATGCCGTTGAACCCAGCGAAGTTGTTGAAGATGATCGCGGTGATGCCTTGCGAACTGGCCGTGCTGGTCATGGTCCAGCTGTAGTTGCCGCTTGTGCAATTCTCCGTGGCCGACCACGAGCCGAGGAACTTGGACCGCTTCTCCGTGCCGCATTCGCTGCCCTCGTAACCCGTGTTGCACACACAGCTGCCGTCCACGCAGCTGCCGTTGCCGCAGTTCTTATCCTTGCACTTGTCCTTCTTGCAGCCGGTGGCGGTGAAGGCCACCAGGGCCAGGCCGAGCATCAGTTTGGAGATCGTTCGGAAATTCATGGGGTCGGTGTTTGGGTTCTTGGCGGGACTGGTTCCGTCGTTGCGGCTAAAATACGACAGCATTCCATACCCCACATCCCGCAGATCCGGGATGCCTCAGACCTTCTGCTGCGCCCGGATGATGTTGAGCGCGCCACCGGCCTTGAACCACTCGATCTGCTGATCGTTGTAGGTGTGGTTGGCCAGGATGGTGTCGCTGCTGCCGTCCTTGTGCTTGAACACAAGCGTGAGCGGTTTGCCGGGCGCGAAGGCGGTGAGGTCCGTGAAGTCGATGCGGTCGTCCTCCTGGATCTTGTCGTAGTCGGCCTCGTTGGCGAAGGTGAGGGCGAGCATGCCCTGCTTCTTGAGGTTGGTCTCGTGGATGCGGGCGAAGCTCTTCACCAGCACGGCGGCCACGCCCAGGTGGCGCGGCTGCATGGCGGCGTGTTCACGGCTGCTGCCCTCGCCGTAGTTCTGGTCGCCCACCACGATGCTGGACACCCCGGCGGCCTTGTAAGCGCGCTGGGTGGCGGGCACCGGCCCGTATTCGCCGGTGAGCAGGTTCTTCACCTTGTCGGCCTCGCCGTTGTACGCGTTGATGGCGCCGATGAGGGTGTTGTTGCTGATGTTGTCCAGGTGCCCGCGGTAGCGCAGCCAGGGGCCGGCCATGCTGATGTGGTCGGTGGTGCACTTGCCCTTCGCCTTGATGAGCACCACGGCATCGCTGATGTTCCTGCCGTTCCACGCGGGGAACGGTTCCAGCAGTTGCAGGCGCTGGCTGTCGGGCTTCACCACCACTTCCACCTTGCTGCCGTCGGCCGCGGGGGCGAGGTAGCCGGCATCCTCCACGGCGAAGCCTTTCGGCGGCAGCTCCCAGCCCGTGGGTTCGGCCAGTTTCACCTGCTCGCCCTTGTCGTTGGTGAGGGTGTCGTGCACCGGGTCGAAGGTGAGCTTGCCGCTGATGGCGATGGCCGCCACCATTTCGGGCGAGGCCACGAAGGCATGGGTGTTGGGGTTGCCGTCGGCGCGCTTGGCGAAGTTGCGGTTGAAGGAGTGCACGATGGAGTTCTTCTCCTGCTTGTCGGCCCCTTCGCGCGCCCACTGACCGATGCACGGGCCGCAGGCGTTGGTGAAGATGGTGGCCCCGCTCTTCTCGAAGATGTCGATGAAACCGTCGCGCTCGATGGTGTAGCGCACTTGCTCGGAGCCGGGGTTGATGCCCAGGTGGGCCTTGGGCTTCACACCCTTCCCGGCCGCATCGGCCACGATGCTGGCGGCCCGGCTGATGTCCTCGTAGCTGCTGTTGGTGCAGGAGCCGATCAGCGCCCATTCGATGTCGGTGGGCCAGTCGTTCTTGGCGGCCTTCTCCTTCATCTCGCTCACGGGCGTGGCCAGGTCGGGGGTGAAGGGTCCGTTGAGGTGCGGGCTCAGGGTGCTGAGGTCGATCTCGATCACCTGGTCGAAGTACTTGCCGGGGTCGGCATACACCTCGGGATCGCCGGTGAGGTCGGCGGCGATGGCATCGGCCATGGACGCCACCTCGGTGCGGCCGGTGGCCTTGAGGTAGCGGCGCATGCTGTCGTCGTAGCCGAAGGTGCTGGTGGTGGCCCCGATCTCGGCGCCCATGTTGCAGATGGTGCCCTTGCCGGTGCAGCTGAGGCTGGCGGCGCCCGGTCCGAAGTACTCCACGATCGCGCCGGTGCCGCCCTTCACGGTAAGGATGCCGGCCACCTTCAGGATCACGTCCTTCGGTGCCGTCCAGCCGTTGAGCCTGCCGGTGAGCTTCACCCCGATGAGCCTTGGGAACTTGAGCTCCCAGGGCAGGCCGCTCATCACGTCGCAGGCATCGGCGCCGCCCACGCCGATGGCCACCATGCCCAGACCGCCGGCGTTCACCGTGTGGCTGTCGGTGCCGATCATCATGCCGCCGGGGAAGGCGTAGTTCTCCAGCATCACCTGGTGGATGATGCCCGCGCCGGGCTTCCAGAAACCGATGCCGTACTTGTTGCTGATGCTCTCCAGGAAGTTGAAGACCTCGTTGCTCTTGTTGAGCGCATCCTGTAAGTCCTGCTTGGCGCCCACCCGGGCCTGGATCAGGTGGTCGCAGTGCACGGTGCTGGGCACGGCCACCTTGGCACGGCCGGTGGTGCTGAACTGCAGCAGGGCCATCTGCGCGGTGGCGTCCTGCATGGTCACCCGGTCCGGGGCGAAATCGACATAATCCTTGCCACGCCCGAAGGCCTGCTTCGCCTCGCCATCCCACAGGTGGGCGTAGAGGATCTTCTCGGTGAGGGTGAGCGGCTTGCCCACGGCCTTGCGGGCGGCGGCGACACGGGCGGGGAAGCGGCCGTACACGGCCTTGATCATGTCGAGATCGAAGATGGCGGACATCGGCTGGGGGAACGGGCTTGGTTCGGACCGCGAAGGTATCCCACCGGGCGCGGAACGCCAGCGCCCGGCCGACCGTTGCCGCCGATCGCGGTGCGCCGGTGCCACGGCCTCCTGCGGCCGGGGCCTTCCGGCCGTTCGGACAGCGCGCGTCGTGCATCGGGAAGGGGCCTGCGGCGGAGCACCACGCGCCCCCGGGTTCCGAATGGGCACTTCGTCGCATCTTCAGCGCCCCGGAACCACCGGTGCGACCCATGCTCCACCACGACCTGCTGCTCGTCATCGGCCTGCTCTTCGCGGTATCCCTGCTCACCCTGTTGAGCCCGAAGCTGCGCATCGGCCACCCCATCCTGCTGGTGCTCGGCGGGTTGCTGATCGCCTTCCTGCCGGGCATGCCGCGGGTGCATCTGGACCCCGAGCTCATCTTCCTGATCTTCCTGCCACCGCTGCTCTACGAGGCGGCGTGGTTCACCTCCTGGCGCGAGTTCTGGAAGTGGCGGCGCAGCATCGCCATGCTGGCCTTCGGTCTGGTGTTCTTCACGTCTTTGATCGTCGGGCTGTTCACCCACTGGATGATCCCCGGTTTCACCCTGGCGCTGGGCTTCCTGCTGGGGGGCATCATCAGCCCGCCGGATGCGGTGGCGGCCACCTCGGTGCTCAAGGGGCTCACCCTGCCCAAGCGGGCCATGACCATCCTGGAGGGCGAGAGCCTGGTGAACGATGCGGCCAGCTTGATCGTGTTCAGGTTCGCACTGATGGCGGTGGTCTCGGGGCAGTTCGTGCTGTCCGACGCGCTGCAGCAGTTCGCCATCCTGACCTTCGGCGGGATCGCGGTGGGCCTGGTGCTGGCGCATGCGATCTACTTCCTGCACCGCCTGCTGCCCACCACGCCGAACATCGACACGGCCATGACGCTGATGTCGCCCTACCTGATGTACATCGCGGCGGAGGAGCTCCACTGTTCCGGCGTGATGAGCGTGGTGAGCGGCGGGCTCTTCCTTTCCTTCCGGTCGCACCGGTTCCTGGACCACCGGTCGCGCCTGATGGCCTACAACGTGTGGAGCACCCTGATCTTCATGCTGAACGGGCTGGTCTTCATCCTGATCGGGCTGGAACTGCCGGACATCGTCACCGGGCTGAGCAGACCGGAGCTGCAGCAGGCCATCCTCTATGGGTTGCTGGTGAGCGTGCTGGTGATCGCGATCCGTTTCCTGTGGATGTATCCGGCGGCGCACATCCCTCGCCTCCTCTCGCGGCGCATCCGGGAGCGGGAGCCGAGCCCGGGCTGGCGCATGCCCACCGTGATCAGCTGGGCCGGCATGAGGGGTGTGGTGTCGCTGGCCTCGGCGCTGGCCATCCCGCATCAGCTCCCCGGCGGGGAAGCGTTCCCCCACCGGTCCACCATCCTGGTGATCACCTTCGTGGTGATCCTGGTGACGCTGGTGGGCCAGGGGCTCACCCTGCCGTGGGTGGTGCGCCGGCTCAACGTGCGCGAGGTGGATCCGCACAGGCCCCATGCGGAACAGGAACTGGCCCTGCGTTCCCGCATGGCCCGGGCGGTGGCGGACGAACTGGCCGCGCGGCCGGACAGGGACGCCCAGGCCGAACGGGCCATGCAGCATTTCCTCCAGCTGGAACAGAACTACCTGCGTTCCCTGGAGAACCTGCACCTGGCCGACCGGGCGACCGCATCGCAGCCGCTGGACCGGGAATTCCCCCGTGCGCTGATCCGGATCCAGCGGCAGGTGCTGGAAGCGGCGCGCAAGGAGCACGACTTCGACCTGGAGGTGATCCGCAGGATGGAGAGCAACCTGGACCTGGAGGAAACGCGCTTGAACAGCTGAGCGCCGGGGCGGGGGGCGAACGTCCATCCGGGCCGGTGCGGGGGACCGGCCGCGGTGCGCTTCACTCCCGGGTCGCGGGGATGCCTCCCGGGTCCCGGAACGATGGGCCACCCCGGAAAAACGCAGGGCCGCCGATCCGGCAGCCCTGCGCGCTGAACGGTCCGGCGGCTCACTCCTCCACCACCTCGAACGGGATGCTGCGCACCACGTCGCGATGGAAGGTCACCTCGGCCTCGTACGTGCCGATGGTCTTGATGGCCTCGCCCTTGATCTTGATGTTCTTGCGGTCCACCTCGAAGCCCAGGGCCTTGATGGCGTCGGCGAGCATGATGGTGTTCACGCTGCCGAAGATCTTGCCCTTCTCGCCCACCTTGGCCCCGACCTTGAGGGTCTTGTGGGCCAGGCCCTCGGCGATCTTCTCGGCGGCCGAGCGGATCTGGGCCTCCTTGTGGGCGCGCTGCTTGAGCGTTTCGTTGAGCTGCTTGCGGGCGCTGTCGGTGGCGACCGTCGCTAGGCCGCGCGGGATCAGGAAGTTGCGGGCGTAACCGTCGCGCACCTTCACCACGTCGTTCGCGTAGCCCAGGTTGTCCACGTCCTTTTTCAGAATGACCTCCATGGTTATGGCTGTTGCGGGTGGATCACTTGAGCATGTCGCCCACATAGGGCATCAGGGCCAGGTGGCGGGCCCGCTTGACGGCCTGGCCCACCTTGCGCTGGTACTTCAGGCTGGTGCCGGTGAGGCGGCGGGGCAGCAGTTTGCCCTGCTCGTTCACGAAGCGCAGCAGGAAGTCGGCGTCCTTGTAATCGATGTACGTGATGCCGAGCTTCTTGAAGCGGCAGTACTTCTCCTTCTTGGTCTCGATGGCGATCGGGGTGAGGTACCGGATCTCGCCACCCGGGGCATTGTTCTCGGCCATGGATCAGCTGTTCTGTTCGTTGACGTTCTCCTCCTTGCGGCTGCGACGCGCCGGGCGTTCGGCGGCGGGGGCATCGCCGGTGTTGCCCGCGGCCATCTTGTTGCGGCGGCGCTCGGCGAAGGCCACGTGGTGCTTGTCCATCTTCACGGTCATGAAGCGCAGCACCCGCTCATCGCGGCGGTACTCGGTCTCGAGCTTGTCCACGAAGGGCGCATCGCTCTCGAACTCGAACAGGTGGTAGAAGCCCGTGGACTTCTTCTGGATGGGATACGCAAGCTTGCGCATCCCCCAGCTCTCTTCGTGGTGGACCTTGCCACGGCCTTTTTTGATCAGGTCTTTGAATTTCTTGACCGCCTCCTTTGTCTGGTCCTCAGACAAAACGGGAGTAAGGATGAAGACGGTCTCGTACCGGTTGGTCATGGTACCTGGTGTGAAATGGGGTGCGAAGGTAGGCATTTCCTCCTGAAGGACAAGCGTCGCCTCCCCGACCAGCCCCTCCCGGCAATAGCACCCGGCCCGCCCCTGCCCGTGAACCCGGGTCCGCACCGCCCCCCGGCCTGGCCACCGGGCTGTTCACCGCTGTTGAGATCTCCGGCCGGCCGCCGCGACAGGTCCGGCTATCTTAGCCGCCCGATGTCCGAACGCTTCATCGTCAGCGCCCGCAAGTACCGCCCCGCCACGTTCGACACGGTGGTGGGCCAGGAGGCCGTGACCGGCACCCTGCGCAACGCCATCCGCACCGGCCACGTGGCGCAGGCCTTCCTGTTCTGCGGTCCCCGGGGGGTGGGCAAGACCACCTGCGCCCGCATCCTGGCGCGCACCGTCAACTGCGAGAACCTGGGCGAGGACCTGAGCACCTGCGGGGAATGCGCTCCGTGCCGCACCTTCGATGAGGGCCACAGCCTGAGCATCTTCGAGCTGGACGCGGCCAGCAACAACGGCGTCGATGATATCCGCAACCTGATCGTGCAGGTGCAGATCGCACCGCAGGTGGGCACCAAGAAGGTGTACATCATCGACGAGGTGCACATGTTGAGCACTCAGGCGTTCAACGCCTTCCTGAAGACCCTGGAGGAGCCTCCCTCCTACGCCATCTTCATCCTGGCCACCACCGAGAAGCACAAGATCCTGCCCACCATCCTGAGCCGCTGCCAGGTGTTCGACTTCAAGCGGATCACGGTGACGGACATCGTACGCCACCTGACGGGCATCGCCGAGCGGGAGGGCATCGATGCCGAACCGCAGGCCCTGCATGTGATCGCCCAGAAGGCGGACGGCGGGTTGCGCGACGCGCTCAGCATCTTCGACCAGCTGGTGAGCTTCGCCGGCCGCCGGCTCACGTACAACGATGTGGTCACGCAGCTCAACGTGCTGGACCACGAGCACTACTTCCGCATCACCGATGGGCTGGCCGCCGGCGACGTGGCCGGGGTGCTGCTGGAGTTCGACGGCATCCTGCGCAACGGTTTCGACGGGCACCACTTCGTGGTCGGGCTGGGCCACCACCTGCGCGACCTGTTGGTGAGCCAGGACCCGCGTTCGGCCGGGCTGCTGGAGATGGGCGAGGAGCTCGCCGCCCGATACGTGAAGCAGGCCGCCCGGGTGGACCGGCGGCTCATCCTGGCCGGGCTGGAACAGGTGGGCCGATGCGACCTGCAGTACAAGGCCAGCAGGGATCCGCGGTTGCTGGTGGAAATGTTGTTGATCCAGCTATGCCGCGGCACGGACGAGGCGGACGCCCCGAAGACCGTGCCGGCCGGCGCGGAAAAAAAAAAGCCTGAGCCCGGTGGCCTGAAGCCCGCACCCGCGGCACCGCCCGCCCCGGTGGCGGCTGCGGCACCGCCCGCCACCACCGCCCAAGAGCCCGCACCACCCGACGCCGGCAAGCCGCCGGCCCCCGCCCGCCGCCTGGCCCGCGGCGTGTCCCTGCGCGAAATGGCCGCCGGACCGGGGCAGCGTCCCGGCGGCACCGCGGCCCCCGAGGAGGCCACGTCCACGGCGGCCAAGGGCCCGCCCAAGCAGGTGGCCCAGGGGCTGCTGCAGAAGGCCTGGCAGGATTTCGCCCTGGCCCGCAAACGCGAAGGCCGCAACAGCTTGCACGCCACCCTCATGGCCCACGAGCCCGTGTCCGCCGGCCCCGACCTGGTCACCTTCGTGATCCTCAACGAAGTGCAGGACCGCTACTTCCGCGAGGTGGGCCAGGAGCTCATGGCCTTCCTGCGCCATGAGCTGGATGCGCCCGGCCTGGAGCTGAAGGTGGTGAAGGAGGAGGTCACCGACCTGCGGCCGCGCTACACCCCGAGGGACCGCTTCGAGATCATGGCCGAGAAGAACCCGGCGCTGCGCAAGCTGAAGGACGAGCTCGACCTGGACCTGGGGTGAGGCCGCTTCGCGCCGGCGCAGCCAACACCACAGGTCGCCCGCACCGGCCTGTGAAAAAGCAGCCCCTCGCCTCGTTCGCCGGCGAAGGTCCGGAACGGTAGGACCGCAGTGGCGGAGAAGGACCTGAAGGGTACTTTCGCGCACCCAAACCAAGCCCGACCGATGTCCAAGATCAAGGTAGCGAAGCCCGTAGTGGAGCTCGATGGCGATGAGATGACCCGGATCATCTGGAAATGGATCAAGGACCAGCTGATCCTGCCCTACGTGGACGTACCGATCGAGTACTACGACCTGGGCATCGAGCACCGCGATGCCACCGCGGACAAGGTGACTGTGGAGGCTGCGAAGGCCATCCTGAAGCACCACGTGGGCATCAAGTGCGCCACCATCACGCCGGACGAGGCGCGTGTGAAGGAGTTCGGCCTGCAGCAGATGTGGAAGAGCCCCAACGGCACCATCCGCAACATCCTCAACGGCACGGTGTTCCGCGAGCCCATCGTGATCAGCAACGTTCCGCGCCTGGTGCCGGGGTGGACGCAGCCCATCGTCATCGGCCGTCACGCCTTCGGCGACCAGTACCGTGCCACCGACGCCGTGATCAAGGGCAAGGGCAAGCTCACCATGACCTTCACCCCCGACGATGGCGGCGAGGTGCAGACCTGGAACGTGTACGACTTCGAGGGCAACGGCGTGGCCCTGAGCATGTACAACACCGACGAGAGCATCGAGGGCTTCGCGATGAGCTGCTTCAACCTGGCGCTCTCGAAGAAGTGGCCGCTGTACCTCAGCACCAAGAACACCATCCTCAAGAAGTACGACGGGCGCTTCAAGGACATCTTTCAGGCGGTGTACGAGAAGCACTTCAAGGCCGGTTTCGAGCAGGCGGGCATCGTGTACGAGCACCGGTTGATCGACGACATGGTGGCCAGCGCCATGAAGTGGAGCGGCGGTTTCGTGTGGGCCTGCAAGAACTACGACGGCGACGTGCAGAGCGACACCGTGGCGCAGGGCTTCGGTTCGCTGGGGCTGATGACCAGCGTGCTGATCACCCCGGACGGCGGAACGATGGAGGCCGAGGCCGCGCACGGCACCGTGACGCGCCACTACCGCCTGCACCAGCAGGGCAAGCCCACGAGCACCAACCCCATCGCCAGCATCTTCGCCTGGACGCGCGGCCTGGCCTTCCGCGGCAAGCTGGACGGCAACCCGGCCCTGATCGACTTCTGCACCAGGCTGGAACAGGTGTGCATCCGCACCGTGGAGAGCGGCCGCATGACCAAGGACCTGGCCGTGTGCATCCACGGCGACAAGGTGACGGCGGACAAGTACCTCACCACGGAAGCCTTCATGGTGGCCCTGCGCGAGGAGCTGGACCGCAGCGTGGCGTGATGGCCCGGGACGGGCAGGGGGCCCTGCAGGTCCGTGCCCGCGGCCGGTCTACCTTTGGCCCATGCGCCGCACGTGCTTGATCCTGGCCCTGGCCGCGCTGTGCGGGCGGGTGCTGGCCCAGGACTACGTGGACACGACGGCCGTGCGGCCCAAGCCCGCCGCGGACCAGCCCCGCAAGTGGAAGGACCGCATCTGGTTCGGCGGGGGGCTGGGACTGGCCTTCGGTTCGGTCACGAACATCGCCGTGGAGCCCCTGGTGGGCTACAAGATCACGCGCAACGGCAAGCTCTCGGCCGGCCTGGGCATCAGCTACCAGTACTTCCGCGACAACCGGTACAGTCCGGCTTTCGAGACCAGCGTGTACGGTGGCAGGGTCTTCACACGCTACCGGATCATCGACCAGCTGTTCGCGCACGTGGAATACGCCCAGCTGAACTACGAGCTGTACGACGGGACGCTGGACCGGCTGTACCGGGCGTGGGTACCCTTCCTGCTCGTGGGCGGCGGCTATTCGGCCCATTTGGGCGGGGGCACCTACCTCACGGCCACGGTGCTCTTCGACGTGATCCAGGACCCGAACGGCCCCAACCGGGGCGGTGAGCCGTGGATCGGTGTGGGCGTGGGTTTCGGCTTCTGAACCGCCGCCCGCCCCTCGCGGTCCCGTTAGCTTTGGCTCCCCCATGCCGCGCCTGTTCCGCGTCCTGCTCACCGTGCCGCTCCTGCTCGTGGAACTGGCGCTTGGTGTGGCCGTGGCCGCCCTGCCCCTGCTGCTGCTGGACATGCAGCTCACCCCGCCGCTGGCCGATGGGGAGGCGGCCGGGCTGCCCGCGCGCGAGCCCTTCGGCGATGGTGGCTGGCGCACCGCCAACGGCTGGCTGGCGCCCACGCCCGACGGCCTGTGGGAGGCCTACGTGCAGGGGGGCGACCTGGAGCGCGGCCTGGCCCTCGGGTCGCTGGCCCGCGAGCTCATCCACCGCCAGGAGGAGCTGTTCGTGCAGCGCATCCGCCTGCTGGTGCCCGATACGGGCAAGCTGGGGTGGCTGCGCCACTTCATCGGCTTCTTCAACCGCGACCTCGAGGAGCACGTGCCGTTGGAATACCGGCGCGAGATCTACGGGGAGAGCCGCGCCTTCGACCCCGCCTTCGACGCCATCGGCACAGGGTACGAACGCGCCCTCAACTACCACGCGGCGCACGACATCGGCCACGCGCTGCAGGACCTGGCCTTCGTGGGCTGCACCAGCTTCGCCGCCTGGGGTGAGCGCACCGCCGACGGGCAGCTGCTGATCGGCCGCAACTTCGACTTCCACCTTGGGGACGACTTCGCCTGCGACCGGCTCGTGCTGGCCATGCGGCCCGACAGCGGGCACCCCTTCGTCATCGTCACCTGGGCCGGCATGCTGGGGGCCGTGAGCGGCATGAACCTCGAGGGCCTCACCGTCACCATCAACGCCTCGCGCTCGGCCCTGCCCACCGGTGCGCGCACGCCCATCAGCCTGCTGGCGCGCGAGATCCTGCAGCATGCCGCGACGGTGGACCAGGCCGTGGCCATCGCCGCCCGCCGGGAGGTCTTCGTGAGCGAGAGCATCCTGGTGGGCTCGGCGCGCGACGGGCGGGCCGTGGTGATCGAGAAGGCGCCGGACGGCATGGGCGTGTACGACCCCGGCAACGGGCTGGTGGTGTGCGCCAACCACTACCAGAGCGATGCCTTCCTCGGTTCATCGGTGAACCGGGCCAACCTGCGCGAAAGCGACAGCATGGCGCGCTTCCGGCGGATGCGGACGCTGGCGGTCACGGGGCCGCCGCTCACCCCGGCGGATGCCGTGCGCATCCTGCGCGAGCGGCGCGGGCCCGCAGGGGAGGACGTGGGCCTGGGCAACCCCATCGCCATCGACCAGCTGATCGCCCACCACAGCGTGGTGATGGAGCCCGGGCGACGGCGTCTCTGGCTGAGCACCGGCCCGTGGACGCTGGGCGCCTACCGCTGTTACGACCTGCGGGCCATCTTTGCCCACCACAGCCCCGACCCGGTGCCCAGCCTCCTGCACAGCCCCGCGACCCTGCCGGCCGACACCCTGCTGGCCTCCCCCGCCATGGGTGACCTGGTGTGGCACCGCGCCATGCGGTCGGCCCTGCTGGAGCGCCGGGTGACGGGCCGCACCTACCGGCTGGCGCCCGAGGACGAACAGGCGTACGTGCGCACCGACCCGCACAACGCCATCACCTACAGCGACCTGGCGCAGTGGTACCACGCCTTCGGCGACAAGGAGCGCGCCGCCATGTACTACCGCGAAGCGCTCGCCCGCACCGTGGCCAGCCCCGCCGAACGCCGCGAGCTCGAAAAGGCCCTGGCCGCATGCGACCCGAGCTGATGCTGCCCACGGGCCTCGACCCCGGGGCCATCGCCGCGCTGCAGGACCGGCTGCTGCGCGAGCACGTGGCCCGCTTGGCCGACCGCTCCCCGCACTACCGGCGCCTCTTCCACGAGCTGGGGCTGAAACCCGGCGACATCCGGGGCGTGGCCGACCTGCACCGGCTGCCCTTCACCCGCAACACCGACCTGGAGACCGCCGGAGACGCGCTGCTGTGCGTGGACCGCCGGGCGGTGATCGACCACGTGACCACTTCGGGCACCACCGGCAAGCCGCTGGCCCTGCTGCTGGACGAACCCGACCTGGAGCGCCTCACGGCCAACGAGCACAACTCGCTGCTGATGGCCGGGGTCACCCGCGATGACGTGGTGCAGCTGATGACCACCCTGGACCGCCGCTTCATGGCCGGGCTGGCCTACTTCCTGGGCACACGGGCGCTGGGTGCCGGCCTGGTGCGCGTGGGGCCCGGGGCCGCCGCCCTGCAGTGGGACAGCATCCACCGCTTCGGCACCACCGTGCTGGTGGCCGTGCCCAGCTTCCTGTTGAAACTGATCGACCACGCCCGTGCCCACGGCATCGACCCCGCGCGCAGCACCGTGCGCAAGGCCGTATGCATCGGCGAGCCCATCCACGGTCCCGACGGCAGCTGGAACAACCTGGGCCGGCGCCTCAAGGCGGCGTGGGGCATCGAACTGCTCGGCACCTACGCCAGCACCGAGATGGCCACGGCCTGCACCGAGACCCGCGAGGGTGCCGGGCATGCCGTGCAACCCCAGCTGATGCTCGTGGAGGTGCTGGACGAGCACGACCGGCCCGTGGCGCACGGCCAGGCCGGCGAAGTGGTGGTCACCCCGTTCCACGTGAGCGCCATGCCCCTGCTGCGCTACCGCACCGGCGATATCTGCGTGCGGTACGACGGCGCCATGGACGGCGGTGGCGGCGGCCTCCATCTGGGGCCCGTGCTGGGCCGGCGGCAGCAGCGGCTGAAGGTGCGCGGCACCACCCTCTTCCCGGCCCAGGTGCTGGACGCCATCAACGCCATGCCCGTGATCCCTACCTTCGTCGTCGTCTGCACCACCGACGAGCTGGGGGGCGACGACCTGGAGGTCCTGATCGACCTGGAGGGCGATGCGCTGGAGGCCTGCCGCGAGCACCTGCGGTCCACCCTGCGCGTGGCTCCCCGGATCACCACCCTGCCCGGCGCGGCCATCGAAACGCTCAAATGGCCCAGGGACAGCCGCAAGCCCCAGCTCTTCATCGACCGTCGAGAAAGGACCCACCGCCAATCATGAGAAGACTCCTTCCCCTGCTCCTGCCGGCCCTGCTGGCACCCACCGCCCACGCCCAGCAGAGCTCCCTGGCGGACTTGCTCGCCGACCGCGTGGGCCTCACCTGGATCGGCGTGGACTATTCGGCCACCAAGTTCACCCCGCGATACAAGTTCGGCCCGCTGGACCAGGCAGGCCCGGCGTTCTTCGAACGGTGGAACATGCTTTTCGAGGGGGAGCTCGACAAGTACACGCCCTGCCCGCACCTCAAGGTGAAGGACTGCACCGTGGCCACCAGCTATGTGGAGCCGGTGAACCGTGAGGTGAAGGTGCCCGAGGTGTGGAACAAGCCCGAACTGGCACCCGAAGGCGTGCAGGAGCTCGTGTCCCGCTACCGCACCGAGGACCGGTCCGGCGTCGGCATGGTGTACATCGCCATCAAGTACGACGCACCGGCCGAGCGGGCGGACTACTACGTCACCTTCTTCGACATGGCCACACGCCAGGTGCTGCACACCGAGAAGGTGAGCGCCGAGCCCGGGGGCGCCGGCCTGCGCAACTATTGGGCCTCCACCGTCATCAAGGTGCACGAGCAGCTCAAGGGCATCCGAAAAAAACTCCATTGACCCTGCCGGACGACATGACGAAAGTGGCGACCAGGACAAGGCCGACGCGCACGGCACGCAAGGAATTGAGCGCCGTGGAGGCCAAGGCGGCGGCGCAACGCATCGCCTTCGGTCCGATGGTCTTCCAGGCCTGCTGGGTGATGCAGCGCCGGGGGCTGTTCAACGCGCTGGCCGCCGCCGGCACCCGGGGCCTCACCCGCGAGGAGCTGGCGCAGGCCACGGGCCTCTCGCCCTATGCGGTGATGGTGCTGACGGACATGGCCCTTACCGCGGACGTGCTGGTGATGCAGGACGGCCGCCTGACGCTGACCAAGACGGGGGTGATGCTGGCCTACGACGACATGACCCGGGTGAACATGGACTTCACCGGGGATGTGTGCTTCGCCGGGCTGGCCCATCTGGAGGAGGCGCTGGTCGAGGGGCGGCCCGCCGGCCTGCAGGTGTTCGGGCAGTGGCCCACGGTGTATCAGGGGCTGGCCCATCTGCCCCAGCACGTGCGGCGCAGCTGGTTCGACTTCGACCATTACTACAGCGATCATTCGTTCCCGCCGGCGTTGGAGATCGTGTTCCGCGACCGCCCGCGCGTGGTGATGGACGTGGGCGGCAACACGGGCAAGTGGGCCCTGAGCTGCCTTCGCCATGACCCGGCCGTGCGCATGGTGGTGGTGGACCTGCCGGGCCAGCTGCGGGAAGTGGAGCGCAACGTGCGGGCCGCAGGCTTCGGCGACCGGCTCACCACCGTGGCCGCCGACATGTTGGACCCCGCGAGCACGCTGCCGGAGGGTGCCGATGCGATCTGGATGAGCCAGTTCCTGGACTGCTTCGGTGAGGACGAGATCGTGGCCATCCTGCGCAAAGCGCGCACGGTGATGCGCAAGGGCATGCCGCTGTACATCATGGAGACCTTCATCGACCGTCAGCGCTTCGAGGCGGCCTCGTTCTCGTTGGCGGCCACATCGCTTTACTTCACGGCCATGGCCAACGGCAACAGCCGCATGTACCGTGCGGAGCACTTCGCCCCGTTGGTCGCCGCCGCCGGCCTGCGGGTGGTGAAGGAGCACGATGACGTGGGCCAGGGCCATAGCATCTGGCGCTGCGAGCTGCCCTGAGATCAAGGGGGCGCGGGATCCCTGGATCAAGCCTCCAGCCTCCGGCCTCAAGCTTCCAGCCTCCGGCCTCAAGCTTCCAGCCACCGGCCTCCAGCCACCGGCCTCAAGCCTCCAGCTTCCGGCTTCCAGCCTCCGGCCTCCGGCTTTCAACTTTCAGCTTTCAACTTTCAGCTTTCGGCGTTGGCTTCCAGCCTCCGGCCTCCAGCTTCCGGCTTTCAGCTTTCAGCTTTCGGCTTTCAGCTTTCAACTTTCTGCTTTCTGCTTTCTGTTCCCGGCTACCGCCGCGCCCGCCAGTTGCTACCTCCCGGCCGCCACCTGCTCGACGGGGCTCACGCTCCCCCCGTTGCCGGGTCTTGCTTTGGGTCACCAACGAACCCCGACCCGCGCCATGACCCGCACCGCCACCCTCCGCAGCCTCCTGATCCTCGTGAGCTTCCTCACCCTGGCCCAGGGCACTTTCGCCGCCGCTCCCCGCAAAGGGGCCAAAGGCAAGGTGGCCCGTACCGAGCGCCGCATGGTCGCCCCCTTCGTGGACCCCACCATGGACCTGGCCGCCTGGACCGAGCAACAGCGCGCCGCCCAGGCCGCCACCGTGCGCGTGGCCAAGTGAGCCGGATGCTCCTGGACGTGGCTCAGTACCATCGTCGCCAAGACAAGGCATCCCATCCTCGCTACTGCCTTCAGGTCCTCACGGCCTCCTACCCCTTCACCACAACCTCCCCGCCCCCGGTCTCGCGCTGGATCTTCTCCACGAGGTAGCGTTTGCCCAGCAGTTCCGCGCAGGTGACCACACTGCTCACGGTGACCCCCAGTATGCCGTGCAGGTTGATGTTCTGCCCGGTGAGGAAGAGGTTGGGCACCTTGGTGCGGGGCGAGAGGTAGGTGCGCATGGGCGCGCTCGCCTCCTTCTGGATGCCGTAGGTGGTGCCTTCCGGACAGCCGATGTAGTCGCGGAAGGTGAGCGGCGTGGAGGTCCACTGACCGGTGATGGCCGTGCGCAACGCAGGGTAGCGGCGGTGGACATGCTCCAGCACCTCCTCCGCCTTCCGTTGCTTGAACGTCTCGTAGTCACCCGCCCGCCCGCCCGGCTCGGCCACCGTGTTGCGCGAGCCGGACCAGCGCGCCACCTCCCTGAACGGCATGAAGGTCATGATGGACACCGCGTCCACCGTGCCGTCACCGCCCTGCATCAGCGGGGTGAACAGCATGAACTGCCCTTGCCGGCGGCCCGAGCGCGCGTCCATGGGCGCCCACACGTCATGGTCCGCGAAGTGGTAGTGGTTGTGGTCGTGGTACGGAAAGCTTCCGCGGCGCAGTGCCAGATGCACACAGAAGGTGCCGATGGTGTTGTCCATCGCCTTCACGCGGTTGCGGTAGGCGGGCCGCACGCCGTCGCCGCCGATCATGTCCAGCACCGTGGCCGGATGCACGTCGGCCACCACGCGCCGGGCCGCGAAGCGGTCGCCGTCCGCCGTGTGCACGGCCCTGACGCCCGTGGCATCGGTATCCAACCGGGTGACGCGCTTCCGGGGCAGGATGACCGCGCCATGCGCACGGGCCTCCCGGGCCAGCAGCTTGGCGAGCTGCGAGCCGCCGTCCACGCAGCGCCATGCGCTTTCAATGTAGGTATTGAGCACCAGGGCGTGCATGTAGAACGGGGTGCGGTCGCCGCGGCCGGCGTGCAACACGTTGGGCGCACCGAGCACCGCGCGCAACCGGGGGTCGCGGGTCAACGAAGCGATGTGGTCGCGCGCGTTCACCTGCAGGGCGGGGTCCTCCCATTCGTTGTGCTCGGCGTAGCGCAGGTAGTAGAGCGGGAAGCGCTCGCAGGTGGCGCGCACATCATCGCTGAAGCGCTGGATGGCCACGCGTTCGGCCGGGAAGTGCTGCACGAGCCGCTCCACGAAGTGGGCGTGCCCCTGCGCCAGCGGATGCTCCCTGGGGTCGTCGCCGAAGGTGATGCGGTCGAAGCCGTCCACGTCCATGCGGTGCAGCTTCAGGCCGTCGCGGATGCCCAGGAAGCGGAAGTAGCGGTCCAGGTTCTGGCCGGGCAGCAGGCCGCCGAGGTAGTGTACGCCGGTGTCGAAGAGCCGTTTCCTGCGGCTGAACACCTGGAGGCTGCCGCCCAGCTGGCTGTTCTGTTCGAGCACGCAGACGCGCAGGCCTTCCCGGGCAAGGATCACGGCGCACTCCAGCCCGCCGAGCCCGGCGCCGATCACCACCACGTCGAAGCTGCGGGCGCCGCTCATGCCGGTTTGTACAGGGCCGCCAGGGCGTTGGAGGTGATGCTGCCGTCGTCCACCCACTCCAGGCGCAGGCCGTGGGTGGTGGCCATGCGCTCCAGGTCGTGCCGGGCCATGAAGGTGAGCGGCGCGGTGGCCTTGTTGAAGCCCAGGCCGGTGGAGAAGCGCTCGGTCCAGCGGGTGCGGGCGTGGCGCTGCGCATCGCCGGTGAAACCGTCGCGCACCACGATCACACCACCGGGGCGCAGCGCGCCGGCACAATGGGCCAGCAGGGCCTCCTGGCGCGCCGTGGGCAGGTAGTGCAGCACATCCTTCAGCAGGTAGGCATCGGCCGCGGGCGGGTCGTAGCTGCGCAGGTCGGCCTGCTCGAACCGCAGGTGGGGGCCGCGCAACAGGCCATGCCCGGCCACGGCCACCTTGTCCGCGTCATGGTCCACGCCCAGCAGGCGGCGACCGGGCGCGCTCCAGTGCAGCAGGTAGGTGAGCGGACCGTAGCCGCAGCCCAGGTCCACGATGTCGCCGGTGCGCGGCAGCAGCGCGTGGATCCTGTCGTCCAGCCGGGCGTCGATGCGCGTCTTGATGCGCACGTACCACTCCAGCACGGGCCCCTTGTAGGTGTAGGCCCTCACCAGCTGCCTGCGGAAGAAGGAGGGCGTTTCGATCGCGGTGCACAGCGCTTCGTGCTCCTTCTTGAACCAGCCGGCGATGGCCCTGGTGCGGTCCTTCAGCGGCTCCTGCGGGAACCGTGGATCGTCCGGCTGCACCGCGGGCAGTGTGCGCATGGTGATGGTGGTGTCCTTCAGCATGGCGTCGCCCTTGGCCATGGCATGGCCCACGCCGTGCAGCAGCACGGGCACGATGGGCAGCTGCAGCTGCTGCGCGATGTGGAAGGCGCCCTTGTGGAAGCGCCCGATCCTTCCGTCGCGGCTGCGCGTACCCTCGGGGAAGACCACGAGGCTCCAGCCACGCCGCACCGCATCGGCCACGCGCGCGGTGTTGGTGGCGATGTCGTCCTCGCTGCGCACGAAACCCGTGAAGCGCACGAAGGCGCCGAAGAACGGGGAGTTCCATACCCAGCGGTTGGTCATCATGAGGGTGCGCGGGTGGACCATGAGCATCACCAGGATGTCCACGAAGGAGGCGTGGTTGGCGATGAGCACGGCGGGGCCCTGGCGCAGGGCGGGCCGGAAGTCCTGCACATCCTTGCGCACGTTGACCATCACGTACACCAGCGAGCGGGTGAAGAGCATGAGCGAGCGGCCGAAGACGCGGCGTTTGGTCTCGCGCGGGATGGGCGCCAGCGCCACCAGCGGCAGCACGGCCAGCTGCACCAGGCAACCGGCCAGGAAGTAGACGAAGGCGAAGAGCGAGATCAGCAGGGTGCGCAGGGTGAAGGGCAGGCGGCCCCTGGCGGCGCGCCCGGTGATGAGCCACCGGTACAGCACGGGCTGCACCGTGAGGGAGATCACCAGGATGCACAGCATGCCCACCACGCTCAGCAACGCGATGCTGCGCAGTGCGGGGTGCCGAGCGAAGAGCAGCACACCGGTGCCGATCACGGTGCTGGCCACCGACAGCACCACCCCGGCGCGGATGGCGGGCAGGTCGTCGCTGCCGTCGCGGTAGCGGTTCAGGATGCCGCTGGAGGTGAACAGGCAGTAGTCGTCGCCCAGCCCGAAGATGAAGGTGCACACCAGCACGTTCACCATGTTGAAGGGGATGTCGAACAGGCCGCAGAGGCCCAGGATCCACACCCAGCTCAGCAGCATGGGCAGGAAGGTGATCACCGCCGGTTCGATGCGGCCGTAGGTGAGCAGCAGTGCGGCGAACACCAGCAGGGCGGTGGTCCACAGGATGCGTTGCAGGTCGTCGCCCACCAGGGCCTTGAGGCGGTCGCCGAGCAGGCCGCGGTGCAGCACCTCGCTGCCGCTGCCGTCCAGCAGGGCCCGCACGCGGTCCTCATCCCCCGGCCGCACCCGTGCCAGCGCGAGGCAGCGCACGCGGCCATCGGGTGTTCGGGTCACGGCCCCCTCTTCCAGCAATGCCCGGGTGGCACTGTCCACAGGCGCTGCCGGTGCGCCCGCGAGCGCGTGCAGCAGCGGTGCGAAGGCGCCCGGAGCGAAACCCGCCCGGTCGGCCGCGCGATCGAACCGCTGGCGGAAGGCCGCCGTGTCCAGCCCCTGCAGGGTGCGTGTCCACCGCATCCGCGCCTGTTGGCGGGCCTGTGCCGACGGCAGCAGGTCGGTGGGCGACACCAGGGTGACGAAAGGCGCGGGCCCGGCGTGTCGCAGGCGTTCCACGGCGCGGCCCGCCGCTGTGCGCGCCTGTTCCTCATCGGCCGCCTCGGTGACGATGAACACGGTGCGCAGGTCGCCGCCGGCGCCGAACAACCGGTCGCGCAGGTCGCGCATGGAGGCGGGCATGTAGCTCAGCCGCTCGGGGTCGTCCTCGAAGCGCACGCGGTCGACGAAGGGCCACAGCAGCACGGTGACCACCAGGACCACCAGGGGGCTCCAGGCCGCGGCACGACGGCGCCAGGCGGCGGGCGGGGTCTGCGTGTGCCGTGCAGGGGCCGGCCCGGCCCACCGCACGGGCACATGGGGCAGCACCACCAGGGTGAAGAGGGCCGCGGACGCCAGCATCAGCGCGGCCATCAGGCCCAGGTCGCGCAGCAGCGGTGAGCCCAGGGTGCGCAGGGCCAGGAAGGCCAGCACGGTGGTGGCGCTGCCCAGCAGCAACGGCTGGGCGATGTCCCGCACGGTGCGTTCCGCATCCCGGCCATGGCGCAGGTGGGTGAAGTGGTGCAGGGCATAGTCCAGGGCGATGCCCAGCAGGGTGGCGGACACCCCCAGGGCGATCGCCGACACCGCCGGAGCCACCCAGGCCAGCACGGCCAGGGCGTTCAGCAGGCCGAACGCGGCAGGCAGCAGCACCAGCAGGGGCATGCTCCACTTGCGGTAGAAGCCCAGCAGCAGCAGCAGCACGAAGAGGACCACGGAGACGGCCGTGGTGAGGCGGGAGTCCGCAGCCACGCGCAGGTTGTTGGCGCGGGCGATGGCCGCCGGACCGAAGACCTCAGCTTCCACGCCCCCGCCGCAGGCCGCGGTCATCCGCACGCGCAACGCGTCCACCAGGTGGTCCAAGGCCGTGTCGGGCAGGGCGGGCCGGGGGCGCAGCAGCACCACGGCGGTGGTCCCGCTGCGGTCCAGCAGCACGCCCGAGGAGCCGTCCACCCCGCCGAGGTCCGACCGGGCGCGCAATGCCCGCAGGTGACCGCCCAGCAGGTGGGCCGGGTCGCCCAGCACCAGGCGCTCCTGCACCATGCCGCCGGGGCTCAGCAACCGCGCACGCACCGCGTTCATCAGGCTGTCCAGCCCCGCGTCGTCCAGGGTCGTCAGCCGGGTCAGGGCCGCGGTGTCCGCGAAGGCGGGCAGGTCGGCCAGGGCCACCTCCACCGCCGCATCGAACCATTGCGGGTCCGGGGTGTTGTCCACCTGCACGAGGCGGTCGGCCAGGGGTCCCTGGCGCACGGCATGCACGAACCGGTCGGAGGCGGCGATGGCGCTGTCCACCGGGGTGCCCTCACGGGCGGTGAAGCCCACCATCAGGCGATCGGCGCCCGGGGCGCTGCCCAGCACCTCGCGGAAGCGCTGCACCTGCGGATCGGCGGGCAGGGCCTGGAACAGGTCGTTCACCGGCCGCAACCGCGGCAGCGAGAGCACCACGAACACCGCCCACACCGCCAGCAGGACCACCAGGGTCCATCGACGGCCCCGGACCATCCGGTACAACGCGCTGAACCCTGCTCCCATCCTCGATCGTCCCGCGTTCGCCACGGACCCGGCGAAATTAGGCGGGTCGGTTAACTTTGCCCGCCTTTTCCGGACCCGTGACCACCACTGTGGACATCCGCCAGCGCCCCGTGCGCGACCTGGACCTGGACGCCTTCGTTGCCATCGCGCTGGGCACGGGCACGCTGCGACCCGCAGCGGAGGACCTGGAGGCGGCCGGGCGCTCGTTCGCCTTCCTGCAGGAGTTCGCCCGCGACAAGGTGATCTACGGGATCAACACGGGCTTCGGCCCCCTGGTGCAATACCACATCCCGGAGGAGGACAGCGAGCGCCTGCAGTACAACCTGTTGCGCAGCCACGCCTCGGGCATGGGCGCTCCGCTGCCCGATGTGGCGGTGCGGGCCTGCATGCTGAGCCGTGCGATGACCTTCCTGCTGGGCTGCTCGGGCGTGAGCCGTGCGGCCATCGACCAGCTGCTGCTCTACCTGGAGCACGGCATCCACCCCACGGTGCCCCAGCACGGCGGTGTGGGCGCCAGCGGCGACCTGGTGCAGCAGGCCCACATCGGCCTGGGCCTGATCGGCGAGGGCACCGGCACCTACCGGGGCGTGCGCAGGCCGATGGCCGACATCCTTCGGGAGGCCGGCATCGCACCGCTGAAGCTGCACATGCGCGACGGCCTGGCCATCGTCAACGGCACGGCCTGCATGAGCGGCCTGGGCGCCATCAACGTGCACCAGGCCCGCCGGCTGGTGGACCGCGCCATCGCCATGGGCGCGCTGATCAGCGAGGTGGTGGGCGCCTACGACGACCATTTGAGCGAGGTGCTGAACGGCGCCAAGCGGCACCGGGGTCAGAACACAGTGGCCGCCGGCCTGCGGGAGCGGCTGGTGGGCGCCGGGTGGACCAAGAAGCGCGAGGAGCACCTTTACAAGCAGCGCGACGCCGCCAACGGCGGCACCTTCGACCACAAGGTGCAGGAGCACTACAGCATCCGTTGCATCCCCCAGGTGCTCGGCCCCATCCTGGACACCGTGGAGCACTGTGCGCGGGCGGTGCACGACGAGCTGTTGAGCGTGGACGACAACCCCGTGGTGGACCACCGCACGGCCAGCGTGTACCACGGCGGCAACTTCCACGGCGACCAGGTGGCCCTGGCCATGGACCAGCTGAAGCTGGCCATGACCAAGCTGTGCATGCTCACCGAGCGCCAGTTGAACTTCCTGTTGAACGACAAGGTGAACGGCCGCTTCCCGCCCTTCCTGGTGATGGGCCGGCCCGGCATCGACTACGGCCTGCAGGGCATCCAGTTCACGGCCGTGAGCACCACCGCCGAGTGCCAGGCGTTGAGCACCTCGCTGTACGTGCACTCCATCCCCAACAACAACGACAACCAGGACATCGTGAGCATGGGCACCAACGCGGCGTGGATGGCCGCGCGGGTGATCGACAACACCGCGCAGGTGATGGCCGTGCAATGCCTGGCGCTGGCCCAGGCGGTGGACATCGCCGGGGTGAAAGAGTCGCTGGCCCCCGCCAACCGCGCGTTCTACGAGGAGGTGCGGGCGGTGGCGCCGCCGGTGGTGACCGATGCGCCGAGCACCGACATGCTGCATGCGCTGCGCACGCGCCTGCTGGTCCACGATCTTTTCACCGGATGAGCACCGCCCCCGAACGTTACGCCCTGGTCACCGGCGCCTCCCGCGGCATCGGGCGTGCCGTGGCCCTGGCGCTGGCCGCCGACCACGGGCTGCACATCCTGGTGAACTACGCCCGCGGCGCCGCACAGGCCGAGGAGACCGCACGCCTGGTGCGCGAGCTGGGCGTGAAGGCCGAGGTGCTGGGCTTCGACGTCACCGACCGCGAGGCGGTGCATGCGGCCATCACCCGCTGGACCGAGGCGCACCCCGAGGCCCGCATCGAAGTGCTGGTCAACAACGCCGGCATCACCAAGGACAACCTTTTCGTCTTCCTGACCCCCGAGGACTGGCACGCGGTGATCGGCACCAGCCTGCACGGTTTCTACAACGTCACTTCGGCGGTGATGCAGAAGATGGTGCGCCAGCGTTCGGGCCGCGTCATCAACGTGGTGAGCGTGTCGGGCGCCAAGGGCGTGGCCGGGCAGACCAACTACAGCGCGGCCAAGGCCGCCGTCATCGGCGCCACGCGCAGCCTGGCGCAGGAGGTGGCCAAGCGCAAGATCACCGTGAACGCCGTGGCCCCGGGGTTCATCCGCACGGACATGACCAAGGACCTGCCGGTGGACCAGCTCAAGGGCATGATCCCCATGGACCGCTTCGGGGAGCCCGAGGAAGTGGCGCACGCTGTGTCGTTCCTGGCCTCGCCGCGGGCCAGCTACATCACCGGCGAGGTGATCCATGTCAACGGCGGCATCCATTCCTGAGCGCGTGGAACGGGTCGTCATCACCGGCATGGGGATCTGGTCCTGCCTGGGCAAGGACCTGGCCGAGGTGGCCGAGAGCCTGCGCATCGGCCGCTCGGGCATCGTGTTCGACCCGGTGCGCAAGGAGATGGGCTTCCGCAGCGCCCTCACCGGCAAGGTGGACATGCCCGACCTGAAGGCCGAGCTGGGGCGCCGCCAGCGCGTGGGCATGGCCGAGGAGTGCTACTATGCCTACGCCGCCACCGCGCAGGCCTTCCGCCAGGCCGGCATCGGCGAGGCGGAGCTGCGGGCGCACGAGGTGGGCATCCTCTACGGCAACGACAGCAGCGCGCTGGCGGTGGTGGAGGGTGTGGACGCGCTGCGGCGCAAGAAGGACACCACCCTCATCGGTTCGGGCTCCATCTTCCAGTCGATGAACTCGACGGTGACGATGAACCTGTCCACCATCTTCGGGCTGCGGGGCATCAACTACACGGTGAGCGGGGCCTGCGCCAGCGGCTCGCACGCCATCGGCATGGGTTTCCTGCTGATCCGCCAGGGGCTGCAACGCATCGTGCTCTGCGGCGGCGCCCAGGAGGTGAACCCGGTGGCCTTCTGCAGCTTCGACGGCATCTCGGCGTTCAGCGTGCGTGAAGCGGACCCCACACGGGCCTCGCGTCCCTTCGACCGCGGTCGCGACGGGCTGGTGCCCAGCGGCGGCAGCGCGGCCCTGGTGCTGGAGAGCCTTTCGTCCGCCCTGGAGCGCGGCGCACCGATCCTGGCCGAAGTGGTGGGCTACGGCTTCTCCTCCAACGGCAGGCACATCAGCGACCCCGACCTGGACGGCCAGGTGCGCGCCCTGCACATGGCCCTGAAGATGGCCGACATGGGCCCGGCCGACATCGGGTACATCAACGCCCACGCCACCTCCACGCCCATCGGCGACCTGGTGGAGGCGCGGGCCATCGACACCGTCTTCGGTGCCACACGCCCCCCGGTGAGCAGCACCAAGGGCATGACCGGCCACGAATGCTGGATGGCCGGCGCCAGCGAGGTGGTGTACAGCATCCTGATGATGCAGGGCGGCTTCCTCGCCCCGAACCTTAATTTTGAGGAACCTGACGAAGCCTCCGAACGTTTGAACGTGGTGCGCGGCCCGATGCAACACCGGGTGGACGCACTGCTCTCGAACTCCTTCGGCTTCGGGGGGACCAACTCCACGATCATCATCAAACGCTACGCCAGTTGACATGAGCACCGTTGCGCAACGGGAGCGGATCGAAGCCCGCACCAAGGAGTTCCTGGTGGCGGAATTCGAAGTGCAGGAGGACCTCATCCTGCCGGATGCCGATATGAAGGAGACCCTGGCGCTGGACAGCCTGGACTACGTGGACCTGGTGGTGGTGATCCAGGACAACTTCGGGGTGAAGCTCACGGCCGAGGACTTCCAGCGGATCGGCACCTTCGCGGATTTCTACGAGCACATTGAACAGCGCATCGCGAGCGCCTGAGCGGCCGTCGGCGGCCTGGCAGGGCCGCAGCCGGGGCACTCCGCTCGGCCACCGCATCTTCATCTTCCTGATCCGCCGTGCGGGCCTGTGGGCCGCCTATGCCCTGCTGGTGCCCGTGGCGCTCTACTTCGTGATCGCCGCACGCGGTCCCGGACGGGCTTGGTTGCGCTACCATGCCCGGGTGCGCCCTGCGGACCGGAGCCCGCGCGCCTGGGTGCTCTTCCGCGCCTACCACGCCTTCGGCCAGCGCATCATCGACAAGGCCGCGGTGATGGCCGGCCTGCACGACCGCTTCGTGACCGACCACCAGGCCGCGGCCACCCTGCAGCGCATCCTGGACGAAGGCCGCGGCGGCCTGCTCATCAGCGCCCACGTGGGCAACTGGCAGATGGCCAGTTACATGCTGAAGCGCTACCGCGGGCAGGTGAGCGTGGTGATGCTCGACGCCGAGGAGCAGGCCATCAAGCGGGCGCACGACGAGGCCACGCAGGACCGGCGGTACGAGGTGATCGCGCTCAAGGACGACATGTCGCACCTGTTCCGCATCCGGGGCGCGTTGGCCGAGGGCCGGCTGGTGTGCATCCACGGCGACCGCGCGCTGCCCGGGAGCCGCACGGCGCGGGTGCCCTTCCTGGGGCACGAAGCCCCATTCCCGCTGGGCCCCTTCGCCATCGCCGCCGCCTTCGACGTGCCGGTGTGCTTCTCCTTTGTGCTGCGCACGGGGCCCCGGCACTACACCTTCACGGCCACCGACCCGCTGCCCCACCACCGCGACGCCAAGGTGCATCTGGCCCGCTTCGCCGCCGCCCTGGAGGAGGTGGTGCGCCGCCATCCTTTCCAATGGTCCAACTTTTATGATTTTTGGGGCGATGTCCCTGCCGCTGCCCCGGGGCGAGGCCGTGCTGCGGTTCCTGCCGCACCGCCCGCCGATCATATTGGTCGATGAGCTCACCGCCTCCGACGGCGACACGCACCACACCCGGTTGACGGTGCGGGACGACAATGTTTTCGCCGAGCACGGACGGCTGCTGGAGGCCGGGCTGATCGAGCACGTGGCGCAGAGCACCGCCCTGGGCACCGGGTACGCCGCCGCCGATGCCGGCGCGGGCAGCCCGCCGGTGGGCTTCATCGGCGCGGTGTCCCGCCTGCGCATCGACCGCCTGCCCGCCGTGGGCACGCTGCTGGAGACCACCATTGCCCTGCAGCATCGCCTGCCCCAGGTGCAGGTGCTGCACGGCACCGTCCGCTCCGGCGGCACCGTGATCGCCGAGATGGAGATGAAAGTGTTCCTGATGGGCCCTGCCGATGCCGCCTGAGCTCACGGACATCTGCGAGGTGCCGATCACCTTCGGCGATCTGGACCCCATGGGCATCGTGTGGCATGGCAACTACGTGAAGTTCATGGAACGCGGCCGCGAATCCTTCGGCCGGGCGCACGGTCTGGACGCCATGCGGATCCTCGACCTGGGCTTCACCACCCCGGTGGTGCGCACGGTGATCGACCACAAGGCCATGCTGGAGTACGGCGACCTGGTGGAGATCGCCACCACCTTCATCCCGCAGGCCGCGGCCAAGGTGGTGCTGCGGTACCGCATCAAGGCCAAAGGCCGTGCGGCCGTGGCGGCCGTGGCCGAGACCACGCAGGTGTTCCTGGACCGCGAGCGCCGCCTGCAGCTGGTCGACCCGCCCTTCTACCAGGAATGGAAACAACGGCACGGGATACGATGAACGGCCCGGTGCTGCTGGGCGCTCCCGGCTGCGTGACGCCCCTGGGGGCTTCGTTGGAGGAGACCTTCACAGCGATGCAGGCGGGGCGGTGCGGTCTGCGCCCCGAAGCCTTCCCCGGCAGCGAGGCGCCGGTGCATGTGGGCCGTTGCGACGAGGCCGTGCTCACCGGCAGCGGCAGAAGGGCCCAGCGCCTGTTGGGTGCCGCCGTGCGCCGCACCATGGGGGGCCTGGCCCGCAGCCTGCGCACCCTGCCCCGCACCGCCTGGGTGCTGGCCACCACCAAGGGCGATGTGCGGGCCCTGGAGGAAGGCCGGCCCGACGATGCCCTGCTGCCGCTCTTCGCCCGCCGCGCCGGCGTGGCCCTGGGGCTGCCCGGGAACCCGGTCGTGGTCTCCAACGCCTGCATCTCGGGCACCCTGGCCGTGCAGGTGGCCGCCGACATGGTGCGCAGCGGCGAGGCGGACCACGTGCTGGTGGCCGGGATGGACGAGGCCACGGACTTCGTGCTCTCGGGCTTCCACTGCCTGCACGCCATCGCCAGCGGCCCCTGCCGCCCCTTCGACGATGCGCGCGACGGTATTTCCCTGGGCGAAGCCGCCGCCTCGGTGGTGGTGACGCGCGACGCCAGCCTCTTCCGCCACGGGCCCATCGCCACCTACCTGGGCGGTGCCATGGGCAACGACGCCAACCACATCTCGGGCCCCTCGCGCACCGGGGAGGGCCTGGTGCGCGCCGTGGAGTCCGCCCTGCGCGAGGCCGCATTGGCCCCGCAGGCGGTGACGCACGTCAACGCCCATGGCACCGGCAGCGTGTACAACGACGGCATGGAGCACATCGCCTTCACGCGCCTGGGCCTGGGGCACGCCCCCGTGAACTCGTACAAGGGCTACTTCGGCCACACGCTCGGCGCGGCCGGCCTGCTGGAGTCGCTGGTGGCGGTGCATGCCCTGCGCCAGGGCCTGATGCTGCGCAGCCTCGGCGCCACCGGTTCGGCGACCCTTCCGGGCATCGATGTGCTCCACGAGCACCGCCCCACGGCAGGGCGCATCCTGCTGAAGACCTCCTCGGGCTTCGGCGGTTGCAACGCCGCCATCCTGCTGCACGCATGAAGCCCATCGCCCACGCCCGTCTCGCGCCCGGGGCCTTCACCCTGGACGGCACGCCCCTGGCCACGCCCGGCGGCACGCCCGAAGAGGCCTTGCGCACCTGTTACCAGGCCCTGGCGATGGACTATCCCAAGTTCCACAAGATGGACCTGGCGGCCAAGCTCACCGTATTGGTGGCCGAGCCCGTGGTGCGTGTGGCCCGGGAGCGCGGTGCGGACCTGACCGAGGCCACCGGCGTGCTGGCCCTGGGTGCCAGCGGATGCCTGGGCACGGACGTGGAGCACTGGCGGGTGCGACAGGCCACCGGGCTGGCCAGCCCCGCCGTGTTCGTGTACACCCTGCCCAACATCGGCGTGGGCGAGCTCACCATCCGCCACGGCATGCACGGCCCCTCACTGTGCCTGATGACCGAAGCCCCCGACGCGCCCGAAGCCCTGATGGCCGCCCGTCTTCTGCGCCGCGACCCCCGGGTGCGGTGGCTGGTCTGCCTGTGGTCCGATATCTTCGCCGACCGCTTCGAAGCCCAGGCCGTGGTCTTCGGCCCGGACGACCACCCGACGGCACTATTCCCCAGCACTCCCTGACCATGGACGCACAGGCCCTCAAGCAGCAGCTCAAAGCCCAGATCATCGAACAGCTCAACCTCGAGGAGGTGAAGGTGGAGGACATCGGCGACGACCAGGCGCTGTTCGGCGAAGGCCTCGGATTGGATTCCATCGACGCGCTGGAGCTGATCGTGCTGCTGGAGCGCCACTACGGCATCAAGATCACCGACCCCAAACAGGGGCAGGCCGTCTTCCGCTCGGTGAACACCATGGCGGAGTTCATCCAGAGCCACGGCAAGTGAAGCCCACGCCGGTCGCCATCACGGGGATCGGCGCGATCTCCGCACTGGGGACCGGCATTGCGGCCCAGCTTGAAGGCCTGCGCGAAGGCCGGTCGGGCATCGGCCGCCTCGCCCATCTCCCGCTACCCTTCCCTGAGCTCTGGTTCGGGGAGGTGAAAGCGTCCAACGCCGACCTGGCCACCCTGGCCGGCGTGGAGGCCGAACACTCACGCACCGTCCTGCTCGGGCTCATCGCGGCCCGCGAGGCACTGCAGGATGCCGGCCTCGGCGTCGGCGCGGACATCGACCTGCTGAGCGCGAGCACCGTGGGGGGCATGGACCGCAGCGAAGCCTTCGCCACGCGCTGGATGGCCGGTGGCCTGGACGGCATCGACCGGGCCATGGGCCATGCGGTGGGCCACCATGCGCACCTGCTGGCCCGGCATCTGGGGCTGCGCGGTCGGGTCACCACCCTCAGCACCGCCTGCTCCAGCAGCGCCAATGCGTTGATGCTCGGGTCCTGGCTCCTCCGCTCGGGCCGTGCCGAGGTGGTGCTCGCCGGAGGCACCGATGCGCTGTGCCGCTTCACCTCCGAGGGTTTCCGGGCGTTGAGCGCGATGGACCCCGCCCCCTGCCGTCCCTTCAGCGCCGACCGCGGCGGCATGAACCTCGGCGAGGGTGCGGCCTACCTCGTGCTGGAGCGCGCCGACCGTGCCCTGGCGCGGGGCCGCACCCCGCTGGCCTTTCTCGCCGGTGCGGCCAACACGAACGATGCGCATCACCAGACGGCCACTTCGCCCGAGGGTGACGGGCCGTTCCGGGCCATGCAGGAAGCGTTGGCCGAGGCGGGCCGGACGCCTGACCAGGTGGACCTGATCAACGCGCACGGCACGGGCACCGACAACAACGACAGCACCGAGCAGCTGGCCATGGAAAGGCTCTTCGCCACGGTGCCGCCCTTCGCCAGCACCAAGAGCGCCACCGGGCACACGCTGGCGGCCGCAGGTGCGCTGGAAGCGGTGTTCAGCGTGCTCTGCATCCGGCACGGGCTGATCCCGGCCAACCTGCGCTCCGGTACGCCGATCGAAGGCATGCGCAGCGCGCCCGACCGCGTGCCACGCCGGGCCACCGTGCGCACCGTGCTCAGCACCTCCTTCGGCTTCGGCGGCAACGACAGCGCCCTGGTCCTCACCGCAACACCATGATCGTCCGCGCCGCCGCCCACTGCACGCTGCGTCCGGGATCCGGGCAGGAGGCCGTGGTGCCGGGCATGGACCTGCTTCCCAAGCCGATGGCGCGCCGCATGATCGCCCCGGTGCGCCGGGCCATGGCCTGTGCGCTGGCGGCGCTCGCCGAGGCCGGCGTGGACCGCCCGGACGGCATCTACTACGGCACCGGCCTGGGCTGCCTGGCGGACACGCAGGAATTCCTGTTGGAGATCGAACGCAACGCCGGGTCGCTGCTGGCCCCCACCAGCTTCATGCGCAGCACGCACAACACCGTCGCCGGGCTGCTCGCGCTGGCCCTCAAGGCGCAGGGGCCCAACCTCACCTTCAGCCAGGGCTTCGTGAGCTTCCACGCGGCCCTCCTCGCCGCGGTGATGCACCTGGAACGGCGGCCCGACGACCGTGTGCTCGTGGGTGCCAGCGACGAGCACCTGCCCCTGCTGGATCATCTGTTCGCGCAGCTCGGCGGCCCGGCGCGCTTCGGCCCCGCGGTGCGGCCCGCGGAAGGCGCCGCCTTCCTTGTGCTCGGCGGTGCCGAAGGACCGGTGCTGGGACGTGTTGTGGACGTGCGGACCGGCCCCGCCGACCGGGTGGTGGCCGACGCTGGCACCGCGGTGTGGAAAGGCCCGCTCGTCGAGGCGGCGGCACAGGGCACCCCTTACGCGGACCGCACCGGGCTGCACCACAGCGCACCGGCGGTGGCCATGGCCCTGGCGCTGGCCGATGCCGTACCCACCGTGCAAGTGCTGGACCGCGAAGGGGACCAGCACGGGCTGATCCACCTCGCACGATGAGCCTGCATCACAAACTGCTGCGCGTACTGCTGCCCGTGCACGCCCTGCTGCTGGCGTATGCCTGGTGGGGCTCCGGGCCGTGGTGGCCCTTCATCATGCTGCTCGCGATGCACCTGCTGCTGATCGGCTGGGGCTCGATGGACCACGCGCTGGGCCTCTTCCTGCGCGCACATCGCACCGGGCGGCCCGGCACGCTGGCGCTCACCTACGACGACGGTCCGCACCCGGTGCACACGCCAGCCCTGCTGGACCTGCTGAAGGCCGAAGGGGTGCAGGCCGCCTTCTTCTGCATCGGCCGCCGGGTGGAACAGCGGCCCGACCTGGTGAAGCGCATGGTGGACGAGGGGCACCTGGTGGGCTGCCACAGCATGGACCATCCTGTCGCCTGGGGGTTCCTGGGGAAGGAACGCGCCGTGGAACAGATCTTGCGCGGCGTGGATGCCATCGAACGCGCCAGCGGCATGCGCACCTCCTGGTTCCGACCGCCCTTCGGGGTCACTTCGCCCAACGTGGCCGCGGCCGTGCGCCGTACGGGCATGCGGGTGATCGGCTGGGACGTGCGCCCGTTCGACACCACCTTCCGCACCACGGAGAAGAGGCTCTCGTGGATCTTCGGTGAGCGGCCCAAGGGCACCGTGGTGGTGCTGCACGACACGGTGGGCCCGGTGGTGGACACCACCCGTGCCATCATCGACCGCTGCCGTGCCGCCGGCATCCCGCTGCTCCGTGTGGACCGGTCCCTTGGCCTCGCCTGACAAGCCCATGCGCGCCCTTCTCACCGCCCTCCTCGTGCTGCTGAGCCCGCTGCTGCGCGCACAGCTCACCCCCATCGGGAACGATCACGCCGAGGTGAAAGGGCTGCTGGCGGCCACGCGGGCACTGCGCACGGTGCAGGCGCGCTTCGTGCAGGAGAAGCACCTGCGTGCCCTGAAGGAGCCGGTGAGCGAGCCCGGTCGGTTCGTGTACGAGCGGCCCGACCGCTTCCGCTGGAGCGTGGACGGTGCGGCACCGCTCACCATCCTCACCGCTGGAAGCGCGGTGCGCGTGAAGGAGAACGGTGCGGAGAAACGCCTCGGTGCCGCCGAGCAGCGCATGTACGCCTCCATCAACGCGCTGGTGCTGGACCTGGTGAGCGGGCGCCTGCTGGAGAGCCCGGAGATGAAACCGCGCTACGAACTGGGCGCCGACGTGCTGGTGGCCCACCTCACCCCCACCGGGACCATGGCGCGCCGTGTGCAACGCATGACGCTGCAGTTCGACCGGGCCACCCACCGGCTGCGCGAGATGGAGACCGTGGAGATCGACGGCGACCGCACCGTGGTGCGATACAGCGAGGTGCTCGTGGACAAGCCCGTTCCGTCCGGGGCCTTCACCGATCTTTGACGCCATGGACGCCGTTTGTCGCAGCCTCTTCCACGTGGAGACCTTCGCCCCCTTGGTCGAAGGTCGCGGATGGCAGGCCCGCGCGGTGATGAACGAGCAGCACCCGATCCTCCAGGGCCACTTCCCGGGCCGGCCGGTGATGCCCGGTGTGGCGATGGTGCAGCTGGCCGGCGCCTTGCTGAGCCGCGGGCTGGGGCGGCCGGTGCATCTGCGCAGCAGCCGCGTCATCAAGTTCCTCTCGCCGTTGGAACCATCCACGGGCACGGTGCTTGACCTTACGCTTCGTGTCACCGGCGAGGAAGGCGACAGCGTGACGTGTGACGTCAGCGGAAGCTGCGGCGACCGCGCGGTCTTCAGCATCAAGGGCGGCTTCGGTCCCCTGCCGGCATGAGCAGCCCGCGCGCCTGCGTCCTGGTGCCCACGTACAACAACGCCGCCACCGTGGAGGCGGTGCTGCGCGCGATCCAGGCGGCCGGCGAGCGCGACATCCTGGTGGTGAACGACGGCAGCACCGACGGCACGGCGGCGATCCTGGCGCGGATCGACGGCATCACGGTGCTCACCAACGACCGCAACCGCGGCAAGGGCTTCTCGCTGCGGCGCGGTTTCGAGGCGGCGCTGGCGCAGGGCTTCGCGTACGCCATCACCATCGACAGCGACGGGCAGCACGCCCCGGGCGAGATCGCCAAGCTGCGCGCCGCCATCGCCGCCAACCCCGGGGCGATGATCATGGGCGCACGCGACATGAGCGGCGCCGACGTGCCCGGCAAGAGCAGCTTCGGCAACCGCTTCAGCAACTTCTGGTTCCGGGTGGAAACGGGCTGGAAGCTCACCGACACGCAGACCGGTTTCCGTGCCTATCCGCTGGCGGCCACCTGTTCCTTCCGCGCATGGACCACGCGGTTCGAGTACGAGGTGGAGACCATCGTGCGGCTGGCCTGGCGCGATGTGCCCTTCGTGCAGGTGCCCGTGAGCGTACGCTACGACTTCCCCGAGCGCGTGTCGCACTTCCGACCGGGCAAGGACTTCCTGCGCATCAGCCTGCTGAACTCGGTGCTGGTGACGATGGCCTTCCTGTGGCACTGGCCGAAGCAACTGCTCACGGGCGGGCGGCTGTGGCGACGGCTGAAGGAGGAGGCGGTGCGTCCCGAGGAGAGCTCCTGGCACAAGGCGCTCAGCATCGGCTTCGGGCTCTTCATGGGCATCGTGCCCATCTGGGGCTTCCAGCTGGCGGTGGGCATCCCGCTGGCCTTCCTGCTGAAGCTGAACCGCGTGCTCTTCGTGGCGGCGGCCAACATCAGCATCCCGCCCATGATCCCCCTGATCGTGTACGCCAGCTACCGCATGGGCGCGCCCTTCGTGGGCGACGACCGGGTGCGCATTGAACGCTTCGCCGACCTCACGCTGGAGGCCATCCACTGGAACATGATGCAATACCTGCTGGGCGCCGTGCTGCTGGCGCTGGCGGCCGGGCTGGTGGGCACATTGGTGAGTTGGGCGGTGCTGCGGGGGGCGCGGGGGCGGTAGGGTGCGAAGCTTCAGACCGACCCGCCGGCAGTTCACCGCTCCGCTCGGGCCGCCGCTCCCGGCATCGCAATACGCATTCCCCCAACCCCGGACAAGAGGGAAAAATACATGGGTGCACCCATGTGAAAATACGTGTACACAGCGGCGTTGAATTCCCGTGGTTCGTGAGACCTGCCCGAGGCCCAGGCCGATGCCTTCGGACACGGACCTCACAACACCCCCAACGCCATGTGTACCGACCGCTTTCGACCGCTATGGACGCTTTGCGCCGCTGGCCTGCTCACCCATGCGCTCGCCCCACCCACCGCCCGCGCCCAGAACCCCGTGTGGATCGCCGGTGACCAGGTGGTGTTGCACGATGGTGGCGGCACCCTGAACGTGAGCGACCTGCCCACCAGCAGCGCGCCATACCGCTACAACGGCGCCATCGCCAGCTACAGCCAGGCCGCGCAGATCGGCCCCAATGGCGGCCTGCTCTTCTTCATTGTGGACGGCAACATCTACGATGGGCAGGGCTACCTCATGGCCGATAACGTGCTGGCCAGCCCATGCCACGAATGCCTGTATGCAGGCAACGGCGAGGTGCTCATCCTGCCCGTGCCCGGGGCGTGCGACCGCTACTTCATCGTCCACGCCGGCAAGCAGCCACCGTTGACCTCCCCGCAGACCGACGTCAACTTCTCCCTGCTGGACATGTCCCTGCCCAGTCGCTACCACGCGGGTCGCAGCGGACGGGTGGTGGGCCTGGATGTGGAGCTGCAGACCTACGGGCTGGACGCCGACTTCCCGGACCTGCCCCTGCAGATCGATGTATCCCAGCCCGGGCTGCTGAACCTCAGCAGCAATTCGCCCGTGGAGTACTACCATGCGGAGATCGATCTGGGTGGCGGGGTCAAGCCCGGCACGGTGAGCATGGACGCCATTCCTTACCAGGACGCCACGGGTGACCTGTTCCTGGCGCTGGCCACGCGCGATCGGCTTGTCCAGTGCCGCGTCGCCTCCAGCGGCATCGACGTGGTCGCCGACCACCCGATCTTCGACTCCGACCCCTCCACGCCGCGCGAACACCGCACCTTCATCCAGTTCCAGCACGTGACCAGCACCAACGAACTGCTGCTGGCCATCACCTGCAAGCATGGCTTGAACGACACGGACCTGCCACTGCCGCCCTATCTGCCCATCGCGGTGATGCGCTTCCAGGGCGACGGCAGCTACATCCGCATCGATGGCTACAACCCCGGCACGCAGCTGATGGGTGGCAACAGCCACCTGGTGATGGGCTGCGCGCTGGACCCCACCGGCAGCTACCTGTACTTCACCATGCACGGCGAAGCGCCCACCCTTGGCTACATCGACCTGGCCACGGGCCTGGTGGTGGACCTCAGCACCTTGAACCTGGGCATCACCGTGCCGCTGGACTTCGCGCACACCCGCATCGAGCCCGGCGTGGCGCCCAACGGGAGCTCGCCCGCGTTGTACTACTGGGCCGCCGACCGCCTGGGCTGCCTGGTGGACCCGCAAACACCCGCTGCGGCCACTTGGTTGGACAACGTGCCCACCACGGACCCGCTGGCCAACATGCCCACCCTGCCGTTGCCCATCGGCGGTGGCATCCCCTTCGCGCGCATCGGCAACGTGCAGGTGAACGGCTTCGACCCGGCGGCCACCTTCAGCGCGGCGGCCTGTTGCGTGAGCACCGCCCAGCTGCAAGCCTACCAGGGTCCGTACAGCACATCGGCCAGCGGTGTCAGCTGGACCCCGCAGAACAACCCCTTCGGCACGGGCGCCGAGGTGGTGTTCGACCAGGACTACGTGATCGCCACCGGGGCGAACATCGTGGTGAACGACATGACCTGGCGCTTCACCAACAACGCCCGGCTCATCGTGCAGCGCGGGGCGCGGGCCACGTTCAACACCTGCGTGCTCACCAGCCTGGCGTGCGAAGGCCAGCGATGGCCGGGCATCCGCGTGGAGGGCACCACCAGCGATCCCGTGCAGTTCGGCACTGGCCACGGGCGCCTCTACCTCATGGACCAGTCCGTGGTGGAGAACGCGGTGGTGGGGGTGTGGTGCGCCCGGGAGATCGGGCTCAACAGCACCGATCCCGCCTACTTCGGCGGATGGGTGAGGGGCTGGCAGAGCAGCTTCCGCAACTGCATCACCGGCGTGCGCGCCGAGCGCTACCACCGCATCATGGGCGGCACGGAGTACAACAACCTCTGTCTGTTCGTGTCCTGCACCTTCGAGACCACCAGCACCTGGCCGGACCTGAACGTGCCGCCTGCGGCCATGGCCCATCTCTACGATGTGAACGGGGTGATCTTCCAGAACTGCGACCTGCGCAATGATGCCTTCGCAGGCTTCGCTTCCCCCGACCAGCGCGGCATCGGCATCGTGGCGTACAACGCCAGCTTTCAGGCCACCGGAGGCATGAACTACGCACAGCACGGCTTCCGCAACCTCACCGCCGGTGTGCTCGCCTATGTGCCGGTGCCCCCGTTCCATTACACGGTGGACGGCATGGACTTCGAGAACAACAAGTTCGGTGTGTTGGACCTGGCCGGCCGCGATGCGGTGATCACCAACAACCGCTTCAGCACCCTGGGCACCGACCCGCTCAACGGCCCTTCGAGCATCGGCCTGTTCCTGGTCCAGAGCGAGCTGTACACCGTGGAGCGCAACACCTTCACGCGGCCGGGGAACGCCCAATGCCCCGGCATCGGCATCTGGTTCATGGGGCCGGCCCTGGAGGAGAACCAGATCTACGACAACACCTTCACCGGGCTCAACGGGGCCTGCGTGGTGGAGGGCCGTCACGTGGCCTACAGCAGCAACCTCAACACCCTGCCCGGCCTGCAGTTGCTCTGTGGCGACCATAACAACAACTTCATCGACCAGCTGCTCATTCAGGACGCCTTCATCCGCGAGAACCAAGGCATTGGCACCGACGCCACCACCCTGGCCAACAACCGCTTCGACCTTAACGCCAACTGCGACCTCAATACCTGGCCGGCCCGGCATCCCTATGTGCTTGCCCTAACGGACTACGGACTGCATGTGGACTACCACTACTATGCGTACACGGGAAATCCTGAATTGCGGCCGGAATGCGTCGAGGATGAGTTTGGCGTGGCGCACGACTACACGGGCGACTGGTTCTATGATCTGAACGCACATTTGCAGCCGGACCAATTCGATAAAGAGGAACACTGCAAGAACGGTGACCTGGACGCCTTCAGCGGAGGGTTGGAGGAGCACCGCGTAGCGTACGCGGCCAAGCTGGTGGAGCTGGGCAGCGCAGTGAACACCTACACCGGTGCGGTGGACGGCGGCGATCGGCCGGACCTGTTGGACGCCATTGCCGATCCGGTGGCCTGGCCCAGCCATGCCCTCCGCACCCTGCTGCTGGCCCACGTGCCGCTGAGCGACGAGGTGCTCGCCGAGGCCATCCGGCGCGAGACGGCCATGGACCCCTGGCACCTCACCCAGGTGCTGATCGACAACAGCCCGTTGAGCAAGGAGGTGGAGCTCGTGCTCGACGAGAGCGAGGCCTTGTCCCCGTTCTTCCTCGCCCTGCTCGCCCAATACCGGGAGGGCACCAGTGCGCGCGACCTCTTGGAGATGGAGATCGTGCAGCGCAGCCAGGAGAAGAGCCGGTTGCAACACCGCCTGGTGCTGGCCTATGCGGCGGACAGCACCCTGGCCGGCAAGCAGGATAGCTTGGTGAACATCTTCCAAGCGGACAGCCTGCACTTGGGATCGCGTACCTTGTACACCATGCACCTGGCCGCAGGCAACTTCAGCGCCGCGCATGGCTTGGCCGCAACGGCCTTGCAGCACGAGGGGCATGCCGGCCTGCTGGCTTTCGGCGACCTGCTGGAGGACATGGCGAGCGATCCGAACAGCATCACCGCACCGCCCATCAGCGCCTTGGAGGCCCTGGCCTTTGGGGAAGTGAACAGCGGCAGCGCACAGGCCTGGGCCACCCTGTTGCGCCTGGGGGCCACCGACAGCCTGCCGCAGGGCTGGTTGCCCGAGCCCTACCGCATGGCCTACTTCCCCGCCGAGCGCAAGGGCTGGAGCGATGCCCCCTTGCTGGGCGCCTACCCCAACCCTGCTCGTGACCAGGTGATGATCACCTACCCCGAAGGCGCCGAGCAGGGCACCCTGGAGTTCTTTGATGCCCAGGGACGGCGGGTGGCGGTGCGACCCGTGCAGGGCCGGCGGGGCGTTGTGGAGATGGACCTGCGCGGCTGGGGTGCGAGCCTGTACCTGGCGCGGCTGCTCTACGAGGGCCGGCCCCTGGCCGAGGTGAAGTTCAACGTCACCAAGTGATGCGCAACCTCGCACTGATCGGCATCGTTTGGGCGGGCACCACCGGGGTGCCCGCCCAACCGGGCTTCATCGTCCATTTCGACTCCCTGCAGAACGGCAAGGGCGGGAATGGTCGCAGCATCGTTGAGATGGATGGTGGTTACCTGTTGTTCTCCCATCAGGTTTCTCCGGATGGTTCGGGGAAAACCCACCTCTTCGTGCGAAAGTTGAACGCGCTCGGGCAGCTTGTGGCTGAACAGGAGCACACCAACGGGGATCCACGGCACTACGCCTTCGGGTACATCGCACCGGTATGCCCGCTCGATACCGGAGGGTTCGCCAGTGCGGTCCTGGAGGGTTCGGACTATTGGGCTGAGACTTGGCTCTACCGCTTCAACCAGCAGGGCGACACCACCCACCGCCGCCTGCTCTTCACCTACCCTCCCACGGATTCGATCACCCACTTCATCCGGCAGACCCGGCAGACCAGTGATGGTGGGTTCCTGATGGCCGGATTCCACGATCGACCCGATCAAAGTACGCGGGCTTTTCTGGTGCGCGTCAGCGCGCAGAACGACACCCTGTGGA
>WBZY01000013.1_pt2 | contig 74065 bp, 59 predicted proteins | sample 5204191 | NCBI WGS metagenome assembly WBZY01 (sample SAMN12344363, study PRJNA552823) | activated sludge metagenome | biome: Activated sludge suspended growth; feature: Anammox Sidestream; material: Wastewater; isolation source: activated sludge from anammox sidestream of wastewater treatment... | reverse complement strand
CGCCTTCGTAGGTGTTCACGGTCTCCAGGTTCGCCATGTGGCGGAACACCGGGTAGTCGTCCGCGATGCCGTTGCCGCCCAGCATGTCGCGCGCCATGCGCGCCACCTCCAGCGCCTTGCCGCAGGAGTTGCGCTTCAGCAGCGAGATCGCCTCCGGAGCCAGCCGCCCCGCATCGCGCAGCCGCCCGGCCTGCAGGCAGCCCAGCAGTCCCAGGCCGATCTCGGTCTGCATGTCGGCGAGCTTCTTCTGGATCAGCTGGTTCGCCGCCAGCGGCCGGCCGAACTGCCGGCGGTCCAGCGTGTATTGCCGCGCCGTGTGCCAGCACGCCTCGGCAGCCCCGAGCGCGCCCCACGCGATGCCGTAGCGTGCGCTGTTCAGGCAGCCGAACGGCCCCTTCAGCCCGTCGATCCCCGGCAGCAGGTGCCCGGCATCGACCTCCACGTCCTCCATCACGATCTGCCCGGTGATCGAGGCGCGCAGGCTCAGCTTGCCCTGGATCTTCGGCGCCGACAGCCCCTTCATTCCCTTCTCGAGCACGAAGCCGCGAATGCGCTCGTCGTCGCAGCGCGCCCACACGACGAACACGTCGGCGAGCGGCGCGTTGCTGATCCACGTTTTCGTTCCGCGCAGCACGTAGCCGCCGTCGACGCGGCGCGCGCGCGTGAGCAGGCTGCCCGGGTCGGAGCCGGCATCGGGCTCGGTCAGCCCGAAGCAGCCGATCCATTCGCCGCTCGCCAGCCGAGGGAGGTATTTTTCGCGCTGCGCCTCGGTGCCGTAGGCGTGGATCGGGTGCATCACCAGGCTCGACTGCACGCTCAGCATCGAGCGGTAACCGGAGTCCACGCGCTCGATCTCGCGCGCGATGAGGCCGTAGCTGACGTAGTTGACGCCCGGGCAGCCGTAGCCCTCGATCGTCGAGCCCAGCAGGCCGAGTTCGCCCATCTCGCGGAAGATGGCCGGATCGGTGGATTCCGTGCGGTAGGCGTCGCGAATGCGCGGGGCGAGCCGGTCCTCGGCATAGACACGCGCCGTTTCCCGGACCAGCCGTTCCTCGTCGCTGAACTGTGCCGCCATCAGGAACGGATCCTGCCAGTCGAAGCTGGCCCAGCCGGGCGATGTCATGCCATTTGCTCCTTCCAGGTCACGCTGGTCTATAGTGCGAAAAAACGCTGTGGCGGACACTGCCGCCGGTACGGGTCGATAATCTCTTGGACAGGTCGCTGGCTGACAACTTGCCAAGGCTCCTGAAAACGCGGGAGCTGCGTGTGTTCATCGCGGTCGTCGAGGCACGCAGCATCGCGGAGGCCGCACGACGGCTGTCGTTGACGCAACCGGCCGTCAGCAAGAGCATCCACGAACTGGAAGCGACCCTCGGCGTGCCGCTCTTCGAGCGCGACAGCCGCGGCATCCAGCCGACGGGATACGCCCAGGTGCTGTACCGGCGCGCGCTGGTTATCTTCGGCGAGATACGGCTTGCCGGCGAGGAGATCACCCAACTGGCCAGCAGCGGTACGGGCAAGGTGGCGCTCGGCACCATGCCGGTGGCAGCGGCCGGACTCTCGGCACTTGCGGTCACGGATCTGGTGCAGGCTTACCCCGGGATCAGCGTCTCCATCACCGAAGGCGATCACGATGCGCTGATCGAGGCACTGCGCAACCGGCAACTCGACCTCGTCGTTGGCCGGCTGCCGGCCGACACGAACTCCGAGGAGTTCACGACGGAGCTCCTGTATCACGACCAGCTCTGTGTCGCGGCGCACCATTCCCACCCGCTCGCACAACGCCGGCGCGTCACGCTGGAAGAAGTCGCGCGCGAATACTGCATCGTCCCCAAGGAGCATTCGCTGGCATACCAGCAACTCGCGCGGGTGTTCTTCGACAGGAAGCTCAGACTGCCGCAGCGCCGCATCGACACCCTGTCGGTACTGTCCGTCGATGCCCTGCTCGCCACCGGCAAGTTCGTCATCCTCGGCTTGCCGCGCAAGGTCGTCGAATACCGCCCTACCAGCGGTCTCGTCGTCCTGCCGGTGGAGCTGGACACCGACCCCGGACCGGTCGGGATCACCTGCCTGAAGGCCCATGCGCTGTTGCCCAGCGCGACGTACCTGATCGAGTGCCTGCGCAGGCGCTGCGGCCTGGAAGCGTAAACCGGCACCTGCGGGTCCCATCGCCATCGACACGTGGTGCTCACGCAAGCAGTTCTCCCCAGTGCTTCACCATGTAGTGCGCGGACTTCATCGCCACCGCATGGGCCGTGAACGTGGAGTTCACCGAGGAACTGGTCGGGAACACGCTCGGCCCGCCGACGAACAGGTTCGGGATGTCGTGACTCTGCGCGTTGCCGTTGAGCACCGAGCGGGCCGGATCGGCTCCCATGATCGTCCCGCCCATGATGTGCTGCCCCGCCTGCGGGCCGTGCCAGGCCTCCTTCGCACCCGCCGCCTTGAACAGCGCAACGCCTTCGCGCGTCGCGGTCTGCCACAGCTTGCGGCCTTCGTCGCTGGTGCGATACGTCACCCGCGCCAGCGGCATCCCGAAGCGGTCCTTGCGATCCGCCAGCGCGATTCGGTTCTCCGCCAGCGGCTCGTCCTCGCACACACCCACCATCGAGCCCAGGCTGCGCGCGCCCTCACGCATGAACTCGTGCAGCGCCTGCCCCCAGATGTCCGGGCGCGACATCGCGATGCCGAGCAGATCGTTCGGCTTGAGCGCCAACCCGATTTCCCACTGGCGGCTGCCGAACGCACCCTGCGGGTCCCCGGTCTTCGCGAACGCATCCTGGCACAGCAACTGTCCGCCCGTGGCCCCCAGATGGTTCTGCATGTCCTCATCGAAGCTGCCGAACACCGAGACCGCCGGATGCGACATCAGGTAGCGCCCCACCGTCCCGCTGCGGTTGGCCAGACCCTGCGGATGCGCCGCCGTGGCGGAGTTCAGCAGGACACGCGAATTCTCCACCGTGAACGCGCACAGCACGACCGCATCCGCCGGCTGCACCACGCGCTCGCCGTCGGTCGTGAAGTACTCCACCCCCGCCACCCGTTTGCCGGCGTCGTCGAGCAGCACGCGCGTCACGTGCGCGTTGCCCTGCAGGCGCGCCCCGGCCTGCTGCGCGCGCGGCAGATACACCACCAGCGGATTGGCCAGCGCGCCGATCGGGCAACCCGCGTCGCACCAGCCGTCCCAGATGCACGCCGGCCGTCCCTTGTACGGCTGCGTCAGCACCGCCATCGGTATCGGCGCCGTACGCATCCCCAGGCGCTCGAACCCGCGGGCGAGCACACGGCCGTGATTGCTCACCAGTACCGGCGGCAGCGGGTAGGGCTCGCCTTGCGGACGCCAGACCTCCTGCTGCGCATCGCCGGCCATGCCCACGTCGCTCTGCACGAGGTCGTACCAGGGACGCAGCGCGCCGTAGTCGAACGGCCAGTCCAGCCCCTTGCCGTAGCGGCTCGCGAGCTCGAAATCCTCCGGGTGGTAGCGGGGCCACACGGCGTAGTGGTGGATCGCCGCGCCGCCGAAACCGTGGCCCGCGTTGAAGTTGTACCAGATGCTGTCGGGGCCGTCCTCGACCACGTGCGGCGAGCCCCACTTCAGGCGCCGGGCCCAGATCTGCGAGCTGTAGAGGTCCTGCAGCCGGCGCTCCACGCCGCGCTCGAGCACCAGCACGCTGCGCCCGGCTTCGGCCAGCACCGCCGCATAGACACTGCCCGCCGCACCGGCACCGACCACCACCACATCCACTTTGTCCATGGTCTTAGCCATTCCATCCCTCCGGGGGCACGATGTGCGCCATGTAAGGAACATTGAGCTTCTCGAACCCCGCCGGCGTGCCGTAGACCACATCGACGGCATCCGATCGCAGGCACAGATAGAACAGCGACAGGTCGAACCCTTCCGCCGTCTTCGTCCCCGGCTTGCCGATCGCCAGGATCACGCTCCGCAACGCCTCCTCGCCGAGACCGGCGAGTCCCTGCGGGGACTCCAGGCGTGCCAGCCGTTCACACTCCGCCAGCCCCGTGCGGTAGAAATCCGCATACGGCGGCGGCACCTGGAAGTACTTCGCGATCAGCAGGCACGCATCCGGATCCACCCCCAGCTGGTGATCGATGAAATGCGTGAGACCCGCCGCCGCCGCGCCGGGCAGCAGCGCGTCGGCCAGACGCTCGAGCCCCGCCGCCTCCGCCGCACCGAGGTTGCGCAGCGCCACGGCCTGCGCGCGCGCCTCCCCGGGCGTCAGCAGGAACACCCCACCGCCGATGTCGAACGCCAGCGCGAGCGATGCACCACCAAGACCGCGCTGGATGAAATCCCTTCGGTTGATCGCCATGGACCCCCTCCCGTATCTAGTAACCCGATTGACCTTCCGGAAGCACCACCCCGACCTCTTCCGCCCATTCCCGCCACCTGCCTACCAGCCGTTGCAGCAGTTCCGGTTGCTGCGCAGCCAGATCGCGCGCTTCGCCCGGATCCTGCGCCAGATCGTACAGTTCCCATCGACCGCTGCCGAAAGGTGGCGGCTCGAGTAACGCCTTCCAGTCGCCCTCGCGCATCGCCCGCCTTCCAAACAACTCCACACCGAACCCCGCATCGACAGGATGTATGCGGGCAGTTGGCTGCTCGAACAAAGGCCCAAGGCTGCGGCCACGCAGCGGAGCGATGGCGCGGCCCTCGCGAGATCCCGGGTGCGCCACCCCTGCCAGTTCCAGCAGTGTGGGCGCGATGTCCATCACGGTGACCGGAGTGCGCGCGATGGCGCCCTGACCGGCTGGCCCTGCTCGCCACAGGAACGCGGGCGCATGGATCCCGCCTTCCGCCACATGGCTCTTGTAATGTCTTCCCGGGGCCGTCGTCGCATGCGCCCAGTTCGGGCCATAGAACACGTACGATCCGGCACGGCCCATGTTATCGAGCGAATTGTCGAAGCGCGCGATCCAGTCGCCGAACAGCGGACTCTTCTCGAGCGGCGTGCCTTCGGCACCATTGTCGGACATGAACACGATCACCGTGTCGCGCAACTCGCCGCTGCGCTCCAGCTCTTCCATCAACCGCCCCAGGTTCTGGTCGACGCTGTCCACCATCGCGGCATAGATTTCCATCTTCCTCGCCTCGACGCGCTGCTGCCCCGGGTCGAGCGTCGTCCACGGCCGGTATTCCGGCGGCGCAACGAACGGGACCTCCCGCTCAACGAAACCGGCCCGGCGCAGTCCCGCACGACGCCCATCCCGCAACACGTCCCATCCCTCGTCGTAGCGTCCCTGATACTTGCGCATCAGCGCGTCCGGCGCCTGCAGCGGCCAGTGCGCGGCGCTGAAGGCGAGATAGGCGAAGAACGGCTTGCGCCCGGCGTTCTCGCGCAGGTAGGCGATCATCCTGTCGGTGTAGAAGTCCGAGGAATACCGGCCACCCGGCCAGGCGGCAGGCTCACCGTCCTCGCGGTACTGCGCGACCGGCGTGGCCGCCATCAGACCGGTATCGTCGAAATGACCGGCACCGCCATCGAGCAGGGCAAACGACCGTGTGAACCCGTGGGCGGCCGGACCGTGCTGCCGTTGCACGCCCAGATGCCACTTGCCGGTCATCGCGGTGAAGTACCCGGCTTCACGCAGCAGCGTCGCGACCGACACCACACGCTCGTTCAGATAACCCTCGTGGCCTGGCTTGCCGCGCTGATTGTCGGCCAGCAGCTCGGCCATGTTGCCCAGTCCGGCGATATGCGGATCGGTCCCGGTCAACAACGCTGCCCGCGTCGGCGAGCAGGTCGGCGCCGTGTAGAACGACGCCAGCCTGACACCATCGTTCGCCAGCCTATCGAGCACCGGCGTCTCGATATCGCCACCACCGAACGCCCCGAGGTCCGAATACCCGAGGTCGTCGACCACGATCACCAGCAGGTTCGGGCGCCGGGCGGAACGCTCGATCGCATCGCCTGCCGCGCCATCCGGCACGCTCGTGCGGTTGCTTTCGACACAGGCAGTCAACGAGCACAGGACCACCATTCCAAGCACGATCCGCCACCAGGCCTGGCTACGAACACCGGTTGGAAGAGTGCTGTATCGAGCAGTCATACCGACCTCCTGACCGGCTCGCCGAAACCTCGGGTCCGCCGGTCATCGATACCGGCGAACCCCTGCGTGATCGCTAGAAGTGGTACTTCGCCGACAGGCTCCATTCGGAGCCGCGCGAGAACACCCCTTCCGAGAACGCTGCCGAGGTTCCCAGCGCCGAGAGTCCGGTGGCCAGGTACTCCTCGTCGTTCAGGTTGCGTCCGGACAGCACGAGTTCCCACTTCTGATCCACGCTGAGGAACGCGACCGAGGCATTGATCAGGTAGTAGCCTTCCTGCCGGAGGATCGGCGTGTTGATCGCGTCGTTCCAGGACTCGCTGCGGTAGGACCAGTCGATGCGCGGGGTGATCGTCCCCCAGTCGCGCAGTTCCCGCGTGTAGGCGATACCGGCGCTGGCCGACCACTCCGGCGTCTGCGCGAGGGCGGTCTTCTCGGTGATCGGCGAGTTGTTCAGTACCCGCGCGTCCAGACGCGTGTACTCCGCATCGATGTAGCCCAGTGAGGCCTGCAGCAGCCAGGACTCGGTCGGCACGAAGCTCGCCTCGAGTTCGAGGCCCTTGATCTCCGATTCCCCTGCATTGAAGGTGATCGGTGCAAAGCCTTCCCTGACGATGATCTGCTGGTCCTCATAGTCGGTGAGGAACGCGGCGACGTTGAGGCGCAGCAGGTTGTCCAGCCAGGTGGACTTCATTCCCAGTTCCCGGGTGGTCGCCGTTTCGGGTTCGAAGGAGGTCGGGCCATCGAGGAAGTCTTCGTTGTAGCGCTGATCGAAGCCACCGCTCTTGAAACCCTGTGACCAGGTGGCGTAGACCATCACCTCGTCGTTCACGTCGTAGGCAACGTTGACCATCGGCGTCCAGTCGTCGAACTTGCGTTCGTACTCGCCCGCCGGCACCAGCCGGTCACCCGCGGTGAAGCGACGACCGGCGATGCCGTTGCATCCGGCTTCGGCGCCCGTGGGACAATCGTAGAAACGCACCGCCGGACTGCCGGCACCGCCCTTGATGTAGTACGCCCCCTGGGGAATGAACGAGTACGCCGAGAAGCGCTTGGTTTCGTCCGTGTAGCGCAAACCCAGAGTGAGGTGCAGGCGATCGGTGGCATCCCACGTGGCCTGCCCGAATGCCGCGAAGTTGTCGTTGTCGGTCCGGCCGCCGCTGACGAACTCCCCCACGTACGGCAGCGGGAACTGCACCGGGTTGGGGTTATCCGCCTCTTCCTGGAAGTAGTAGAGACCGAGCAGCCATGTCAGCCGGTCGTCGAGCGCGCGGCCGCCCAGCTGGAACTCCTGGCTCCACTGCTCGTGGGTGAACGGATCCTGCGTATGGAATATCCGGTACGGAGTATTGTCGCCATCACGCGCCGAATACGAATCCATGTCGCGATACGCCGTGATCGACTTGATGTTCAGCGTCTCGCCGACGTCCCAGCTCGCGGTCAGGCTGGCGCCCCAGTAGTCGAGCTCGGAGGCGACTTCACCGGTTCCCCCGGATTCGTACTTGTCCTTGAACCTCGTGAAGTTCACGCAATCCGGGTCTCCTCCGGTGCCGAGCGGCGGGGCCGGGGGCCGGCCGAACGAGACGCAGGCCGGAATCTGGATATTCGTCACGTGCGCGAAGGCCTGCAGATCGTTCAAGCCCAGCGAGACCGAGGGCGATCCCTGTTCGCGCTCCTTGATGCCATCCATGGCGAAGAACAGCTCGAACGAATCGGTGGGGCGCCACTGCACTGCCAGACGTCCCGACAAGGAATCGTCGTCTCCGAGTTCCTTGCCGTCGAACACGCGATCGACATAGCCGTCGCGCTTGCGGCTCGCCAGCGTGATCTTGCCGAGCAGCGTGTCGAGGATCGGGACATCGAGATCGAGCGCGATGTTGCGCATCGCGTCGCTGCCGATCTCGGCCTCGACACTGCCGCCGAACTCCTCGCCCGGCCGACGCGTGTGGATGGAAACGGCGCCGCCGATGGTGTTGCGACCGAACAGGGTTCCCTGTGGACCGCGGAGGATCTCGATACGCTCGACGTCCAGGAAATCGAACGCGCCTCCGATCGAGCGCGCATAGTAGACGCCGTCCACGTACAGCCCGACCCCGGGATCGGTGACCGCCGTGAAGTCGGTCTGACCGATGCCGCGGATGAATATCTGCGACGCCGAGTTGCTGCCGGATCCAGGCGCATGCGAATCGAAGGTCAGGTTCGGTGTGACGTCGGCCAGACGATCGGTCGAGGTGATGTTCCTGACCTTGAGCTCGTAGTTCGTATAGGCCGACACGGCCACTGGCGCGTCCTGCAGGCTTTCCTCGCGTTTGCGCGCCGTAACGACGATTTCCTCGAGCGCGAAGCCACCGGTGTCCTGTGCGGCCGTGATCGTCGGCCAGGCCAGCACACCGGCTGCCACCAGGGATGTCAGGTGCAGCGTGTCGATCGTTTTCATTGTCTTGTCCTCTCGTTCCGGTTGCGCGACGCCAGCTCGAACTGGCACGTGCGGAATGAGAGCAGACGTGGGGAAATCGGGCTAACGAATAAAAATACGCGGGCATTCACCAAAAGTTATACCCGCGATCGCGAGCCATGCGTGCCACCGGGGCATGCCCCTTCAAGCGCCGGGCGTCGACCCGCCTCGCAGATAACGCATCACGGCAGCTGCCAGTTCACGGACCAGGCGATCGTCGTCGATCAGCTCCGGCTCACGCGACAGCGCCGAATGTACGGTGCCCTCGATCATGTGCACCACCACGCGGGCGGCGAAGACCGGGTCCGTGACCACGAGTTCGGCGCGGTACTTGTTCAGTACCCTGCGCAACCACTCGGCGGTGTGCATGCGCTCGGGCAGATTGCTGAGCACGTGCTGCTCGTAATCGTAATGCCAGTGGATATCGCGGTAGAAGCTCTTCAGCAGCCGCAGGATGCGCCGGTGCCGCGCGACCTCCGCCTCGACGATCTGGCGCACCACCGCGTCGAGCGAATGGCGGGCGAGTTCGATCGAGCGCTCGCTGATCGCGGTCATCTCTTCCAGGCTGCGGTGCAACAGTTCGTTGCACAGGCTGTCGATGATCGCTTCCTTGTTCGGAAAATACCGGTACAGCGTGCCTACGCTGACGCCTGCGACGGCGGCAACCCGGTTGGTGTTGAAGGCCTGCTCGCCCTCGCTGTCGAGAATCCTGAGCGCCGCTTCGTGGATCGCCGCCAGCGTGGCCAGTGCGCGCTGCTGGCGCGGCGGCCGCTTGCGCAGCGGCGACTGCACGCGACCGGTGCGCGCGCTGCGGCGGACGATGGGAAGCTCGGTGGCATCGCTCATGACGCGGCGCAGTATACGCCTTCGACGGAGCCTCCACGGTACGCTGCCCGCGACCCGATCGGCTACGTGCCCTTCTTCGCCAGTTCGCGGCGGATATGGCCGATCGCGCCCATGGGATCCAGCCCCTTGGGGCACACCCAGCTGCAGTTGCCGATGCTGCGGCAGCGGAACAGGCGGTACGGATCGTCCAGATCCGACAGCCGTTCATCGGTGGCCCCGTCGCGCGAGTCCGCGATGAAGCGGTACGCCTGCAGCAGTCCGGCCGGACCGATGTAACGGTCCGGATTCCACCACCAGGACGGACACTGCGAGGAACAGCAGCCGCAGAGAATGCATTCGTAGAGGCCATCGAGCGCCGCGCGTTCCTCCACCGACTGCAAGCGCTCGCGCGGGGGTGGCGGATCGTCGTTGATCAGCCACGGCTTCACGCGCTCGTACTGCCGGAAAAACAGCGTCTGGTCGACGATCAGGTCACGGATCACCGGCATGCCGGGCAAGGGGCGCAGCGTGAGCACCTCATGCCCCTGCATCGCATCGGCCACCGGCGTCACGCAGGCCAGGCCGTTCTTGCCGTTGATGTTCATCCCGTCCGACCCGCAGACACCCTCGCGGCACGAGCGCCGGAAAGCCAGCGTCTGGTCCTGCTCGTAGAGGTGGTGCAGCACGTCCAGCACCATGCGCGAGCGGAATGCCTCCGGCACACCCAGGCGCTGCATCCACGGTTCGGCATCGTGTTCCGGGTGGTAGCGGTACACACTGACGTCGATCATGCGGCTATCCTCCGCTGCCGGCCGCAACCAACGCACGGCGCCATCGGCCGCAGGGTATCGCCGACGGCCCGCGGTGTCGATCGCAGCGACGACGCGTATCATCGAAGCGAGGAGCGCACAGCAAGACCATCGCCGCGGCCAGCGCGCGGCCAGGAGCATTCCGATGAGTACCTCAGCGCAACCGCCGATCACCGGTGATGGAACGCAACCGGCCGCACCCGACGCCGGGCTCACGCGCATGGAAACCGACTCGCTGGGCGCCGTCGCGGTACCCGCGAACCGCTTGTGGGGCGCCCAGACGCAGCGCGCACTCGACCACTTCGCGATCCCCGAGGAACGCATGCCGCACGAAATCGTGCTCGCGCTGGTACGGATCAAGCGCGCGTGCGCGCACGTGAACCGCGAACTCGGACTGCTTGGCGAGCAGACCGCCGCTGCGATCGTCGCGGCGGCCGGGGAGATCCTGGCCGGACGGCACGCCGGGGAGTTCCCGCTGTCGGTGTGGCAGACCGGCTCCGGGACCCAGAGCCACATGAACGTCAACGAGGTACTCGCGAACCGCGCCTCCGAACTGCTCGGTGGCGAACGCGGGCAGCGGCGGCTGGTGCATCCGAACGACCACGTCAATCTCGGCCAATCCTCGAACGACGTGTTTCCGTCGGCGATGCACGTCGCCGCGGTGGAGGCGATCACGCACGGACTGCTGCCCTCGCTGCGCGCGCTGCGGGACACCATCGACGGCAAGGCGCACGACTTCGCCGGCATCGTGAAGATAGGGCGCACCCACCTGCAGGACGCGACCCCGCTCACGCTGGGGCAGGAGTTCTCGGGGTATGCGGCCCAGCTGGAGCACGCGGAGACCCTGATCGCGTCCACGCTTTCCTCGTTGCATCCGCTGGCGATCGGCGGCACCGCCGTCGGCACCGGCCTGAACACGCACCCGGAGTTCGGTGCACGCGTCGCGCGGGCGCTCGCCGCGGACAGCGGGCTGTCGTTCACGGTCGCCGACAACCGGTTCGCGGCGCTGGCCGCGCACGACGGCATCGTCGCGATGCACGGCTGCCTGAAGACGCTCGCCACCGCGCTGATGAAGATCGCCAACGACGTGCGCTGGCTGGCCTCGGGACCGCGCTGCGGTCTGGGCGAGATACGCATCCCGGAGAACGAACCCGGCAGCTCGATCATGCCCGGCAAGGTCAACCCGACCCAGTGCGAGGCGCTGACGATGATCTGCTGCCAGGTCATCGGCAACGATGTGGCGATCGGCGTCGGCGGCGCGTCGGGCAATTTCGAACTGAACGTGTACAAGCCGCTGCTCGCGCACGCCTTCCTGCAGAGCGCGCGACTGCTGACCGCCGGCATGCGATCGTTCGAGGCCCACTGCGTGCGCGGAATCGAGGCCGACGCCGGCCGCATCGCCGAACTGCTCGAGCGCTCGCTGATGCTGGTGACCGCGCTGGTTCCCCGCATCGGTTACGACCGGGCGGCGGAGATCGCTCGCAAGGCGCATCGCGAGGGGCTGACGTTGCGCGAGGCCGCGCTCGCGCTCGACTACCTCAGCGCCGCCGACTTCGACCTCTGGGTGCGCCCCGATGTTATGACACGGTCCGCGCCAGGCAGCGGCCAGTGACCGGTTTGGCTCCGGCACGGCGCCCGTGTGCTGCCCGCGCGACGGGCGCAGCGCCCGAAACCGCGACGCGACGGCCCGACAAAAAGCGAGCAGGGGTGCTGACGCCTGCCGAGGCTGCAGGCGGACAATACATAACACTCTGTTTTTCAATATTTTTCCTGCCTGCCCCCCGTGCATGGACAGGTTCCGGAAAGCGAGTAGACAAGCCCCCGCCGGCGTGTGTCCGATAGGCGTCCGCGCCCGATGACATCCGCAGCATGAACGACCCGACGAACACGCCCGATCCGGACGACGCACTGCGAGCCGCACTGCGCGACGGCAGCGCGTGGGACGCGTTCTGCGACCGCCTCAAGGCCGCCGGGCGCCTGGTGCAGGCGGTCGAATCGGTGGATCGCGAGCGCGAACTCGCGGAGGGTTATCGCTACCTGACGCGGCTGGCGCGCATGGGGCTCGAGCTGATCCTCGAGAACGGCACGCCGGCGGCACCCGCGCTGTTCTACCAGAACCCCACCCTGAAATCCGGCGGCGACAACCCCGACAACCTGTATTACTGGGGCCGCATCCGCGGCACGCACCGCTACCGGCTCGACATCCAGCTGCAGCCGAACGTGGACCTCAGCATCATCGTCTACGCCGGCGGGCTGAACCGCGACGGCGGACGGCGCACCGTCGGCGAACTGTCGCTCGCGAAGCTGCACCGCGATGCCGACGGACGCTGCGTGGTGCACCTCGGCGGTGAACCACGCACGCGCAACTGGCTGCCGCTCAGCGAGGACGCCGGCACGCTGTTGATCCGCGAGACCGTCGCGAACCGCCGTGAGGCGATCCCCAGCCGGTTCGCGATCAGCTGCCTGGACGGCCACCCGCCGCCCCCGCTGGACGCACTCGCGATGGCGAAGGCGCTGCGCAGCGTGGGAGGCTACGTCGACTACTCGATCCGCTACTTCGCGCAAATGGCGGAACAATGGCAGCACACGCCGAACCGCTTCTTCGCCACCGATGCCTCGACCGTGGGCAGCAGCTTCGCGGATTCGCGCTACCAGTACCCGAGCTGCTACTTCAGCCTGCAGGACGACGAGGTGCTGCTGCTCGAGTTCACGCCGCCGGCCGGCTGCTTCTGGAACGTGGTGCTGTCGAACCACTGGTTCGAATCGCTCGATTATCTGCACTACCCGGTGCACGTGAACCCGCTGATGCACGCCTTCGCGCCCGATGCGCCGGTGCGCATCGCGATCGCCGCACGCGATCCGGGGTTGCCGGGGTACCACTGGCTGGACACCACCGGTCACCGCCAGGGAATTCTCAACGTGCGTTTCGTCGACGCGCCACCGCAGCCGCTGCCGGAACTGCGCGTGGTCAGGACCGACCGATCACCGGCGTAAATACCAGGGAGCATGGAACGATGGGTGGAATACTTGCAGGCAAGGTGGCGATCGTGACCGGCGCGAGCCGCGGCATCGGTGTGGGCATCGCCAGGCGCTTTGCCGCCGAGGGCGCGCGCGTCGTGATCACCGCGCGCACCGGCGACACGGGTCAGGGCAATTACCTGCCCGGCACGCTGCGGGAAGTGGCCGAGCAGATCCGTGCGGCGGGCGGCGAATGCCTGACCGTGACCGCCGATCTCGCGAATCCGGACGACCGCGCGCGGATCATCGACGAGACGATCGCGGCCTGGGGCGGCATCGACATCCTCGTGAACAACGCGGCGCGCGGTTTCTACGAACCCACGCTGACGATGTCGCGCAAGCGGTTGCTGCTCAGCTTCGAGATCAACTTCCAGGCGCCGCTCGACCTGATGCAGCGCGCGCTGCCGTCGATGCGCGAGCGCGGCGCCGGCTGGATGCTGAACATCTCCAGCGCGACGACACGGATGCCGCCTTCGGCGCCGTGGGGCAGCGACCCGCGCTACGAGCGCTTTCACCGCGAAACCGGTCCGACCATCTACGCGAGCACCAAGGCCGCGCTGGAGCGCATGAGCGCGGGCGCGGCGGTGGAACTCGCCGAGCAGAACGTCGCGGTCAACACGCTCGCGCCGGTCGAGGCGGTGGCCAGCGAAGGCGCGTTGCACATCAACACCATCGACAAGGAAGCGATCTGGGAACCGCTGGAACAGATGGCGGAAGCCGCGCTGCTGCTGTGCAGCGAGCCGCCCGCGACCTGCTCGGGCTTGTGCGTGCTCAGCGGCCCCTTGCTCGAACGCTACGGCCGCGAGGTACGCGGACTCGACGGCAACCCGATGTCCGTGTAGGTTCGGCCTGTGGCCGAACGAATGTCCGGGCACAGCCCGGACCTACGGCCGAACGCGAGGATGCCGCCATGAGCACCGCACCCGTGAGCGACCCCAGCCCCGCCGGTGATCCGCCGATCGGCGGTCACTGCGATCCGGCCTTCGCCGCGGCGGGTGAGGCGTTCCGCGAGAACTTCCGCTCGCGCAACGAACTCGGCGCCGCGGTCTGCGTGTTCGTCGACGGGCGCATGGCCGTCGATCTGTGGGGCGGGCACCAGGACACCGGACGCACGCGGCCCTGGGAGCAGGACACGCTGGTCGACATCTACTCGGTCGGCAAGGGCGTGGCCTCGATGCTGGTGCTGTCGCTGGTGGAGCGCGGCGAACTGGCGCTCGACCGCCCGCTTGCCTCCGTCTGGCCCGAGATCGCCTCTACCGGCAAGGAGCGGATCACGTTGCGCATGCTGCTCGCGCATCGCGGCGGGCTGCCCGGCGTGCGTCGCCCGCTGCCGCCGGAGGCCCTCTGGGACTGGTCGACGATGAGCAGTGCGCTCGCTGCCCAGGAGCCGTTCTGGGAACCCGGCAGCGCGCACGGCTACCACGTCAACACGCACGGTTTCCTGATCGGCGAACCGCTGGTGCGCCGGCTCGGCGTGTCGTTCGGCAGCGCGTTGCGCGAGCGCCTGACCGGACCGCTTGGAGCCGACTACCACGTGGGGCTGCCATGGCAAGAACACGCACGGGTCGCGCCGATCGCCGAGTCCGCGGCGGGTCCGATCACCGACCCGCGCGCCGGCGTGCGCGAACACCTTGCGACCGGCGATGCCGCCACCGACGAGATGCTCGCCAGCGTGTACTTCAATCCGCTCGGCATCTCGGGCTTCGGGGTCGTGAACCTGCCGGCGTGGCGCTCGGCGCAGATCCCCTCGACCAACGCCCACGCGACGGCACGCGCCGTGGCCCGGCTCTACGACGTGTTCATGCGCAGCGATGCGGCCGCTGGCGGCATCGTCGGTCCGGGACTGCGCGCCGAGGCCACGAGCATCCAGTCCGACGGCACCGACCGGGTGCTGGGAAAACACTCGCGCTTCGGACTCGGCTTCCAGCTGTCGCGCCCGGGTCGGCGCATCGGTGGCGGCGACGCCGCGTACGGCCATTTCGGTTACGGCGGCAGCCTCGGCTTCGCCGACCCGGAGGCGCGCGTCACGTTCGCCTACCTGACCAACCGCCCTGGCAAGCGCTTCGAGAACGAGCGCGCGGATGCGGTCCTGGAACCCCTCTATCGAGCGCTGGGCCAACCGCTCCCGACGCGCTGAAAACCCCGTCGTAGCCGGGATTCAGGCCACGATCACGAAGTCGCTCGCCCGGAGATCCGGGTGCGAGTCGACACCGAGGATCGCGAACTTCACCGCCGCGGTACCGCCCGCACCGTCGGCATCGTAGTAGAGCGAGCCGGTGTCCGTGTCGTACACGATCCGGTGTTCCGGCGTGAGGCCGGTCGTGGCATCGGGACCGGAAAGGAAACGTTCGACTCCCACGGCTTGCCCGGGGAACACGGCGGTGAACACATCATGGTCCAGCCGCAGCAAATCCACTCCGGAAACGAAATCACGCAGCGTATCGACGTTCACACCGGCAAGCAGTGCGGTGCTGAACACGAAGACGTCGGCACCCGCACCGCCGCAAAGGACGTCCTTGCCTTCGCCGCCCATCAGGACATCGTCACCGGCCGCGCCGAAGAGCGTGTCGTATCCCGCACCGCCCTGGAGCGTATCGTTGCCGCCGCTGCCATGAAGCTGGTCGTTGCCCTTCAGTCCCTGCAGGAGGTTGGGGCCGCCATTGCCGGCGATCATGTTGCCCAGGAGGTTGCCGGTTCCGGCATGACCCGCACTCCCGCCCAGTGTGAGGTTTTCCACGTTCGCCCCGAGCGTCCACGATACCGGGCTCACGACCAGGTCCCACCCGGCGGACTGGGCTTCGCGCACCGCGTCACCCGTGTTCACGTAATAGACATCGCCCCCCGCACCCCCTTCCAGGGTGTCCGCTCCCGCGCCCCCTGCCAGCGTGTCTTCCCCGTCGTGTCCGCGCAGCAGGTTGTCGGCCGCGTTACCCTTCACGTAGTTGGCAATCTCGTTGCCGGAGCCGGCCCCCGCCGCACCCGTTAGAACGAGTCGCTCGAGATTGGCACCGAGCGTCCAGTCCACGCTCGCGCGCACGGTGTCGACTCCCTCCGAACCACGCTCGGACGCCGTGTCTGCCACACTGTCGACGATGTATACGTCGTTTCCCGTTGACCCGAACAGAAAGTCCTCGCCCGTGCCTCCATCCAGAAGGTCGTTACCCGGACCGCTCGAGAGACGGTCCACGCCAGCACCACCCGAGAGCGTGTCGTCACCGCCCAGCATTTCGTACAGGATGTCGTCTCCCTCACCGCCCAGCAGCTCGTCGTCGTACCGGTAGCCCATCAAGGTATCCGCACCACCCTGGCCATCGAGGGTGTTGTCACCCCCCTGTCCGCCATAGATGAACTCGTCGCTGTCGGTGCCTGCGATCGATACGCCGTGTTCCGGAGTGAGCGCCAGCCCGTAGTTTCCCGCGCCGTAGGCAAGCTTCGGACTGGTACCAATCCGGGCGTAGTAGGTTCCCGAAACCTCCGGAGTGAATTCCACCAACGGGTCCATGCTCCCGGAAGGGCCGTCGTCGTTGGACCGCAGCAACTGCCCTGTCGCGTCGTAGACGCGAAGATACGAGTCTCGCAGCAGCAGGACGTCCGGAGGAAACAGGAACAGTTGTGCCAGGATCCTCGACGCCCACAGGTAATACGTCGTGCCCGCCTCGAGTTCCATGGAAAAGAGATCGGTGTCACCGACGATCTCGATGGTACCGGTCGCCATGAGGCCGAGGCGCAACGCCCCGGGAAGTCCCCAATCGTCGGTGACGTTATCCGGATAATCGTCCGCTCCGAGCGCCGCGCTCAGGGTATAGGATCCGGTCTCCGACGCCTGCTGGCTACCCACCACGAGGTAGTGGGTACCCGAGGTCTTGGCCGAGAACACCATGGTGTCCTTGCCGACACTGAAGTCCCAGTCGTAGTCTTCGATCGACTGTCCATCCGCGTCGCAGAGATGAAGCTCCGGATCGGGCAGCGTGCCGCCGTCCCGCTCGCTCCCTGCGAGATCGAATACGTAGTTCTGTCCCGCGCTGAGGGTGACCGCAAACACATCGAGGTCGGATGCCGTATCGATCACCCCGGAAATCGAGCCACCAAAGGAAAGTTGGCCCAGAGGTTTCGATATGTCGAAGGGACCGTCACGAAAATCGTCCATGTATCGCATCTCCTTACGGCACCGTGCCAATCGGACCCTTCCACCACCTCACGCACCCGCGCGCCGCTGCATGACCCGCTGGCGCATCGAGCGCAGCGCCGGACCCTCCAGCCCGCGCGCCACGGCCTCGTCGAGCACGGACAGCGCCCGCCCGGCCTGCCCATGGCGCAACAACATTCCCGCCCAGCCGGCGACCATATAAGGCTTGCACGCGATACCGGCGCAGGCTTGCTCGTGATGCGCCAGCGCGCGCTCGATGTCGCCGGTCTCGGCCAGCGCGTTGGCCCACTGGTGGTGCATCACGCACTTGCGTTCCTGTGGATTATCGCGCAACGCCGCCGCGAAGGTCTCGCCGGCAACCTCCCGCATCCCCGCGCGCAGCTGTGCGATCGCCAGCGGTAACAGGGTCCAGTGGTAACGCGCATTCATGTCCCGCGCGCGCTGCAGGCTGGCCACGGCTTCGTGCCATCGCTCCAGCGCCGACAGACACGCGCCGCGGCGCAACTGCGGCAGCCACCAGTCCGGGCGCAGACGGATCGCCTCGTCGACGGCTGCGAGCGCCTCCTCGTTCAGCCGCTCGCGCTGCAACTGCTCGCACAGCTCGACCCGCAGCGCGGCATCGCCGGCGCAGGCGGCAACGGCCTCGCGGCACAATTGCGCGGTGTCGATGCCGGCATCACGCGCGACGCCGATCATCCGCCGCCACACCGAAGGCGGATCCGGGGCGAACGCGAGGAGTTCGCGCATCAGCTGCAATGCCTCGCCGGCTCGCCCCTCGCGCACGGCCGCCTCGACCGGCTCCCAGCGCGCCGGCGACAGCGCGTTTGCCGTCGGCAGCGCGAGGTGCACGGGATCGACTCCGGCGATCGCACACAGCTCGGCGTGCAACCCGAGCGCTTCGCTATACAGCGCGCGCGCCGCGTCGTCGGCGAACAACTCCTCGGCGGGAGGTACCGCCTGCTGATGCACGAGACCGGCGTCGTAGAACTCACCTGCCCGTCCGGGATCGATCAGCGAACGCTCCACCAGCACGGCGCACTCGCTGCGCAGCGCCGCGTCGAGCCGCGACACGAATTCGTCGCGCGGCAGATCGAAGCACAGCAGCGGAAACGGCGCACGACGGTACTCCGCGAGCAGCCGGCGGTTGTAGTCGAGCCACAACGCCAGTCCGGCGCCGATCCCCTGTGTGTCCGGCTCACGGAAATAGAGCGACAGCGCCACCCGCACCGGGTGGCGGAACACCCCGATGCGGAACGGATTCGGCAGCGCCTCACGCCAGAACGGCAACGTCAGCAACGTGCGCGGATCCTTGAACATCCACGCCTGCGCATGCTGCGCCACGCTCGCGAGGATCGCATCTCGCGTGCCGCGCAGCGTCTCGCCGATCAACGTGAGCGGCGTGCGCGGCGGATCGTTCCACGCGGCATCGTGGCGCTGCAGGACGGCGTCGTTGAGCCTGACGATCTCCGGGTCCTCGCGATTGCCGCGCTGGTTGTACGGGTCCCAGGCGCTGACCTCGCCGGCGTGGAACCCGCAGCCCTGCAGCATGCCCGCCACGCAGCTCGTGCCGCTGCGGTGCATGCCCAGCACCAGCAGTGGCGCCGGGTCGATGCGCGGCGCCGTTCGATTCATCGAACCGTCTTTGCGAACAACAGGCGGCTACGAACGATTCGTCCCCTCTTCATGATCTGCACCAAAGAAAAAGTCGCGTGGTGGCGGCACGGACCCGGACATGCACGATCGAGAGTATCAGTGCTTGCCGCGGTGCTTCACGTGCCCGGGCGGTGCGCGGTAGGCGTGCGGCGGCGGACCGCCGCGATCGTCTGCTTCAACATGATGGATGTGGACCTCGCGCTCGCGATGTTCAGGCTCGTCACCGTCGGTTGCGATAGCTGCACCCAGCGCCGCCCCGGCGGCGCCACCGACGATCGCACCCTCGCGACCGCCGAGTTCGGATCCCACGGCCGCACCGACCGCGCCGCCCACCGCGCCGCCGACCACCGCCTCGGTGTCCACCGCGTGCGCGCCGACCGTCATCAGCAAACCCGCAAAGATGCCGCCGATCACCCGAACTTCACGTTTCATTCCCTGCTCCCCCGTTGCCATTGCCGATCCAGACGCGCCAAGCATAGCAGCAGGCTGTAGAGCCCGGCAGCCCCGAGCCCGACACTGTCGATCAGTTCTCAGGCGCGCTGCCCGGACTCCCCTAGCAGCCCGACCCGCCAGCCGGCACGCGGCTCGGGAAGCGCACCGTCGGCGGCGAATCGAAGCTCGCCGCGCTCGTCGATCACGAACAGCACCACCGGCGCCACGGCGAACTTCTCGCGCAACTGCTTCCAGCCGAAGGCCTCGCTGAGCCGTGTCACACGCAGCGTCCAGCCCTCGTCGAGGCGCTGCTCCAGCCCGACCTGCGTGGTATCGGGACCGACCAGCTCCGGCGCCGCTGCAGCATACCCCGAGCGCGGCGCCTCGCCGGGCGCGAAGACGGGCAGCCGCAGCACGCGCTTGCGCCCGAGTTCGTCGCGATAGCGCAGGCACGCCAGCGCATTCATTTCGGTGCTGCTCGATATCGCCAGCATCCACTGCAGCTCGGCCAGCGGCAGTCGCTCGGCCGCCTTCTCGGTCACCGGATTGCCGTAATAGGTTTCGAGGCCGGCCATCCGTGCCTCGCGGATCCCGTTCCAGTCGTCGTCCGCCACGATCACCGGAACATCCTGGCGGCGCAGCAGATCGGCCAGCTGACGCGCGAATCGCGTAGCGCCGACGATCAGCACCCCGCGCGGATCCGGCGCGACGACCCCGAGTGCACGTGCGACGCGCGCGGCACTCGCGCTCTGGATGACTACGGTACCGATGATGATCATGAAGGTCAGGTGTACCAGCGTGTCGGCGTCCGCGAAGCCTCGCTGCTCGAGGCGCAGCGCGAACAGCGCCGAGACAGCGGCCGCAACGATGCCGCGCGGAGCGATATACGCGACCAGCGCCCGTTCGCGCCAGCTGAGTGGACTGCCGAGCGTGGACACCAGCACCGCCGCCGGGCGCACGAACAGCGTGGCCACGACGAGGACCGCGACTCCGGCCACCAGCGTCGCAGCCGACGGCCACTCGATGCGTGCCGCGAGCAGCAGGAACAGCATGGAGATGATGACCGTCGAGAGGTTCTCCTTGAAATGCAGTATGTGCTCGACGTCGAGCGACCGTGCGTTGGCGAGGACGATGCCCATCACTGTCACGGCCAGCAGCCCCGACTCGTGTGCGAGCGCGTTGGCCAGCGACGAAGCCGCGAGCACTGCAGCCAGCACCAGGAAGTTCTCGAGGTAATCCGGCGCCCACTGCCGGCGCAGCAGCGCCGCCAGCCCGAAGCCGGCGGCGAACCCCACCGCCAACCCGGCGAAACCGGTGGCCGCGAACAGGAGCAGGCTGTTCTCCTGGCCGTGCACGATCACCGCGTCGAAGGCGATCACGGCCAGCAGTGCGCCGATCGGATCGATCACGATGCCTTCCCAGCGCAGCAGGTGCGCCACGGCGGCGGTGGGCCGTACCGAGCGCAGCAGCGGACCGATCACGGTCGGACCCGTGACGCAGCACAGCGCCCCGAACAGCAGCGCGAGGCTCCAGTCGAGACCGGCGAATACGTGGGCCGCCCACGCCAGCCCAAGCAGCGTGACCAGTGCGCCGAGCGTGACGATCAGCAGGATCGCGGGCGCGAGGTCGCGGATCTCGCGAAAACGCAGCGTCAGCGAGCCTTCGAACAGGATCAACGCGACACCGAGCTGCACGATCGGGAACAGCGCCGTGCCGAACACGGCTTGCGGGTCGAACAGCCCGGTGAGCGGGCCCAGCGCGAGCCCGGCCAGCAACAGGAACAGGATGCCGGGCAGACGCATCCGCCACGCCAGCCACTGGCAGGCGAACCCCAGCCCCAGCAGCCCCGGTAGCAGTATGGTGAGTTCCATGCGGTGCGGTTCCCGGGTGCCAGCGATGCGTGCACCAAAGCACGCCGACCCGTCGATGGCAAGCTCCCTCCGACCCTGTCCTCTCGCGCTACAATGGCGCGCCCGGGATCTCTGGTGGAGACGATGTGATGGAGCAGCAGGAAGTCGCAGCGATACTCAATGTGGCGCTGATGGCCGCCTTCGCGGACGGCATGAAGTCGGAAGTCGAACGCGAGTCGGTGCGCCGTCTGGCCGAAACGCTGGACCCCGCCGGCTCCCTGAACCTCGCGGCGCTGTACCGCGACGTGCTGGTCGGCAAGCCCGAACTCGCGGGTGTGGTCGCCCCGCTGGGCAGCGACGGCGCACGTCATCTCGCCTACGAAATGGCGGTGGGGGTATGCGATGCCGACGGTGTGCAGAGCCCGGCCGAGCGCGTTTTCCTGACGCGCCTGGCGCAGGCGCTGGCCCTGCCGGCGGCCGAGGCCGGTGCGCTCGCCGACGAGGGCGACGCGATCGCCGCAGCAGCGGTTCCGGAGCAGCCCTTCGCCGCCCCTGCCCCCGACTCCGCCCCGGCAACCGCCACCGCCGGCACACAGCGCGCCAGCACCTTGACGCAGGCCGAACGCGACAAGCTGATCCTCGACGCCGCGGTCATGAACGCCGCGCTCGAGCTGTTGCCCGAGTCGCTGTCGACGCTGGCGATCATTCCGCTGCAGGTGCGCCTCGTCTACCGGATCGGACGGTCCTTCGGCTACGAGATGGACGCGTCGCATGCGCGGGACTTCCTGGCCACGGTCGGCGTCGGCCTGACCTCGCAGTACCTGGAACAGGCGGGCCGCAAGCTGCTCGGCGGGCTGCTGGGCACGCTCACCGGCGGCATCGGCCGCGGAATCGGCCGCCAGGCCGCGAGTTCCGGTCTGAGCTTCGCGAGCACCTGGGCGCTGGGGCGCGTCGCGGAGCGCTATTACGCGGGTGGTCGCACGCTCGATCGCCAGACGCTGCAGTCGGCCTTCGGTGCGCTGCGCGACGAGGCGCGTGCGCTCGCGCCGCGCTACGCCGACGAGATAACGACCCGCTCGCGCAGCATCGACCCGCGCGCGCTGCGCTCGCTGGTCGGCAAGTTCTGAACCGGCGTCGCCACGCGCACGCACCCATTCACGCACGTTACGAGAACCGCCATGCCCGGACTGTTGCCCGACGTCGATCCCGACGGCCTGCTCGAATACTCGGTGGTCTATACCGACCGCTCGCTGAACCACATGTCACGCGCGTTCCAGCAGGTCATGACCGGCATCGCGCGCGACCTGCGACACGCCTACAACGCACACGCGGTGGCGATCGTTCCGGGTGGAGGCACCTTCGCGATGGAGGCCGTCGCGCGACAGTTCGCGCACGGACAACGCACGCTGATCGTTCGCAACGGCTTCTTCAGCTTCCGCTGGACGCAGATCCTCGAGGCCGGATCGATCGCCGCCGCATCCGCCGTGTTGCGCGCCCGCGCGCTCGCTGATTCGCCGCAGGCGCCGTTCGCACCGGCACCGCTCGAGGAGATCGTCGCGACGATCCGCTCCGAACGCCCAGGCATCGTGTTCGCCCCGCACGTGGAGACCGCCTCGGGGATGATCCTCCCCGATGCGTGGGTGAGTGCCATCGCCGCTGCCACGCACGAGGTGGGCGGCCTGTTCGTGCTCGATTGCATCGCCTCCGGCGCGATCTGGGTCGATATGCAGGCAAGCGGGGTCGACGTGCTCATCAGCGCCCCGCAGAAGGGCTGGAGCGCCACACCCTGCGCCGGACTCGTGATGCTGGGAGAGGACGCGCGCCGGCGCATCGAAGCGACCACCAGCAGCAGTTTCGCCGCCGACCTGAAGCGCTGGCTCGGCATCATGGAGACCTACGAAAACGGCGGCCATGCGTACCACGCAACGATGCCGACCGACGGGCTGCGCACGCTGGCCGCGGCGATCGGCGAAACGCTGGAATTCGGGCTCGGGGCCGCGCGCGACGCGCAGCAGCGGCTCGGTGACGCCGTGCGCGCGCTGCTCGCCGCGCGCGGATTCCCCAGTGTGGCGGCCGAGGGTTTCGGCGCACCCGGCGTGGTGGTGGCCTACACCACCGATCCGGAGATCCAGAACGGCAGCCGCCTGCGCGCCGCGGGCCTGCAGATCGCGGCCGGTGTGCCGCTGCAATGCGGTGAACCGGCAGACTTCCGCACGTTCCGCATCGGGCTGTTCGGACTCGACAAGCTGAAGAACGTCGAGCGCACCGTCACCACCTTACAACGCGCCCTCGACACCCTGTAGGTTCGGCCTGTGGCCGAACAAACAATGTCCGGGCACAGCCCGGACCTACGGCGGAACCCTGTCCGGGCACAACCCGGACGGCGGAACCCTGTCCGGGCACAGCCCGGACCCACGGCGGAACCCTGTCCGGGCACAACCCGGACGGCGGAACCCTGTCCGGGCACAGCCCGGACCTACGGGACCACGTCCGTGCAGGTTCGCCGACCGGTGCTCCCGCCTCAGGCCGCGAGCTGGCGATCGTGCACGCGCGCCAGCAGCAGTTGCGCGCCCAGCGCGCCGCACAGCGCGAGGAACATGTCCCAGTGCGTGTCCCACACGTCGCCCTGGGTACCGAGGAATTCGATGGAGGCCCCCTCGGCGATCAGCGCCACCCACCACTCGATGAACTCGTAGACGACCGTGACGAACGCGCAGACGCACAGCACCAGGAAGAACAGCCATTTGCCACGCACCAGCGGCGAGCGCCGCAGCAGCACCTCGCGCGCGATCATCGCCGGCACGAATCCCTGCGCCACGTGACCGAGCCGATCGTAATGGTTGCGGCCCAGATCGAACAGTTCCTGCACCCAGAATCCGAGCGGTACGCGGGCGTAGGTGTAGTGCCCGCCGACCATCAGGATCAGCGCGTGCACGAAGATCAGCCAGTACAGCAGCCGCGTCAGCGGAAAGCTCTTGCGCGTCGCCGCCAGCACGGCGATCGCCACCAGCACCGGAAACACCTCGAGGAACCACGTCAGCTGGTCGAACGGCCGCAAGCCGGTGATCGCGAGCAACGCGACCGTCATTCCCAGCAGCAGCCTGAGCTCGATGTTGCCCGCAGTCGTCATGTTCGGCTTCCCGCGTCGGATCGGTTGAGCCACTATAGCAAAGTGTCCTGACCGCACCGGACTGCCCGATGAGCACTCGCCTGCTACGACTGTTCGCGATCACGGCCGCTGTGGTGATCGTGCTCGGCGCCGCCGCGGTGGTCGTCCTTGTGATGACCACACCGAACCTCGACGTGACCGACTGGCGGGTGCTGGCGAACGCCGCGACCGGCCGCGGCGGTCCCGCCGCGCAGGACGTGACCGTGCGCCAGCGGCTGCGCGTGCCACAGGGGTGGGGTATCACGCTCTACGCCACGGCACTGCCGAAGGCACGCTGGCTGCGCGCCACCGCCGCCGGTGACCTGCTGCTCAGCCAGCCGCGCCTGGGACGCGTGACGCTGCTCGCGCGCGATGCCGACGGCGACGGCCAGCCCGATGCGCGCCACGTGCTGCTGGAGGGGCTGGACCGCCCGCACGGCATGGAGATCGCCGACGGCTGGCTGTACGTGGCCGAAAGCGGCGCGATCGGACGCGTCGGCTTCGACGAGTCGAGCGGCCGCATCACGGGCGACTACCAGCGCATCCGCTCCGACCTGCCCGCCGGCGGCAACCACTGGTCACGCACCGTGCGCATGGGCCCCGACGGCTGGCTGTACGTCTCGGTCGGGTCGAGCTGCAACGTCTGCGAGGAGGAGCATCCGTGGCGCGCTTCGCTGCTGCGCCTGCGGCCGGACGGCTCGGAGCTGCAACTGCATGCCACCGGGCTGCGCAACAGCGTGGGCTTCGACTGGGCGCCCTGGAGCGGCGAGTTGTACGCGACCGACAACGGCCGGGACCTGCTCGGCGACGACTTCCCGCCCTGCGAACTGAACCGCATCGTCGCGGGCGGCTTCTACGGCTGGCCCTACGCCAACGGCGACGGTATCCCCGACCCCGACTTCGGCGCGGCGAATCCGGCGCGACGCGCCGCCGCCATCGCACCAGCGCACGGCTTCCGCGCACACAACGCACCACTCGGCATCGTGTTCCCGCGCCACCCGGGCAACGTGGCGCGGCTCGGTCGCTCGGCGCTGGTCGCGCTGCACGGCTCGTGGAACCGTTCCACCCCGGACGGCTACGCGGTGGCGCTGCTGCAGTGGGACGCCGACGGCACGATCCGCGAAAGCACGTTCGTCGACGGTTTCGAAGCCGCGGGTAACATCGTGGGGCGTCCGGTCGACGTGGTCGAAGCCGCCGACGGGGCGTTCTACGTCAGCGACGACTACGCCGGAGCCATTTACCGCATCGCGCGCCAGGATGAAGGCAAAGCGGCAACGCTGGACCTCGTGCGCAGCGAACCCGAGCGGGCCGATCCGCTGGCGGGAATCGACGCGGGCACGATGGCCGCCGCACGGCAGAAGGGGATGCAGCTCTGGCAACGCTTCGCCTGCGCGGGATGCCACGCACCCGAGCAGCCCGCGGGTGTTCTGCTGGACACGCTCCGGCAGCGCTACGACGTGGATTCGCTGGCCGACTACTTCCTCGCACCGACCGCGCCGATGCCGACCTTCGAGCTCGACGCCGGCGAGCGCCGCGCGCTCGCGATCTGGTTGCTGGCGCGCGCCGCGGACGGTACAAGCGATCGCGCACCGCGATCAGCCGATCCAGTCGAGGGCGCGCCGCAGCAGCACGCAGGCCCGCTCGTGCAGTAGCTCGCCGGTGGCACGCGGCGCCTTGCCCGCGCAAGCCCGCGCGTGCGTCCCCTCCAGCACGATCGCCAGCTTGTAGCAGGCGAGCACCGCGTACCAGTCGATGTGCGCGAGGTCCCGGCGGCTGCGCTCGCGATAGTGCGCGACGAGTTCTTCGGGCTGCGGCAGTCCGCGCCACGGCAGGCTTTCGTCCGCCGCGGGCCAGGTGGCGAGCAGCCAGCCGAGGTCGAGCAGCGGATCACCGATGGTCGCCATCTCCCAGTCGACGATCGCCGCGAGTTCGGCGTCGTCGTGGCGATACAGCACGTTGCCGAAGTGGTAATCGCCGTGCATCAGTCCCGGCGCGAAACGCGCGGGCAGGTTCTGCTGCAGCCACACGCCGACCGCATGGACCGCGGGCAGACCGGCTGCACCGGGCCAGCCTGCAATCGCGGTGTAACCCGCCAGCTGCGCGTTCCAGCGCGCGACCTGACGTTCCAGGAAACCGTCGGGGCGACCGAAGCCAGCCAGCCCGAGCGACGCGTGGTCGAGCGCGCCGAGCGCTGCGCAACCCTCGACCAGCGCGAATCCCATGCGCCGGCGCATCGCCGCGGAAGCCTCGTGCAGCGCAGGCAGTCCGTTCAGCGGATTGAATCCGTCGACCGGCTCCATCAGGTAGAACGCGCAGCCGAGCACCTGCTCGTCGTCGCAGGAGGCGATCAGCCGCGGGTGCGGGACCGCCGTCGCGCCCAGCGCCGCCAGCACGCGCGCCTCGCGACGCATCGTTTCCCCGCCGTCCGGGCGCGGGTGCAGCGAGGGACGGCGCAGCACGTAATCGCGTCCGTCGCGCGTGAAGCGCAGCAGGATGTTCTGCGTGCCGCCACCCAGTTCGACGGCCACCGACAGCTCTCCCCGGCCCAGCCCCTGCGCGTCCATCCAGCGGCGCAGCCGCTCGCGATCCACCCCTGCATGCACGACCCGTGTCTCCCTGCCAGGCGAGTCCGGAACCTTGCACCGGCAGCCTCGCTTTGGCAACCGCGGCGGGCGTGCATGCTATGCTGCCGGCGTCATCGAGCAGCGGAAAAAACGACCGATGCACGACCCGGGCAGTCCGCCGGACACCGGCACCGCGCCAGCCGACACCACGGAACTCGAGGCCACGCTGGCACTGCAGCGCGCCGCGTACCTCGCCCACCCCGTGCCGTCGATCGACGAACGACGCGAGGACCTGCGCCAGCTGGCGCGCTTCGTGCGCGAGCACCGCGAGGCGATCGTCGCCGCGATCGCCGCCGACTACGGCCACCGCTCGCGTCACGAGACGCTGTTCGCCGAGATCGTCACCGTGCTCGACGGTGTCGAGCACGCGCTGAAGCACCTGAAACTGTGGATGAAGCCGCAGCGCCGGCCGGTCGACTGGTCCACGTTCCCCGGCGCGCGCAATCGCGTCATCGCGCAACCACTCGGCGTGGTCGGGGTGATCGTGCCGTGGAATTTCCCGCTGAATCTGAGCCTGCTGCCGCTGGTGAGCATCTTCGCCGCCGGCAACCGCGCGATGGTCAAGATGTCGGAGAACTCGCGGCACCTGGCGCACCTGATGCTCACGCGGCTGCCGCAGTACTTCCCGCGCCAGAAGCTCGCGGTGTTCGACGAGACCGGCGGTGTGGGCATCGCGTTCTCGCAGTTGCCGTTCGATCACCTGCTGTTCACCGGCTCCGGCGTCACCGGCCGCAGCGTGATGGCAGCCGCAGCGCGCAACCTCTGCCCGGTCACGCTGGAACTGGGCGGCAAGTCGCCGGCGGTGATCTGCGACGACTACCCGCTCGCGAAGGCGGCTGAACGCATCCTGTTCGTGAAACTGTTCAACGCCGGGCAGATCTGCACCACGGTCGACCATGTGTTCGTTCCCGAACACCGCGTCGGCGACTTCGTCGAACTGGCGCGCCGCATCGTGCCGGCGCGCTACCCGCGGCTCGACAGCCCCGACCTGACGGCCGTGATCGATGCGCGGGCGTTCGGCCGCATCACCGCCGCGCTCGCCGAGGCCGAGACGCGCGGCGCCAGCGTGATCCCGCTGCTGCCGGGGCCACGCTGGGACGAGTCTACGCGACGCATCGCCCCGCACCTCGTGCTGGACCTGCCGGCGGACTGCGAACTCGCGACGCGCGAGATCTTCGGGCCGGTGTTGCCGGTATACGCCTACACCGCACTCGAGGACGTGATCCAGCGCATCAACGCGCAGCCACGCCCGCTCGCGTTCTATCCGTTCAGCAACGACCGCACGCGCGTGCAACTGCTGATCGAGCGCGTGATCTCCGGTGGCGTCAGCATCAACGACGCGCTGTTCCACGTAGCGCAACACGACTTGCCGTTCGGCGGCGTCGGCGCCAGCGGCATGGGTCATTACCACGGCCACGAGGGTTTCCTGACCTTCTCGAAGCTGCGGCCGGTGTTCCGGCAGGCGCGCTTCAGCCCGCTGAAGTTCCTGGCCCCGCCGTACGGACGCCTCGCCACCACCATACTCGAGTTCCTGAGCCGGTAGGTCCGGGCTGTGCCCGGACAATCGTGCGCCCCTGTTCGGCCACAGGCCGAACCTACGCCCGACGTTGTGCACGTCCGACGTGCTGCGTGCGACGTGCGACGTGCTGCGTGCGGCGTGCGACGTGCGACGTGCTGCGTGCGGCGTGCGGCGTGCGACGGGCATCGCGCGGTCCGGGCTGTGCCCGGACATGCGTGCGCCCCCGGTTCGGCCACAGGCCGAACCTGCACCGGACATCGTCCGGACACGGCGCGGACGGCCGGGGCTTTTCACCACCGCGGGATGCCCCCTATGCTTGGCCGCGCAACACGGCGCGCCGCGGCTGCGTCCCCCGAATACGAGACAAGACCAACAATGGACGGGAGATACCGCATGATGCTCCGCATCGATTCACCCCTGCTGCGCTCGGCTGCCCTTGGTGCAGCACTCCTTGCCTGCATGCCGGCCTCCGGCGGGCAGGAGGCATGGCAACGCGAGGTGCTGGTCCCCGGCTCGCCTCTGCGCGGCATCCACGGGCTCGCGTTCGGACCCGACGGCATGATCCACGTCGGCAGCGTGATGGGAAAGGCGCTGTACCGCGTCGATCCCGAGACCGGTGCCAGCGAAGTGCTGGTACCGCCGCCGCAGGGTGAGGCCGACGATGTCGAGTTCGGCCCCGACGGCACCATGTACTGGACCGGCTTCTCGCAAGGCACGATGAACGCACGCGCACCGGACGGCACGCTGCGCGTGCTCGGCCGCGGGCTGCCGGGGCTCAATTCGCTGGCGCTCGATGCGCGTGGGCGGCTGTTCGGCACCCAGGTATTCCTCGGCGACGCGCTGTGGGAGTTCGATACCACGGGTCAACGCGAACCACGGCTGGTGCGGCGCGATCTGGGCGGACTGAACGGCTTCGACTTCGGCCCCGACGGCCGGCTGTGCGGACCGCTGTGGTTCCGCGGCCAGATCGTGTGCATCGATGTCGACGGCGGCGCGCTCGAGGTGGTCGCCGAGGGCATGACACAGCCGGCGGCGGCGAACTTCGACTCGCGGGGGCGCCTGTTCGCGATCGACAACGAGACCGGCGAGATCTTCCGCATCGACACCGCATCCAGGCGCCGCGAACTCGTCGCCACGGCACCCGCCAACCTGGACAACCTCGCCTTCAGCACCGATGACCGCCTGTTCGTGACCAACATGGCGGACAACGCGATCTACGAGGTAGACCTCGACGGCGGCGCGGTGCGCACCGTGCTGTCGAGCCCGCTCACGCTCCCGGCCGGGATCGCGGTGTCGGGACCGACGCTCTACGTCGCCGACACCTTCAGCATCGCGGCGGTCGACCTGGCCTCGGGCCGCGTGGGCGACGTCAGCCGCTCACTGAACGATTCGGGCTTTCCGCTGCTCGCGGCAGCTGCCGGCACGCGCCTCGCCACCGCGAGCCCGGAGAGCGGGATCCTGCAACTGCGCGACACCGCGACCGCGGCGGTCGTGGCGCGCTGGTCTCCACTGGCGAGACCGCGCGCACTCGCGATGCCGGACCCCGGCCACGTCGTGGTCGCCGAGGCGGCCGACGGAGGCCGTCTCGTGCTGCTGGATGCGCAGGACGTGAACGCACGCCGAGTGCTGGCGAGCGGCTTCGACGAACCGGGAGGACTCGCGATGACCCGCGACGGCTACGCGCTCACCGAGTCTGCCGCCGGACGCGTGCTGCTGCTGGGGAACGACGGCAGCCGCCGCGCGCTCGCCTCCGGACTCGCGCGACCCGAGGGTATCGCCGCACTGTCCGACGGTACGCTGGCGATAGCCGAGACCGGGAAGCAACGGCTGGTGCTGCTCGATCCGCGCACCGGCGACGTCGACACGATCGCCAACGAGTTGCCGCTCGGCATCGCCGGACTCGCCGACCACACCACGGGCGGAGCGTTGACCGGTGTGGCGGTCGATGCGGACGATGCGATCTACCTCAGTGTCGACCGCGACGGCAGCATCCTGCGTTTGCGGCGCTACTGAGCCCCGGGACGGGAAATCATCCCCCCGGGTGAATCCGGCACCGGATCCATGCGTATAATCCGGAACAAACCGGCAGGCGACCGGCACCGTCGGCGCCGCCACACCGAACGAAGACCAGGAGACAGCGCATGCTGACAGGCGTTCCACGAGAACTGATGCCGGGAGAGAACCGCGCCGCACTGATACCCGCGAGCGTACAGAAGCTGGTACGCGCCGGCGCCGAGGTGGTGATCGAATCGGGGCTGGGTGCGGGTGCCGGACACGCGGACGCCGATTACGAGGCCGCGGGCGCACGCGTCGCCACCGACCGCCGCGAGTTGCTGTCGCGCGCCGACCTGGTGCTGCGGCTGCACAAGCCGCCGCTCGAGGAGATCGCCATGCTCAAGCGTGGCGCGATCCATGTCAGCTATCTGGATCCGTTCAATGAACCGGCGCTGATCGATGCCTTCGCGACGGCCGGCATCAGCGCGATCAGCATGGAGATGATTCCGCGCACCACGCGCTCCCAGAAGATGGACGCGCTGAGCTCGCAGGCGAACCTCGCCGGCTATGTGATGGTGCTGCTGGCCGCCTCGCGCCTGCCACGCATCCTGCCGATGATGATGACGCCAGCCGGAACGCTGAAGCCGGCCAACGTGTTCGTGATCGGCGCCGGCGTCGCCGGCCTGCAGGCGATCGCCACCGCGCGGCGCCTGGGCGCGAAGGTCGTGGCCTTCGACACGCGCTCGGTGGTCGCCGAGCAGGTACAGTCGCTGGGAGCGAAGTTCCTGCACATCGACCTCGGCGAGACCGGACAGACCAGGGACGGCTACGCGGTGCAACTCACCGCGGAGCAGCTGGAACTGCAGAAGCAGGGCCAGGCCAGGCAGATCGCCGAGTCCGACGTCGTGATCACCACCGCGCAGGTATTCGGGCGCAAGCCACCGGTGCTGGTCACGCGCGACATGGTCGCGGGCATGCGCCCGGGCAGCGTGATCGTCGACATGGCGGCCGAGACCGGCGGCAACGTCGAGGGCTCGGTGGCCGGCCGGACGGTGGTGGAGAACGGCGTCACGATCATCGGCGACGGCAACTGGGCCAACCACGTCGCGCGCGACGCCAGCCAGATGTATTCCTCGAACCTGCACAACCTGATCGAGGAGTTCTGGCACAAGGAAGAGAAGCGGATGGTGCTGAACTTCGAGGACGACATCATCCAGGGCTGCGTGATCACGCACGACGGTGCGATCGTGAACCAGACCATCAAGAACCTGAAGCGCTGAGGGCCGCCGCGTGGAACCCGTATACCTGACGTTCATCCTGCTGCTTTCGATATTTCTCGGCTTCGAGCTGATCAACAAGGTGCCCTCGACACTGCACACGCCGCTGATGTCCGGCTCCAACGCGATCTCCGGAATCACGCTGGTGGGCGCGCTGGTCTCCTCCACGACGCTGCCCCAGCACGAGACGCTGACGGCCGTGCTCGCCACCTCGGCGGTCGCGCTCGCCACGATCAACGTGATCGGCGGCTACGTCGTCACGGACCGCATGCTCGCGATGTTCAAGAAGAAGCCGGGAGGCAAGTGAGATCATGATTACGACCTTGCTGATCAACCTCGCCTACGTCGTCGCGGCGGTCCTCTTCGTCTTCGGCCTGAAGATGCTCAGCTCGCCGGCCACGGCGCGCAAGGGCAACCTGTGGTCCGCGGTCGGCATGCTGATCGCCGTCGTCGCGACGCTGTTCGACGCCCACGCCATCACCTGGAACGAGATACTCGTCGGCGTGACCATCGGCACGCTGATCGGCGCGGTCTGGGCACGTCGCGTCGAGATGACCGGGATGCCGGAACTGGTCGCGCTGTTCAACGGCTTCGGCGGCCTCGCCAGCCTGCTGGTGGGCTGGGCGGCGCTGTTCGCGCCACACTCGCCCTTCATCCTGGTAACGATCGCGCTGACGATCCTGATCGGCGGCGTCACCTTCACCGGCAGCGTGATGGCGTGGGCCAAGCTGAGCGAGACCGTCAGCGGCAAGCCCTTCCTGTTCGGAGGCCAACGCATCTTCAACGGCGCGCTGCTCACGGCGATCGTGACCAGTGCCATGATGTTCTGCCTGCAGCCGGACAACCATCTGTGGCTCTACACGATCGTAGCGCTGTCCTTCCTTCTCGGCGTGATGGCGGTGCTGCCGATCGGCGGCGCCGACATGCCGGTAGTGATCTCGCTGATGAACAGCTACTCGGGCCTCGCGGCCTGCGCGGCCGGCTTCGCGGTCAACAACATGATCCTGATCGTCGCCGGCGCGCTGGTCGGCGCGAGTGGCATCATCCTGACCCGGATCATGTGCAAGGCCATGAACCGCTCGCTCGCAAACGTGCTGTTCAGCGGCTTCGGTGCGGTCGGCGGACCGGCCGAGAAGCTCGAGGGCGAGGTCCGGGCGATCTCGCACGAGGACGCGTACTACATCCTCGAGGCCGCCTCCAGCGTGGTGATCGTGCCCGGCTACGGCATGGCGGTCGCACAGGCGCAGCACACGGTCAAGGAACTGCAGGAACTGCTCGAAGGCAACGGGGCGGAAGTCGTCTACGCGATCCATCCGGTCGCCGGACGCATGCCTGGGCACATGAACGTGCTGCTCGCCGAGGCCGACGTGTCCTACGACCTGCTGCTGGAAATGGACGAGATCAACCCGCGCATGGAGAGCTTCGACGTCGCGATCGTGATCGGCGCCAACGACGTCGTGAACCCGGCCGCGCGCGAGTCCAAGGGCAGCCCGATCTACGGCATGCCGATCATCAACGTCGACCAGGCGCGCACCGTGTTCGTGCTGAAGCGCTCGATGGCATCCGGCTTCGCCGGCATCGACAATCCGCTGTTCTTCAAGGAGAACACGCGCATGCTGTTCGGCGACGCCAAGGACTCGATCAGCCAGCTCATCCGCCAGTTCAAGTAGGTCCGGGCTCTGCCCGGACATTCGCGCGATCCCTGTTCGGCCACAGGCCGAACCTGCGGGGATGGGTCCCGAACGGCACGCCGGCACGGTCGGGATGCGGGCGCAGGATCATCGGGGCCCGGTTTGCGCGTACGCAAACGCCGTGCATGCCGTACAATCGCCGCGCCAACGGTACGGGACGCGGGAGCGGCAGATGCAGCAGGTCGTGATCAGCGGAACGGGGCTGTTCACCCCGTCGCAGACCATTTCGAACGCGGAACTCGTGGCTGCGTTCAACGCCTATGCAGCGGCCTGGAATGCCGAGCACACCGCCGCGATCGCGGCGGGCGAATGCGCTTCCATGCAGGAATCCAGCGAACCGTTCATCGAGAAGGCGTCCGGAATCCGCAGCCGCTTCGTGATCGACAAGAGCGGCGTGCTCGACCCCCGGCGCATGTGCCCGGACATTCCGGAACGCCCCGACGACCAACATTCGCTGCAATGCGAGATGGCGCTGGTCGCCGCGCGTGAGGCCTTGCAGCAGGCGGGACGGGAAGCCTCCGACATCGATGCGGTGATCGTCGCCTGCTCCAACCTGCAGCGGCCGTACCCGGCCATTGCGATCGAGGTGCAGGCCGCGCTCGGTGCCGGCGGTTTCGCGTTCGACATGAACGTGGCCTGTTCCTCGGCCACGTTCGGCATCGACATGGCGCGTAACGCGGTGCTCGGCGGCTCGGCGCGTGCGGCACTGGTGATCAGCCCGGAGATCTGCTCGGGCCACCTCGAGTTCCGCGACCGCGACTGCCACTTCATCTTCGGTGACGCCTGCACCGCGGTGCTGGTCGAGCGCGAACCGTCGGCAGCCGCGCAGGCGCCGTTTCGCATCGTCGATTCGCGGCTGGCGACCAGTTTCTCGAACAATATCCGCAACAATTTCGGCTTCCTCAACCGCGCCGCCCCGAACGGCATCGGCGCGCGTGACAAGCTGTTCCGGCAAGACGGGCGCAAGGTATTCAAGGAAGTCTGCCCGCTGGTCGCCGACATCATCGTGCGCCAGGTGGACGAACTGGGCATCGGCCGCGAGGCGCTGCGGCGGCTCTGGCTGCACCAGGCGAACCTGAGCATGAACCAGCTGATCGGCCGGCGTGTGCTGGGCCGCGAACCGGACGCCGACGAGGCACCGGTGATACTGGACCGTTATGCGAACACCAGCTCTGCCGGATCGATCATCGCTTTCCACAGCTACCGCGACGATCTGGCGCCCGGCGCACTTGGCGTGATCTGCTCGTTCGGTGCCGGCTACTCGGTGGGCAGCATCGTGGTCGAACGCTGCGGATGATCGGCTAGAATCCATTCGGAGCAAGGAACACGGATCGCGCGGGATGGCTATCGAGTACCACTTCAAGGCGGGCGCGGATCGCGTGTTCGGACTGCTCAGCAACGCCGACTTCCTGGTGGAGCGTTCGTTGGCGCTCGGCGAACTGGCAGCGGACTGCACCGTCGAGGACGACGACGAGCAGGTCGTGATCACGCTCACGCGCGAGGTCGAGCGCGGTGTGCCTGCTTTCCTGTCGCCGCTGCTGCAGAGCCAGCAGACGCTCGAGATCGTGGAACGCTGGTCGGCGCGCGGCACAAGCCGGGCAGGACGCGCCGTACTGACGCTGCGCGGGCAGCCCGTGACCGTCGAATCCGAGCTTCAGCTTCGCCCCGAACCCACGGGCGGCTGCATCTACAGCGTCCGGTTCACGGTGCGTGCCCCCATACCGTTGCTCGGGCGGCGCGTGGAGAGCTTCTTCCTCGGCCAGATCGAGGCCAGCACGCGTGCTGAACTGGATTATCTGGCCGGCATGCTCGGCTAGCCCACCGTCACTTCGGTGTGCAGCGCCACCTTCGAGCGCAGGGATTTCGACACCAGGCAACTCTGCTCCGCCTTCTCGAGCAGGCGCGCGGCCCGGTGGGGATCGGTTCCCGACGGGACGCGCAGCCTCACCTGCAACTCGATGTGCGTGAACCACAATCCTTCGTCGGTGCGATCGAGCAGGCCTGCCGCCCCGCAATCGATTTCGCTCCAGTCGAGCCGCGACGCGTTCGCCACGGCGCGGAAACTGAGCACGAAGCAATCCGCGACAGCCGCCACGAACAGGGTCTCGGGAGACCAGTTGCCGGGCGGGCCGTTGAACTCCGGCGGTGCCGTGCTCTGGATGTCTTCGAGGTCCGGGCTGCGGACGGTGACCGTGCTGCCAGGCGTGGTCAGCGCGTTGACGACGTAGCGATGCGGAAAGGGATGCATGCCATATCCTCCCTGCGGGCGATCAGTTCTCGACCGCCCTCACGCCCTTCTCGTAACGCGTGTAGACGTACACCGGAATGGCGAGCCCGCCCAGATGTTCATCGACGAGCGCGCGCACATCGTCCCACTCGAGACGGCCGACGCCGGTGGCGAGCCGCGGCAGTGCCAGGCTGCTGAACTTCTCCTCGAGCACGATGCGATGCAGCGCGCGTAGCGCATGATTGACGTTCGGCAGCGTGGCTTGCCCGGGCTTCTCGCCGTGGCCGTAGGCGGCTTCCTGCGTCATCAGGTTAACGATGCGGCGGCCGTCCGCCGCACCCCACACCCACGCCTCGCCGGCCTTCGGGTGTGCGGTCTGGCAGTAATGGCGGAAGTCCTTGTACAGCGACGGCCACCGTTCGCGCAGCGCCAGCGCCAATCCCTGCCCGAAATTGTCGTTGGGCGAAACCCCGTGCGCGATCGCGTTCGCTCCGCTGAGCAGGATATCCCCCTGTACTTCCTTGATCATGATGCCTCCGGTTGTGAACGATCTTCCGACCAAAGGCCGGCTCCATCAGATGTTCATAATATACGAAAACGCCGCGCGGTGCCCGCCTCAGGACGGTGTCGATGCATCGGCCGCGAACAGCTCGAGCTGGGTGGCTCCGCCTTCGTCACGTAAATCGACGAAGCGCACCCCGACGCCGAGCAGGCGCACCGGCAGATCGCCTCGCTCCAGCGCGCTCGCCAGCAGTTCGTCCACCCGCTGCGCGTCGGGCGCGCGCGCCGCACACTCCACCGTCGTGGTGCGGAAATCGGCAAACCTGAGCTTCACGAACAGCTTCGTCACGAGGTAATCGTCCGTGACCCGGCGCAGGCGCGAGCGCAGTCCAAGCAGCAATTCGGCCATCTGCCGTTCACATGCCTCATGGCCGCGCAGATCGTCGGAGAAGGTGCGTTCGACGCTGAGCGACTTGCGCCGCTGGGTGGGCACCACCGGGCGCTCGTCGATGCCCCGGCAGAGCTCGTGCATGCGCTGACCGAAGCGCCCGAAACGCTGGGCCAGCTCGACGAGCGTGAACTGCCGCAGATCCGCGCACGTCGTCACCCCCATCGCCTGCAGCCGCTCCGCGGTCGCCTTGCCCACGCCCCAGAGCCTGCGCACCGGCAGTGCCGCCACGAAGGGACCGACGTCGGCGGGCAGCACCACGAACTCGCCGTCGGGTTTATTCCAGTCACTGGCGACCTTGGCCAGAAACTTGTTGGGCGCCACCCCGGCCGACACGGTGATCCCGACCTCAGCACGCACGCGTCGCCGGATCTCGCGCGCGATCAGCGTCGCGCTGCCCTGGCAGGCCTCGGCCGCGCTGACATCGAGAAAAGCCTCGTCGAGCGACAGCGGCTCGACGAGCTCGGTGTAGTCGTGGAAGATTCGGCGGATGCGTTGGGAGACCTCGCGGTACTTCGCGAAATCCGGCGGAATGATGATCAGCCCGGGACACAGGCGCCGCGCCTGCGCCGACGGCATCGCCGAGTGCACACCGTAGCCACGCGCCAGGTAGTTGCAGGTCGTGATCACCCCGCGCCGGTCCGCGCTGCCACCCACCGCCAACGGCAAGCCAGCCAGGGCCGGGTCGTCACGCATCTCGACCGCCGCATAGAAGCAGTCGCAATCGCAGTGGATGATCTTGCGCGCGGGCGGGGTGTTCGGCATGGGATGGCGACGGACGGAGCCAATGGAAGGGCATTATCGCAGGTGGCGGTGGTGCACGCTCGCACCCTGCCCACGCCTGTCTTATTATCACCCCCGGAACGAAGAGCAACCACGAACGACCTCGGAGAACGCCATGAGCGAATCTGCACCGACACCGACACCGACACCGACCCTGACCCGTGCCGCGATGGGCATCGCGCCCGGGCGTCCGCTGAACGTGAGCCAGGGAGGCATCGAGGAGCTGCGACGAGACATCCAGACGCTGATGGACATCGAGGCGATACGACAACTCAAACACGCCTATTTCCGCTGCGTCGACACCGCGAATTTCGCCGAGCTCGCCGAGCTGTTCCACGACGAGGTCTACGTGCACTTCATCGGCGGCACCTACGAGTGGAAGCTCGACGGCAAGGCCGCGTATCTGGGCGCGGTCACCGGCGCGTTCCACCGGCAGTCGATCGGCCACCACAACGGCCATCACCCCGAGATCCAGATCCTCGGCGACAACGAGGCCACCGGCATCTGGTACCTGGCCGACAACATGTGGCAGCTCGATTCGCGCCATTTCACCACCGGTACCGCGATCTACTGGGACCGCTACTTGAAGGTCGACGGCCGCTGGCTGATCCGCGAAACGCGTTACCGGCGTGTCTACGAACTGAACTCGGTACTTCCCGAGCGGCCGAAGCCGGCCGTGCACTACCTGGGCGAGTACGGCTCGCCGACGGTGCGCTGATCCTGTGGGGCTGTCGTCGCATCCGCTGTGGCTGGTCGGGTTCCGGCCGTTCTTCACGCTCGCCTGCCTGGCCGGCATGTTCATGCCGCTCGCCTGGGCGCTGGTCTACAGCGGAACCCTGCCGGCGCCGGGTGGCCGCATCACGCCCGCGCAGTGGCACGCGCACGAGATGTTCTTCGGCTTCGGCTGGGCGGTGCTCGGCGGCTTCCTGCTGACCGCGACCAAGAACTGGGTCGGCATCCGCGGCTACCACGGCCCGGCGCTGATGCTGCTGGCCGCGGCGTGGATCATCGAGCGCATCGCCATGAGCTGCGGCGGCGGCTGGCCGCCGCTCGCGTTCCACCTCGCTGCGAACGCCTTCCTCGGCAGCATCGTTCTCATGCTGCTGTGGACGCTGCTGCGCTACCGCGCGCAGGACAGCTACCGCGACAACGTGTTCTTCCTGATCGCGCTGCCGGTGTTCCTCGTCGCCAAGCAGCTGGTGCTCGACGACACGCTTTTCCGCGCCGGCTATGCGATGACGCTGGCGCTGTTCCGCATCGCATTCCTCGTGATGCTCGAACGCACGCTGACGCAGTTCATGCGCAGCAACTTCCAGACCGACATCCTGCGCGACGCCCGGCTCGACGGCGCGATCAAGCTGTGCGCGCTGTTGCTGGTCGCCGAGCCGTTCCTGCCGCCGCTGCCCGCGGCCGCGCTGTCCACGCTGCTCGCGGCGCTGCTCGCGTGGCGCTTCGCGTTCTGGAAGCCGCAGCTCGCGATGCATCGCATCGACCTCGGAATCATGTACGTGGGCTACCTCGCGATCGTCGCGCAGCTCGTGGTGCAGGCGCTGGAACGCACGGCCGGGGTCACGTGGACCGGTACCGTCTCGGTGCACCTGTTCAGCTTCGGCGTGATGGGCGTGATCATACCGTCGATGATCGTGCGGATTGCAAAAGGCCATACCGGACGCAAGGTCATGTTCGACGCGCTCGACCGGGCGATCCTCTGGGTCATGCTGGGGGCATTGGCGCTGCGCGTGGTGCTGCCGCAGCTGGCGCCCGCGGCGTACCTGCTGTGGATCCAGCTGGCCGCCGCCTGCTGGTTCGCCTGCTTCGCAACGCTGGCCTGGCGCTACGTGCCGTTCCTGCTGCGTGCACGTATCGACGGCAAGGAACACTGAGCGCGTCGTTCACCTAGGCGAGCAGACGCCCGAGTTCCGTCGCGAGCCCACGCACGAACAGTTCGTCACGCATGCACAGGTAGTGCTGGCGCATGCGCGGTGAAAATGCCGCATCGAGCGCGTGGGCCCGTCCAACGGGCCACGACACCGGCAGCGTCTTCGCCCTGAGGCGGCGCGCGCTGCCCAGCAACTGCGCGCGCAACAGCCCGTGCGCCGGGCCGTCCGGCTCGAACAGCACCACCGGGGCAACGCAGCGAGGCAAGCGGTAGGCGTTCTGCGCGCCGGTCTGCAGGCTGTATTGCACGAGCATGCGCGTGATCGTGTCGGAATCGATTTCCGGCGCCACGGACTTCACGCGCTCGAGCAGCGCCGGCAGGTGAGCCGCCGACTCCGCTTCCGGCGCCAGCGCGTCTCCGAGAGCGAATGGCAACCCCGAATTCAGCTCGAGCAGCAGCGAGAACCCGAGCACGTGCTGGCGGCTGCGCTGCGCCCTGGCGGCGAGGCGCTGGAACTCCTGCGCCGGGATCCCGGAGGCGTCCGCGTTGCGGGCGCTGCCCGCCGCCGGCAGCATCCGACGCCACACCGCGCGCAGCCAACCGCCTGCGACCACGATGCGGCGGAACGACGGCCGCATGAAACGTGCGCGCATCGCCCAGTATCCGTAGCGGCGCTTCGAACGCAGATCGATGCCGAGCGGATCGATCAGCGCGAGCAGCGCCACCTCGCGCCCGCGTGCGCGCAACCGTTCGGCGATCTCCCAGCCGAAGGCCCCCGCCGAGGAGTACGCCACCAGCCGCAGCGCACCGACGGGCTGACGCTGCACGACCGCCCGCACATAGCCCTCGACCCAGGCGCCGAAACCCGCGAGTGGATCGCGCGCTCCCCAGACGAAGGGATCACGCACCCCGACCAGCGCACGCCGCGTGGAGACGGCCTTGACCAGCCGTTCGTAAGCCCCCAGCGTGCCGCCGGCCGAGGCGATCAGGAACACCGGCTCGAGCGTGGCATCCGCAGCCGCTCGCAGCGTGACCAGCGTGGCATCGGCAGCCGGCACGGCGGACCGCTCGCCGCGCGCCAGCGCATCCAGATGCGCCGCCAGATCGGCAAGCACCGGCCGCTCGTAGACGAGCGTCTCTGGCAGGCGCTCGCGATCCATCCCGAAGCGTTCGCGCAACCGGTCAGCGAGCAGGAACACACTGAGCGAGCTGCCACCGACCTCGAAGAAGCCGCTGTCGCGCCGGATCCGGTCGTGGCCCAGCACCTCGTGCCACAGCACGGCGACGGCCTCCTCGGTGGCGCTCGCGAACGTCGCCCCGGTGCCCTCCTCGACCGAGCATTCCGCTTGCCGGGCGAGCAGTTCACGGCGATCGACCTTGCCACTGGGCGTCAGCGGCAGCGCGTCCGTTGCCTCGAGCTGCGCGGGCAGCATGTAGGCCGGCAACCGTTCGCGCAGCACCGCGCCGAGCTCGGCCGCCGGCAGTGTGGCCGGCGTATAGAAGCCTGCGAGGCGGGCGCTCACCCGCCCGGCATCGACGAGCACGACCGCCGCATGCGTCACCCCGGGGCAGGCCTGCAGCGCGCGCTCCACCTCCTCGAGGTCGACGCGGAAACCGCGGATCTTGACCGTGTGATCGACGCGCCCCACGTACTGCAGGCTGTCGTCCTCGCCAAGGCGCACGCGGTCACGGGTGTCGAACAGTTGGCCGTCTCCCCGCGGGTCGGCGACCAGCGCCGCCGCGGTGTGCTCCGGATCGCGGAAGTACCCGCTGAACAGTGCCGGACCGCCGATATGCAGCACGCCGGTATCGCCCGGCGCTACCGGGCACAGCGCCTCGTCGAGCACGACGGCGCGCACCGCGGGCGAAATGGGACGTCCCAGCGGCAGTTCGGCTCCCGGGCGCAGCTCCGCACGCAGGTCGCAGAGCAGCGTCGAACTCGCCTCGGTGCTGCCGTAGATCGAGTAGACGCAGGTGGGCGCCGGAAACGCCGCGAGCACGCGCCCTGCGAGTTCGGCCGGCACGTACTCGCCCATCAGCACCAGCACCCGCAGCGTCGGGGCAACGAAACCCGGCAACTCGAGCAACGCACGCAGCAACGAAGGCACGATCAGCATCCGCGTGACGCCTTCGGCGTGCAGCATGGCCAGGAAGCCGCGCACGTCCCGCACCGCCTCGTCGCCGACCAGCACCACCGGCACGGCGCGCAACAGCGGTTCGAACAGCTCATAGACCGCGTGGGTGGTCGTCATGTGCGATTTCTGGCAGCAAACCTCGCCGTCGGTGTAAGGATGCGTGGTCCAGGTCCAGTCGAGCCGGTGCAGGAACGAGGCATGGCTGCGCACGATCATCTTGGGCGTACCGGTGGAGCCCGACGAGCAGAGTACGAACGCCGGCTGGCTGCCGACACCCGGCGGAAACTCCGGCAGCACCGTGCAGCTCGCGCAGGCACGCCGGAGCTCGTCGAGCCCGAGCCGCGCCAGGCCCGCGGGCGCATCCGCCACGGACGTGCCGGCGCCGCCGTCGATCAGCAGCTGGGGGCGCGCCGCAGCAAGGATCTCGCGCCGTCGGGCCGACGGATACGACGGCGGCAGCGGCAGCACCGCGGCGTTCGCCTGCAGCACGCCGAGCAGGCAGGCGACGTAATCGGGGCTGCGCTCGAGTTGCAGCGCCACGCAGCAGCCGGCACCGATGCCGCGCGCGAGCAGCACCGAGGCGATCCGCTCGACACGCGCGTGCAGCTCCCCGAAGCGCAGCTCGCCGCCCGCATGCCGCAGCGCCACCGCGTCGGGGGTGGCGCGCGCCTGTACGGCTAAGCGCTCGTGGAACAGGAATCCCCGTTCACTGGTGGCGGTGGCGGTGGCGGTGGCGGTTGCGCTGACGTGCGGACCGGTGTTCATGCAGGAGGGACTCGTCGCGGCACAGGGACTCCGCGAGTATAGACCGGCGCGGTTTGCGCACCGGGGCGCCGGCACGCCACACTGGCGCTTCGCCACCCCCACGCCGGCAACGGCCAGGAGACCACCGATGAGCGCGGCGCAGCGAACCTATGTTCTGGTGCACGGCGCGTTCCACGGCGGCTGGTGCTGGCGTCACGTCACGGATCAGCTCCGCGCGCGCGGACACCGGGTATTCACGCCGACCCTGACCGGGCTCGGCGAGCGCGCGCATCTGCGCCACCTCGAACCCGATCTGCACACCCACATCGCCGACGTGGTGCAGACGCTGTTCTGCGAGGAACTGCAGGACGTGGTGCTGGTCGGGCACAGCTACGCCGGAGCGGTGATCAGCGGGGTGGCCGACTGCGTCCCCGAAGTGCTGCGCCACCTCGTCTTCCTCGACGCGCTGGTGCTGCCGCCAGGCGGACACGTGCTGTACGCCGCCTCCGCCGAGGCGCAGTCCTACTACCACGGCCTGAGTCGCGAGGCGGGCGGCAGCGGGCTGATCCCCGTGCCGCCGGCTGACTTCTTCGGCGTGGCGGATCCCGCCCAGATCGCGTGGCTGGAACGCCACCTGAGCCCGCACCCGCTGGCGAGCTTCCTGTCACCGCTCGACCTCGCGCACCCGCCCGGCAACGGACTGCCGGTGACCTACGTCCACTGCACGGCACCGGAGTTCACCGAGATCCGCAACGCCTTCGCGCTGGCGCGCACCATGCCCGGCTGGCGCCACGTGGAGCTCGCAACCGGTCACGACGCGATGGTGTCGGCGCCGCGCGAGGTCGCCGAACTCCTGCTGTCGATCGGCTGACGCAAGGCGTGGAGCCGGTTCACTGACGCCGGCCGGAATGCTCGGTGCCCGGTGCTCGGTGCGTGACGCTGCCGGCACAGACGACCGCACGCCCGGGACTGGAATCAGACAGCCGACAACTCTGCCAGCGCTTCGCCGGCATGCAGGTCTGCGATCGCGGCCTGCGCGCGCTCGAGCAGCGAGTCGGCGAAGACGCGCCGCTTCGGCGTCGCGTCCGGCGGAAAGGTCACGACCTGGCAGCACGCCACGACGGTGTAGGCCGCGTAGGCGCGATACCACAGCCAGGCCTCATCGAACGCGAGCTCCCGCGCGCCCAGCACCACGCGGCGCGCCAGGTAGCGGCGCAGCAGCTCGCGCTCGTGCGCGCGGCGGTCGGTCGGCGTCAGCGCCATCGTCAGCAGGTACGCCACGTCACGCAGCCCCTGCCCCACGTGCAGCATGCCCCAGTCGCAGAAACCGATGCGACCGTGGTCGTCGAACAGGTTGCCGATGTGCGCGTCGGCGTGGATCACGGTCGGCGGCGCGGGACCGTCGCTCCACAGCGCGAGCAGGCGCGGGGCATCGGCGATGTACGACTCCGCGATCGTGGCGAAACGCTCGCCCAGCCGCGGGCGATGGTGTTCGAGTCCGTAGCGCAGCATCGCCTGTCCATAGCCGCCGTCGGAGCGCGGGGCCGGCGGCACCCAGGGCGCCTCACGCTCGCGCAGCGCGGGGTCTTCGTAGCGCAGATGCAGCGCGGCCAGATCCTCGAGTGCGCCTGCGGCAGCGCGCGGATCGATGCCGGCAGGACCGTCGGAGAAGTGGCAGCCGCTCGCGGCCAGGTCCTCGAGCAGCAGCGCGAACTCCCCGCTCGCGGGGTCGGTGAGCACCGCGTGTGCCATCGGCACCCGCAGCGGCACGTGCGGGGCGAGATCGCGGTAGAACGCGGCTTCGCGCAGTCCCATGCCGGTGGCGATCACCGCGCCGCGGCGTGCATCGGCTGGCGGCAGCTTGCAGAACAGCGTGGGCGGTGCGCCGGCCGCTGCCAGGTAGTCGACCGCCAGCCAGGCGTGCGCGTTGGTCCACTGCTGGCGCGCCGCCACGCGTACCGCCGCCACGCGCACGCCGGGATGGCGCCCGGCCAGCGCCTGTTCCAGCCATGCCGCGTCGATCGCCTCCGCGCTCGGAGGAATCGGCAGGCGCTGCATCGCGCGCGAGCTCTAGCGGTTCAGGAAGTGGAGCGGCAATCCCGGCGTATCCCACTCGCAGGCGAGCAGGCGTCCGCTCATCGAACACGTGATGTAGGCGGTGCGCAGCCCGGGGCCGCCGAAGCAGATGTTGGTCGTCATCGCATCGCCGGTCGCCACATGCCCCACGGTGCTGCCGTCCGGCGCCACGATCGTGATGCCGCCGTTGATGATGGTCGCGACGCAGACGTTGCCGGCCGCGTCCACGGCCAGCGAGTCGAAGAACTGGTAGTTCGCGAACCCGGCCAGCATCGCCTCGGAATCCATGATCGGTGCGAGCTCGCCGGGAGCGCGCACCGGCACCGCCATCAGCCGCGAGGTCGGACTCTCGGCGTAGTACAGCACGTCGCCGGCCGGCGACAGCCCGATGCCGTTGGGCATGGAGCACGGAAAGCGCACCTCGCGGATCAGCGAGCCGTCGGGCTTCGCGTAGTAGATCGCTCCGCGGTCGCTTTCGCGTGCACGCATCTTGCCCAGATCGGTGAAATAGAACCCGCCGTGGGCGTCGAACACGATGTCGTTCGGTCCCTTCAGCGGCACGCCGTCGCAGTGCGTGTACAGCACCTCGACCTCACCGCTCGCCAGATCGACGGCCTCGATGCGCCCTCCCGCGTAATCCGCCGGCTGCTCGCCCGGCACGAAGAAGCCGCCGTAGTCGTGCCACTCGAAGCCGCCGTTGTTGCACACGTAGCAGCGCCCGTCGGGGCCGATCGCCGCGCCGTTGGGCCCGCCGCCCAGCCGGGCCACCACCTCGACGGCGCCGCCGGGCAGCACGCGGCTCAGCGTGCCGCGCCGGATCTCGACCAGCAGCACGCTGCCGTCGCTCATCGCGATCGGCCCTTCCGGAAACTGCAGACCGGCGGCGATCTCGGTGAACTGCTTCATGGTCGCTCCCTCCCGGATCGATGAAGGCTCATTCTGGAGCGAAACGGTGTGTGTACGCGCGGATCGGGGATGAAATTGTCGTAACCTCGCTCAGCAGCGCCCCAGCCCCAGTTTCAGCTGGTCCACCGTCGCGGCACCGTCCACCACGATCACCTGCCCGGAGACGAAGCGCGCCGCCGGCGAACAGAAGAACAGCACCGCGTTCGCCACGTCGCGCGCGTTGCCGTCGAGCCCTAGCGGGTTGGCGTATTTCCGCGTATCCGGCGCCACCGCCGCGCTGAAGCGCTGCAGACCCTCGGTACCGCCGATACTGCCCGGCGCGATCGCGTTGACGCGGATCCCGTACGGACCCCACTCGACCGCGCAACTGCGCGTCAGCGAATCGACGCCGGCCTTGGCGGCCGCGACGTGCGCCTGCAGCGCGACGCCCTTGAGCTCGAACGGCGCCGAGATGTTCACGATGCACCCGCCGTGCTCGCTCTGCCAGGCATCGAAGACGGCACGCGAGACGTTGTAGGTGCCGAGCAGGTCGATCGCGACCACGGTGCGAAAACCGTTCGGCGAGATGCGCGTCATCGGCGCGGGGAAGTTGCCCGCCGCGTTGTTGACCAGGATGTCGATGCGCCCGAACGCCGCCAGCGTGCCGGCGACCGCGCTCGCAACGGCCTCCGGTTCGCGCACATCGGCGACCTCGCAGTGCGCCGTGATGCCCTCGGCGCCGAGCTCCTCGACCGCGCGGCGCAGGTTCTCCGCGTTGCGGCTGAGCAGCGCCACACGCGCGCCGTGCGCCCCGAGCACGCGGCAGATCTCGCGCCCGATCCCGGTTGCGCCCCCCGTGACCAGCGCCACCCGTCCGGCCAGCAGATCCTCGCGAAACCCCGATACGCCGTTGTCCATCGTTCCCTCCGGAAATGGGGTCAGAGCCAATTTATCGCACGGCCAGCCCGCGGAACACCCGCTTCATGCGCGCCACCTTGTCCAGATAGCCGCGCGCATCGTGCGCGCCGCAGCGCTGGCCCGGCGCGAGCCGCAGGCCGCGGCGCGCGAAGGCGTTGCCCGCCCCGGCCCCGCACAGATGAACCAGCGTTGCGAGCTCCTGCTGCCGCTCCAGTCCCACCCCGCGCAGCCGGTAGCGCGCAAGCAAGCGCGTGACCGTGCGATCGAGGTACGCCGCAGTGAGTTCGACCGCGTGACCTGGCAGCACGCGGAAATACAGACTGTTGAACCAGCACGAATCGAGGTCGTGCCACGGCCCGTCCTCGACCACGCGGTTATCGCGGATACAGTAGCGCCGTGCTTCCTCGAAGGTGCCGTCGGTGAACTGGAACATCCCGACCGCGCTCGACGCCGGCCGGTAGATGTCGAACGGATCGAGGCCGGGCGACCAGCGCCAGTAGGTGCGCGCCACCGGATTCCCGGATGCCTCGACCTGCGCGAGTGCGGCGAGAAAATCCGGCGTGATGATCGCGGTCGAATTGCGACGGAACAGCTCGCCGTAGGCCACCCACGTCTGGGACGGCGTCTTGTAGAGACGGTCCTCGAGCGGAAACAGCAGTTCAGTGGGTTTGCGAGCGACGTGGTAGACCGTGTTCACGACAAACCACCCGGCGAGCAGCAACGCCAGCACACCACCGAGTTGCACCGTGAGCGGCAACACGCCGAGCAGGCGCAGCACGCGCGTCCAGCGCCCGCGTGCCGGCGCTGCTACGGAGCGCGCGCGCGCCGGAGTACCTCTGCCCGCACCGGTGCCGCGCCGCCCGCCACCTTGCGCCGTGCCGGAACGTCCGGCACGGGTGCCACGCGGCGCCCCCGGGCGCGCCGGCGCGCCGCGCTTCGGCAGCGATGCGCGCGTCGCGGCGGCCGGACGTGCGCACGGGCCGTCCGCGCGCGGACTGGCGTTACGAGCGCGGGTGGGGCGCGTCGTGGCAGGGGGTCTGGGCATCGGGTGCGGGCACGGCTGATGACGAGACAAGGGTAGCCGATCGCGGTGTCCGCGCTAGTGACTTCGATCGATGCGCCGTCTACGCTGGACGCGGCCATGACCCCGATGGAGAGCGCCGATGACCGCGACCGTGCTGCCCGAACTGAGCTGCTACCTGCTGCCCGGTCACACCACGACTCCGGCCGACGCGATCGCCGAGGCGCGGCTCGCCGAGGAACTCGGCCTGGGCAAGGCGTGGCTGTCCGAACGCTTCGATGTGAAGGACGCCGGCGTGATCTGCGCCGCGGCGCTGGCCGTGACCTCGCGCATCCACGTCGCCACGGCCGCGACCAACATCCACACCCGCCATCCGCTGGTGCTGGCCTCGATGTGCGCCTCGCTGCACTACCTCTCGGGAGGACGTTTCGAACTGGGACTCGCGCGTGGCGTGGCGATCCGCAACCAGCTGATGGGGCTGCCGCAGGTCGGCAACGCGCGTCTCGCCGAGGGAGTGGAACTGCTGCGCAAGCTCTGGCGCGGCGAGATGGTGCTAGGCCACGACGGCGAGATGGGCAAGCTGCCGTACGCGCACCTGGGCAACTGGATGCACGCGGAGATTCCGGTGCACTTCGTCGGCTTCGGACCGAAGAGCCTGCGCTTCGCAGGCGCGCACTTCGATGGCGTGCATCTGCACACCTTCCTGAGCCACGCGGGGCTCGCCCGGGCGCGTGCGCTGGTGCGCGAAGGCGCCAGCGACGCCGGACGCGACCCGGATGCGGTGAAGATCTGGTCGGTGCTCGCCACGACGGTCGATCCGACTCCCGAAGACCGCTTGCGCAAGCTGATCGCGCGGATGGCCACCTACATGCAGGCGCCCGGGTACATCGAGCCGTTGCTGGCGCTGAACGGCTGGGATCCCGCCGTGCTCGAGCGTTTTCGCGCCAGCGAGGTCGTGAAGTCGATCGCCGGCGGCATCGACAGCGTCGCCACGCTGGAGCAACTCGAACAGATCGCCGGGCTTATCCCGTCCGACTGGCTGCCCGCCGCGGTCGGCACACCTGCCGAATGCGCCGCCGCCTGGAAGGCCGAACTCGCGGCCGGCGCCGACGGCATCGTGATCCACGGATCGACGCCGCAGGAATTCGCTCCGGCGCTGGCCGCGTACCGCGCGGCGTAGCCGGACCCGACCACGGATGGCATCCACGGGCGGCAACGAGGCTGCAACCGTACGCACCGAGCGGCGCGAGTTCACGCGCCGCGCGCTGCGCCTGGCCGCCCCGTACTGGAACTCGGCGCGCAAATGGCGCGTGCGCGGCGCGACCGGCGCGCTGCTGCTGCTGACGCTGGCGCAGGTCGCGCTGGCGGTCTGGACCAACTACTGGCATCGCGAACTGTTCGACGCGCTGGAGGCGCGTTCGGTCGCCGGCGTGCTGCGCCAGGTCGCGGTGTTCGCGCTGATCTTCGCGGTGACGCTCGCGGTCACGGCCGTGCACCTGATGGTCAAGCGCTGGCTGCAGCTCGACTGGCGGCGCTGGCTCACGGATCGGGTGATCGGTCGCTGGATGGCGACCGGCCGCCATTACCGCCTGCTGTTCACGGCCGGCGAACACGACAACCCGGATGGGCGCATCGCCGAGGACATCCGCATCTTCACCGAGACCACGATCGCGCTGGCGCACACGCTGGTGTTCTCGCTGCTGATGCTCGGCTCGTTCATAGAGATCCTGTGGAGCGTCTCGGGCTCCTTGCACGTGCCGGGAACCTCGCTGCACGTGCCGGGCTATCTGGTCTGGCTCGCGTTTGTCTACGCGGGCAGCGGCACGCTGCTCGGCTGGAGTTTCGGACGCCCGCTGGTGCGCACGACCAACGCGCTGCAGACCGCCGAGGCGGACTTCCGCTTCGGCCTGGCGCGCGCGCGCGAGCACTCCGAGGCGATCGCCTTGCTGCACGGCGAACCGCTGGAGCGCACGAACGCGACCCGTCGTTTCCAGCGCATCGCGCGCACCTGGTACCGGCAGTCGCGCGCGTACATGGGCATCGTGTCGTTCTCGACCGGCTACGGCGCGCTGCTGCCGGTGTTTCCGATCCTGGTCGCCGCACCGCAGTACATATCCGGCGCGATCTCGCTGGGCGTGCTGATGCAGGCGGCGCAGGCGTTCCAGCGCCTCACTTCGGCGCTGTCGTGGCCGGTCGACAACCTCGGCGACATGGCGCGCACGCGCGCCTCGATCGATCGCGTGCTGTCACTGTACGAGGACATGGAGCGGCTCGACGCCGAGGCGCGCGTTCCCGACGGCCACCGCATCACGATCGAGCGCGCGCCGAAGGCGCGCCTCGCGACGCAGGAACTGTGCATCGCCGAGCCCGACGGCCGCATCGTGCTCGAGCGGCTGGACCTCGAGATCCGTCGCGGCGAGCGCGTGCTGGTGGCCGGCGACCCGGCGGTGACCAGCGCGCTGTTCAAGGTGCTGGGCGGACTGTGGCCGTGGGGCAGCGGTCGCGTGCTGCTGCCCGGGGATGGCGCACTGCTGTTCGTCCCGCAGCGTCCGTTCCTGCCCGAGGGAACACTGCGCCACGCGTTGTGCTATCCGCACGCGGTGGACGCCTGCAGCGAGGAAGCGATCCTGCGCGCGCTCGAGTGCTCGGGCTGCGCGTGGCTCGCGCCGCGGCTGGACGAGAGCGACAACTGGGAACAGGCGCTGCCGCTGCGTGCGCAGCAGCGGCTCGGGTTCGCGCGCGTGCTGCTGCGCCGCCCGGCGTGGATCCTGCTCGAGGAAGCCACCGATGCCTTCGACCCGCGCGGCGAGCGGCTGATCCTCGAGATGTTGCGCCACGAACTGCCGAACAGCGCGCTGCTGACCATCAGCTTCCACAGCGGACTCGAGGCGCTGCACGACCGCAAGATCGTGCTGAACCGGCTGACCGAGACCCGCTTCCTGTTCAACGGCAGGCGCGTGAACGGCGCTTCGTCTCACTGAAAGCGCGGCGGCAGCCACCCACGCTCGACGCAGTCGCGGAAGCTCCACGCCGGCGTGGTTTCGGTGCGATAGCTCCAGAAAAACCAGCCGCGGTAGTGCTCGAAGGCGAGCAGCTGCGCGGCCGCGTAGCCGCGGTACGCTACGTCCTCCTGGAAACGGTCCATGCGTTCCAGCGCGTGGTTGTACGGTCCCGGCGCCCACAGCGAGACCACCTTCAGGTCCAGTCCCAGGCTCCATTCACCCGCGATCGCCGGCACGCCGAGGTCGCGCTGGATCTGCAACGCCTCGTCGCGCCACTGCAGCCCGCCCTTGTGCATGTGTCCGTGGATGTCCATGTCGATGTCGGCACGATCGAAGCACTGGTAGCGGTGCACGTCGAACAGCACGTTGGCGAAGCCCGGTTCCTGGAACAAGCCGTGGAACTCCCGGTGCGAACGAAAGCCGTCGTGGAACGCCACCGCAACCTCCTGCGGCGTGCAGTGCGCGCGAATCGCCCGGTTGGCGCGCCGGTAGTAGTCCTTCAGCAGTCCGGTCGGCACGTCCCAGCGTGGCTCGTTGAGCACCTCGATCGCGTGCAGGCAGCGCCGTCCCCGGTAGCGTGCGGCAAGCCGCCCGAGCACCTCGACCGAATGCGTCAGGTATTCCTCGCGCGTGTGCCATTCGCAGACGTCCTTGATCCCCCCGTTGTCGAAACCGTTCTGGCAGCCCGGTGCCGCGTGCAGGTCGAGCACCACGCGCAGCCCGAATTCCTCGGCCCACCCGAACGCGCGGTCGAGCACCTCGATGCCACCCTCGACGAAGGGGTGCCGGCTCGCCCCGTACGCGGCATGCCACGGGTACGGCGGCCCGAAGATCCAGTGCCCCAGCGGGATGCGCACGGCGTCGATGCCGCGTTCGGCGAGCCAGGCGAAGTCCTCGCGCGTGATGAAGCTGTCCCAGTGCGCGCGCAGCAGCCGCGGCGCCGCGGCCCCGAGTTCCGCGCACCACGAGGTCTCGTCGGTGGCTGCGAGCCCGGCGAACAGGCTGGGTTTCATCCATTTCTCGAGCACCAGCCAACCGCCCAGGTTGACGCCGCGCAGCCGCCGGCCGCTCATTGCATCGTTCATCGTGTTTCCTCCTCGTCCCTGTGTCACAAGTCTATACTGCGCCACCCGACGTACCGTCGTCCGCCGTGCCCGATGCGATGAACGACCTCCCCCCGCCCCGCCCATCGCGCCGGCATCGCAGTGCGCTGCTCGCACTCGCGACCGCCGCCTGGCTGGGCGCGCTCTACGCGCTGCGTTTCGGCTGGGTGGAGATCCCGGCCGAAGCAGATCCCTGTCTGCGCGCGCTGCGCTCGCCGGCGTGCCGCGTGCGTGCGGGTTTCGGGCTGCTGGTTCACCTGCAACTGTTCGGTACTGCGGCGATCGTGCTCGCGCTGGCCGCGCATCTGCGGCTGGGACGCTGGCGCCTGCCGTGCGCGCTGCTCGCGCTGTGGTTCGCGCTGCTCGCGCTGGTGCTCTACAACGTGCACTACGGTGCGCCCGCGGCCGTGCTCGCCGTGCTCGCGCTCGCCGATCTCGGCGTGTTCCGTGACGGCACCACCCGCAGGTCCGGGCTGCGCCCGGACATGTTCGTGTAGGTCCGGGCTGTGCCCGGACACCAATTGTTCGGCCACAGGCCGAACCTACGGGGACATGTTCGGCCGCAGGCCGAACCTACGTTTGACCGGCCGGGACGCGGGTTCGCTTACGCAGCAGACCGGCTGTCATCAGGCCCATCGTCGCTATCCAGCCCAGCGCCTGCGTGTTGCGCGGCGTCTCCTGCCAGAGCACGACCGGAATGCCGATCGCGAGTACGCCGCCGAGCACGCGGCAACGCTCGCGCCAGGGCCCGTCCGGCGGCGCGCACAGCCACGCCGCCAGCGCCGGCGCTGCGAACGCCCCGAGCGGGAAATGCCGGTAGCGGGCGTCGAAACACAGGCCGAGCATCTCGACGGTCGCCACCGCTGCGGCCACGCCGATCACGCCGTCGTGCCAACGGGCGCGCTGCGCACCGGCCAGGCGCCGGCAACCGACCCACGCCGCCAGCAGCGCCAGCACCGCGAGCGCCACGAACCAGCCGCTTTCTGCCTCCGTGCGCGCGAACAGCCGCATCTGCTGCAGATGCAGCACGCTGCCGTTGGCGGCGAGCAGCGCGAGCAGCGCCGCCGGCCACGAACGCAACGCGCCGGCGCTCAGCACCAGCCCCAGCCACGACGCGAACGCCACCGCGGCACAGGTGCGCCATTCCGGCAGGTTCGACACCTCCCCACGCAGCACGTGCTTGTCACGCCGCGCGGTGTCGAACAGGCCCCAATAGCCGCCGACCGCGCCTTCCTGCACGCGCTTCCATGGCTGGTCGAAGGCCTCGATCAGGTTATAGCTCCAGTCCGCCGACTCGGCGCGCTGCACGAAGCCGCGCACGAAGCGTGCCTCGTTCACGCGTCCCGGCACGGCGCCCTCGCGCTGGCGCCCCTGCGACGGCCAGCCGGTCTCACCGATCAGGATCGGCATGCCCGGAAAGGCACGCGCGGTCGCCTCGTGCGCGCGGGTGACGGCCTCGATCGCCGCGTCGATGCCGCTGGGATCGTTTTCCCAGTACGGCAACAGGTGGATGGTGACGAAATCGGTGCCGGCGGCGATCCCGGGGTTCTGCAGCCAGAATTCCCACACGTCACCGTAGCTGACCGGCTGCGGGACCGCGGCACGCACGCGCTGCAGCATCGCCAGCAACTGCGCGGCGGTACGCTCGCGGCGCAGAAGCACCTCGTTGCCGACCAGCACCGCGCGCACCACCTCCGGATGGCGGTTCGCCAACGCGATCACCCCGGCGATCTCGCGCTCGGTCTCGGCGTCGTCACGCCCCACCCAGGCACCGGCGATCACCGTCATGCCGTGCGCGCGCGCGACCTCGGGAACGCGCTCCATGCCGCGTACCGAATAGATGCGCACGCAACCGACCTGTCCGGCCAGCAGTGCGAAATCGCGCTCGAGCCGCGCATCATCTATGCGGAAATCACCGGGATGCTCGTCGCCGGTGAACGGGGTGTACGAAACACAGTGCAGGCGTCGATCGGGCGCGAGTTCGCCGGGGACGTGGTGCGCGCGACCGAGCAGCCACCAGAAAGCCACGCTGGCCACCAGAGCGGCGAGCAGCACCGGCGGCGCCGCGGCGCGTGGCATCTCAGGCCACCGGTTCGGCCAGCGTCAGCGAGCGCTCGCGCGGGGGCAGCACGGCGAGGATGGACATCACGACCGCCGCCAGGTAGGCCAGCGACTGCAGGATCAGCATCGCGGCCCAGGCGTAGGCGTCGGTGGTGTCCATCTCGTGCACCACCAGCAGCCCCGCCAGCGCGCCCCACAGCAGGATCAGGATGTACAACTCCTCGCGCGCCTCGTCGACGGCCTGCAGAAAACCCCCGTGACCGCGCAGCTTGGGTGTGCGGAAAAAAGGAATCGTGCGGGTCACCAGGCCGTAGACCACCGCCTTGCCGATGGTGTGCGACAGCGCGAGCCCTGCGACCGCCGCGCCCACCGACGTGCCGAGCGGCACGCGCAGGTGCCGCAGGTACACGTAGAGGATCTTGGTTACCTTGCCGAAGAACAGCAGCAGCGGCGGCAACGCGAAGATGATATCCGGCGGCAGCGCCTGGCGGGGCACCAGCAGCATCGCCGCGGTCCACACGAGCGCGCCGGCCGTGAAAAACAGGTTCAGCCCGTCGGCGCACCATGGCAGCCAGCCGGCGATGAAGTGGTAGCGCTGGCCGCGCGTCAGCTCGGTGTCGCGGCCGAGGAAGAGCATGCCCGCATGGTGCTTCATGATCTGCAGCGCGCCGTAGGCCCAGCGGAAACGCTGCTTCTTGTAGTCGATGAAACGGTCCGGCATCAGCCCGCGGCCGTGGGATTCGAGCACGTAGGCGGCCGAATGACCGGCAGCGAACACCCGCAGTCCGAGCTCCGCGTCCTCGGTGATGGTCCATTCGCCCCAGCGCAGGCGCTCGAGCACGTCGCGGCGGATCATGGTCATCGTGCCGTGCTGGATGATCGCGTCGCGGTCGTTGCGCGTGACCATGCCGATGTGGAAGAAACCCTTGTACTCCGCGTAGCAGAGCTTCTTGAACAGCGACTCCTCGCCGTCGCGGTAGTCCTGCGGGGCCTGCACGACCGCGATGCGCGGGTCGGCGAAATGCGGCGCGAGGTACTGCAGCCAGGTCGGCTCGACCAGGTAGTCGGCGTCGATCACCGCGACGATCTCCGCATCGGGCGCGGTGCGGTCCAGCCCGTAGTTCAGCGCGCCGGCCTTGAAACCGGCGAGCGGGCGCACGTGGAAGAAGCGAAAGCGCGGACCGAGCCGCTGGCAATGCTCCTCGACGGGACGCCACACGGCCTCGTCGGCCGTGTTGTTGTCGATCACCAGCACCTCGAAGTTGCCGTACTCGAGCCGCGCCAGCGCATCGAGAGTGCGGATCATCATCTCGGGTGGCTCGTTGTAGCAGGGCACGTGCACCGACACCTTCGGTTGCCGGCCATCGAGCGTGCGCACCGACCGGAACGATCGGCGCCGGGTCGCCCACACCGTTTCGGCGAGTTCGTGCGCCTCGGTGAACAGCACCGTGAACACACCGATCGCCGACAGTACCAACAGCGCGCCCAGCGAGTATTCGAGCCAGCCCAGATACTGGCGCGAATAATCGTAGGCGACGAACACCAGGAACGAGGCGACCCCGAAGGCGATCAGCGCGAGGAACGCACGTCCGCGCTGCTTCAGCCCGGAGCCATCGATCAGCAACAGGCCGAACGCCAGCACCGCCATCACGATCGATACCGCGGCCAGCGTGCGCCACTCGGGAATCGCGACCACCGGACCGGTGAACGGGAATTTCAGGTTGCGGTAGACGTCGTAGACGCCCCAGTACGCACCGACGTCTCCTTCGTCGCCGGTCTTCCACGGCTGGTCGAAGGCCTCGATCACGAAATAGTCGTAGCCGGCGCTGTTCAGCCGGTTCAGCAGCGTGCGCAGGTAGATCGCCTGCTCGGCCGGCGTCGCTTCGGCCTGGCCCTGGGCACGGCCGTGCGAAGGCCAGCCGACTTCGGCGAGCAGCAGGCGCTTGCGCGGGAAGCGCTTGCGCATGTCCTTCGCACGCGCCAGCGTGCCCTCGATCGCCTCCTCGGTGGGCACTTTCTCCCAGTACACCAGCACGTGCGCGGCGATCACGCGCACGTGATCGGCGAGCTGCGGGTACTTCAGCCAGATGTGCCAGGGTTCCGCGGTGGTCACCGTGGTCTTCACGCCGTCGCGCACGCGGTCGATGTAACCGATCATCTGCTCGGGCGTCACGTCGCCGCGGTACACGGCCTCGTTGCCGACGATCACCATGTCGATGTTGCGTTCGCGGTTGGCGATCTCGATCGCGCGGTTGACCTCGAACTCGTTGGCCTCGAGATCGCTGCTGATCCAGACCCCGAGCGTGACCGTCATCCCGTACTCCTGCGCGATGTGCGGGATGTCGCCGAGCGTGTCGCGTACCGAATAGGTCCGCAGCCGATTCGTCTGTTCCGCGAGCAACTCCACGTCGGCACGGATCTGTTCCGGCCGGGGGTAGATGCCGCGCGTCGGATCCTCGCCGTCGCGGAACGGCGAGAACGAATACCCGGACACGTTTTCCGGCCACTCGGGCACCGGCACCGGACGGTTGAAATACGCCCAGCCGCCGGCGAACACCGCGGCGATGCAGAGCAGGACCGCGAGGTTGAGGATCAGGTTGCGGCGGCGGTGCATGACGGCTGGCCGTTCCTCAGTTCACGAACGCGGCGTACAGCGCACGCACCGCGCGCGCGTAGTCCTCGGGCGCCACGCCGACGATGATGTTCAGTTCGGACGGCCCCTGGTTGATCAGGCGCACGTTCACGCGCGACTCGGCCAGCGCGCCGAACACCTTCGCGGCGATGCCGACCGTGTGTGCCATCCCCTCGCCGACGATGGCGATCAGCGCCACCTGCGGCACGAAATCGATCTCGTCGGGCTCCAGCGTGCGGCGGAGTTCGTCGATCACGTGCTCGACGCGCCCCTCGACCTGCGCCGCGTCCATCACCACGCTGACCGTGTCGATGCTCGACGGGCACTGCTCGATCGAGATCCCGTTGTGTTCGAGCACGCCGAGCAGGCGGTAGATGAAGCCGACCTCGCGGTTCATCAGGTGCTTGCCGATGGTGATCATCGCGAAATTGGTCTTGCCGGCGACGCCCGCGATCAGCGTGGATTTCTCCACCTCCGGCGACAGGCGGGAGACGATCCGCGTACCCGGGTGGGCCGGATCGTTGGTGTTGCGGATATTGACCGGGATGCCGACCTCGCGCACCGGCGCCATCGCCTCGTCGTGCAGCACCGAGGCGCCCATGTACGACAGCTCGCGGATCTCGGCGTAAGTGACTTCGGCCATCGGACGGGGGTTGTCGACGATGCGCGGGTCGGCCATCAGCATCCCCGGCACGTCGGTCCAGTTCTCGTAGAGCCCGGCGTGCGCCGCGCGCGCCGCGACCGCACCGCTCACGTCGGAGCCGCCGCGCGAGAAGGTGCGCACGCGCCCTTCGACGTCGCGGCCGTAGAAACCCGGGATGACGTAGCGACGCGCCGGATCGGCGAGCCGCGCTCCGAGCAGTTCGTAGGTCTCGGGCATCACCATGCCCTGCGATCCGATCACGATGCAGTCGGCCGCCTCGACGAACTCCGCGTCCAGATACGCCGCCAGCAACCGGGCACAGAAATGTTCCCCGCGCGAGGCGGCATAGTCGGCGCTGACGCCACGCGCGAACTCACCGCGGAGCGTTTCGACCTGCGCCGCGATGCCGATCGCGAGACCGAGTTCACGCTCGATTTCCTCGTAGCGCTCGATGATCTGGCGGAACGGGCCCGAGAAATCCGCATCGATGCTCGCCGCGTGGTGGCAGAGGTACAGCAGATCGGTGATCTTGGCGTCCTTCGAGTCACGCTTGCCGGGCGCCGACGGCACCACGATGCGCCGGCGCGGGTCGGCCTCCACGATGGCGCGGACCTTGCGGAACTGCGTCGCGCTGGCGAGGCTGGAGCCGCCGAACTTGCAGACGACGCGCGAACTGGACCCCTGTTGCATAGCTCTGCCGGCCTCCTCGACCCGGGTTCCCAAAGCGTGCGCCGCGCCCGCGCGCGGCAGCTGGCAAGCATACCACCGGGCACCCCGGGTCGACGGTGCCGCGCCCGCGGCCGCATATGTGAATCCGCCGCATGTCGGGCTCGGGCAGGTTCGGCGGTATCATATATGTAATCAATCGTTATGATTTTTATATTCAATTTGATGAAATTCATGAAAAGCCCTAGATTGGTGCCTGTCGTCAGTCGCGACAGCTTCAGCCAACCGGAGGACAAAGCCGTGCAATCGCTCATCAACACCGAGATCAAACCCTTCAGCTCCACCGCTTTCCACAACGGCGCGTTCAAGCCCGTGACCGACGCCGACCTGCGCGGCAAGTGGTCGGTGGTATTCTTCTACCCCGCGGACTTCACGTTCGTCTGCCCTACCGAACTGGGCGACCTCGCCGACCATTACGCCGAATTCCAGCGCATAGGCGTCGAGATCTACTCGGTGTCCACCGACACGCACTTCACGCACAAGGCCTGGCACGACACTTCGGATACGATCCGCAGGATCAGCTACCCGATGATCGGGGATCCGACCGGCACGATCACGCGCAACTTCGGCGTGATGATCGAGGCGGCCGGCCTGGCAGAGCGAGGTACCTTCGTGATCGACCCGCAGGGCCGTATCCAGATCGTCGAGATCAACGCCGGCGGCATCGGGCGCGACGCCTCGGAACTGCTGCGCAAGGTCAAGGCGGCGCAGTACGTCGCCTCGCACCCGGGCGAGGTCTGCCCGGCCAAATGGAAGGAAGGCGATGCGACGCTCGCGCCCTCGCTGGACCTCGTAGGCAAGATCTGACACACGGAGGACATGCACGATGATCGACGACAACATCCGCCGTCAGCTGCAGGGCTACATGGAGCGGCTCGCCGCTCCGATCGAGTTGGTCGCTTCGCTCGACGACAGCCCGCGCTCGCGCGAGCTGGAAGATCTGCTCGGCCAGGTGGCGGCGAGTTCGGCGTCGATCAGCGTGCTCGAGGACGGTGACGACGCGCGACGCCCGTCGTTCGCCATCCGGCGCTCCGGCGAGGCGGCGCGTATGCGCTTCGCCGGACTGCCGCTGGGCCACGAATTCACCTCGTTGGTGCTGGCGCTGCTGCAGGCGAGCGGCTACCCACCCAGGGTCGACGAGGAAACGCTCGAGCAGGTGCGCGCCCTGGACGGCGAGTACCGCTTCGAAACCTATGTGTCGCTGTCGTGCCAGACCTGCCCCGACGTGGTGCAGGCGCTGAACGCGATGGCGGCCGTGAACCCGAACATCACGCACACGATGATCGACGGTGCGGCGTTCCAGAGCGAGGTCGCCGAGCGCGAGATCATGGCCGTGCCAGCCGTGTTCCTGAACGGTCAGCCGTTCACCCAGGGGCGCTGCGGCATCCCCGAGATCCTCGCACGTCTCGACAGCGGCGCCGCCGGGCGCGAGGCGGCGCGCATCGCCGCCCGCGAACCCTTCGACATGCTGATCGTGGGCGGTGGCCCGGCCGGTGCGGCAGCCGCGGTCTACGCCGCACGCAAGGGCATCCGCACCGGCGTGCTCGCCGAACGTTTCGGCGGCCAGGTGCTCGACACCGCGGCGATCGAGAACTTCATCTCGGTGTCGCATACCGAGGGGCCGCAGTTCGCGCGCGCGCTCGAGGAGCACGTGCGCCAGTACGGCGTCGACATCATGAACGGCCAGCGCGCCGAGGCGCTGGTCCCGGGCCGCGACGGTGTGCTGCACGAGATCCGGCTCGCCAGCGGCGCGACGGTGAAGGCGCGCGCAATCGTGCTCGCCACCGGCGCGCGCTGGCGCGAGATGAACGTTCCCGGCGAGCGCGAGTACCGCGGTCGCGGTGTCGCGTACTGCCCGCACTGCGACGGCCCGCTGTTCAAGGGCAAGCGGGTCGCGGTGGTCGGCGGCGGCAACTCCGGCGTCGAGGCGGCGATCGACCTCGCCGGCGTCGCCACCCACGTCACGCTGATCGAGTTCCTGGACGAACTGCGCGCCGATGCGGTGCTGCAGGAGCGCCTGCGCAGCCTTCCGAACGCTACCGTGATCCTCGGCGCGCAGACCACTGAAGTCAGCGGTGACGGCACGCGGGTCGACGGCATCGTCTACCGCGAGCGCGCCAGCGGAGCGGAACATCGCATCGATCTGGAAGGCGTATTCGTGCAAATCGGGCTGCAGCCCAGCACCGAATGGCTGCGCGGCACGCTGGAACTGGAGCGCAACGGCGAGATCCGCATCGACGCCCGTGGCCAGACCTCGGTGCCCGGTGTGTTCGCCGCCGGCGATGCGACCACGGTACCATTCAAGCAGATCGTGATCGCGGTCGGCGAAGGGGCCAAGGCCAGCCTCTCCGCCTTCGACTACCTGATCCGCACCCCGCTGCCGGTGGCTGTCGCGGCCTGAGCGCAAGTTGGGCCATGGCCGAACGCGTCCCGTAGGTTCGGCCTGCGGCCGAACATGTCCCCGTAGGTTCGGCCTGCGGCCGAACATGTCCCCGTAGGTTCGGCCTGCGGCCGAACAGTCGTCCTTACATCCCCGACAGGATCACCGGGATGTTCGGTTGGCCGTTGCTCGCGATCAGTCCGCCATCGGCCACGACCGCCGAACCGGTCATGTAGCTCGCCTCGTCCGAGGCGAGGAACAACGCCACCTGTGCCATTTCCTCGGGACGACCCGGCCGGCGCATCGGGATCGCATCGCACCACGCCTTCACCAGCGGCTCGATGCCCATGATGCCGCTGGTCAGCGGGGTGGCGATCCAGCCCGGGCACAGCGCGTTACAGCGGATGTTCTCGTGCGCGTGGTCGAGGGCCACCGTGCGCGTGTAGTTGATCACCGCCGCCTTGGCCGCGTTGTAGGCCGCGAAACCGTGATCGGCGCCGATGCCCGAGATCGACGCGGTGTTCACGATCGCGCCGCCGCCGGCGCGCCGCAGCGCGGGAATCGCCGCCTTGCAGCCGTAGAACACGCTGTTCAGGTCGACGTCGATCACGTGCCGCCATTGCTCGATGTCCAGCGCAACCGAATCGCCCATGCTGCCGATGCCCGCGTTGTTGCACATCACGTCGAGCCGTCCGAAGGCATTCCCGGCCTGCGCCACCAGCGCCTCGACGTCGCCGGGAACGGTCACGTCGGCGCGCACGAACACCGCCACGCGGCGCCCGGCCGCCGCATTGAGTTCGGCGGCCAGCGCCTGCCCTTCCTCCTCGCGCAGGTCACCGATGACGACCCGTGCACCTTCCTGCGCGAACAGCCTCGCCATCGCCGCGCCGATTCCCAGCGCACCGCCCGTGATCACGGCCACCTTGCCGCCCAGTCTGCCTGCCTCGCTCACCTCGAGCCTCCTTCGCGTCGTCTGCCGGGATACGGTGCGCCGTCGCGCGCCGCGGTCGGCGCAGTGTAGCGCCGCCAGCCCGGCCAACGGGTTACGAGTCATCCACCCCGGGTCGGGCAGATCGCGTCTATAATCGGACGCAGCCGCAGGAGCCTACCGATGAGCACGCCCCGTCAGCCGCCGGGCGCCATGCCGCCGCCGGCGAACGCACCGCCGGCCGGTGTGGACCAGGACGCCGACGCGCAGGAGACCGCGCCCGAGCCGGTCGAGCCCTTCTCGCCGCCGTGTGCACTGCACGAAGTCGACGAGCAATACCGCGGCTTCTGAACGCGTGTTGGCCGGATATGTATTTCGTGTGAATTTTTCGCATCCCGACGGGTACAATTTCACAGCATCGTCCGGGACACTTCGTTTCGGTCAAGTAGACTTACCGAGAGCACCAAGAAGAACGAGCGGCCCAGCCGCCAGCCGATAGTACAACCGACGACAACCGAGGAGACCTCATGATGAATGTGCGACAGTTCAACTCGCGGAAGACCGGCATCGCAGCGCTCGTGGGCGCCGCCATCGCGGCTTCCGTACCCGGCATGGCGCTCGCACAGGACGCGGCCGCAATCGAGGAAATGATCGTCACCGCGCAGAAGCGCGAGGAGCGGTTGCAGGACGTGCCGATCGCGATCAGTGCGATCTCGAAGGCGCAACTGGAGAAACGCGGCGTCGAGGACGTGCTGGACCTGAAGGCGCTGGCGCCCAACCTGCTGGTCAGCAAGTACCCGAACAGCAACGTGGTGTCGCAGGTCGCGATCCGCGGCGGCGTGACCGTGAACGCCGCGATGTACTGGGAGCCGAGCACCGGCATGTACCTCGACGGCGTGTACCTCGGCAAGGCCGTGGGCTCGGTGTTCGACGTGGTCGACCTGGAGCGCGTCGAGGTGCTGCGCGGACCGCAGGGCACGCTGTACGGCCGCAACACGATGGCCGGCGCGGTGAACCTGATCACCAAGAAGCCGACCGGCGAGTTCGGCGGCTCGGCGAAGCTCGAACTCGGCAACTACGGCTACCACACGGAACGCGTGTCGGTGGACTTGCCGAAGATGGGCATCGCACGCGCCTCGTTCGCGTTGCGCTCGGAGAAGCGCGACGGCCTGGTGAAGCTCAGCGACTCGAGCCCCGGCGACGAGCTTGACAGCCGCGACAAGCTCGGCGCGCGCTTCGCGCTCGCGCTCGACATCGCCGACAACTTCGTCGCCGACTACGCCTACGACTACACCGACATCGACCAGGCGCCGCCGCACAGCCAGCTCTACCACGTGACGCCGACGACCGCGCTGTTCACCGAGGCCGCGACACTGGCATCGACCAAGCGCCTCGGCAAGGTCGCCACCAACTGGCCCGGCTACGAGCAGCTCGAACTGGAAGGCCACGCGCTGACGCTGACCTGGGAAATCGACGAGCACAACACGCTGAAGTCGATCAGCGCGTACCGTGACCTGAAAAACGACGACTCGGTCGACCTCGACGGCACGCGTCTCACCATCGCCACCGCGAACCGCATCTCCGACTTCGAGCAGAAGTCGCAGGAACTGCAACTGGTCGGCGACGTCGCCGACCTGAACTACGTGGTGGGCCTGTACTACTACAAGGACGAAGGCGACACGGTCAACCCGCACGTGTTCTTCTTCGGCACCGACAGCTCCGAATACGGTTTCGGCGCCGAGGCGAAAGCCGCCTACGCCCAGCTCGACTGGCATGCCACCGAACAGCTCACGCTGAGTGGCGGCCTGCGCTACACCGACGAGGACAAGGACACCTGGCGCTTCAAGAGCGCCACCATCCCCAGCCAGCGGATTCCATTCACCTCGGCGAGCGAGTCGTTCTCCGACACCACGCCGATGGTCAGCGCCGCGTACGCGTTCAGCGACGAACTAAACGTCTACGTGAAGTACTCCGAAGGCTTCAAGAGCGGCGGCTTCCAGGGCGAGTCCGCGACCGCAGCCGAGGCCGTGGTCCCGTACGATCCCGAGAAACAGTCGACCTGGGAAATCGGCGCCAAGTCCACCCTGCTCGACGGCACGCTGCAGCTGAACGCGGCGGTGTTCCACAACACGATCGAGGACATGCACGTCACCCAGTTCTCGGGAAGCCCGGGCGTCTCGTACGTGCGCAACGCCGGCGAGGCGACCACGCAGGGCTTCGAGCTCGAGGCCACCTGGGCGCCGATCGAGCAGCTGCGCCTGCAGGCGAGCTACGGTTACCTCGACGCCGAGTGGGACGAGTTCATGGAGGCACCGAAAGTGGGCCAGCCGGTTACGAACGTCGCCTCGAACCGTTCTTTCCCGCACGCGCCTGAGCACACGCTGAACGTGTCGGCCGACGCGCTGCTCGGCGCCACCGAGTGGGGCGAGATCCGCGCTTTCCTCGACTGGAGCTACACCTCGGAGTTCAATGCGTACGCATACCAGATCGACCAGGTCGATCCGGCGCGCGCCGTCGCGGGCAACTCCGAGATCGACAGCTACGGCCTGCTGAACGCGAAGGTCTCGCTGTCCGAGATCCCGCTCGGCGACGGTGCGGGCGAGTTCGCGCTGTGGGCACGCAACGTGACCGACGACCGCCAGCCGGTGAACTACATCGACTTCGGACCCGGCTTCTTCGCTGGCTACCGTCTCGCGTACTACCAGGAACCGCGCACCTACGGCGTGTCGTTCGTCTACGACTGGTAAGCGCCGGGCACAGGCTCCGCGTCGATCCGACCGGAGCCTGCAGCGGGACTTCGCGTCCCGTTGCAGGCTCCGGTTTTCTTTTGTGCTCCGGTAACCGTCCTGCTGCCGCGGCGATCTCACACCCGTGCGCCGGCTCGGGCGTGACGGTTACACTGCACCCATGGATCTGGTGCTGCAAAACGCTGCCTGCCGCATGCGCGTGAGCGCCGCCCAAGGCGGGCGCATCGCGTCGCTGGAGGTCTTCGGCGAGGAATTGCTGGTCGGCGCCAACGCCGATCCGCTGGCGTGGGGCAGCTATCCGCTTGCGCCGTGGGCCGGACGGCTGCGCGACGGCCGGTTCCGCTTCGACGGACGCGACTACCGGATCGGTCCCACGGACACACGCCATCCGCTGCATGGCACCGTGCTCGCGCGCCCCTGGGAGCGCGTGGCGCCGGATACCCTGCAGTGCGGGTTCGGTCCCGACTGGCCCTTCGACGGCTTCGCGCGGCAACGCTTCGCGCTCGCCGGCAACACGCTGAGCATGCAACTCGAACTGCACGCGCGCACGGCGAGCTACCCGGCCAGCGCGGGCTTCCACCCGTGGTTCCGGCGGCGACTGGACCGCGGCGGCGCGCTCGAACTGCACTGCGACGCATCGACGCGCGCCGTGCTCGACGCCGACGGACTGCCTACCGGCGAACTCGCGCCCGCCACCGCCCGCACCGGCGACGACTGCCTGTACGCGCCGGGGAATGATCCGTGCCTGCGCTGGCCGGGTGTGCTGCGGCTGCGGATCGGTTCCAGCCATCCGTGGTGGGTGGTCTACGAGCGGCCGGCGCACGCACTGTGCGTGGAACCGTGGACCGCGCCGCCCGATGCGCTGAACGCCCGCCCGGTGATCGTGCGTCCGGGAGCACCGCTGGTGCTCGCCATGCGCCTGGCGTGGGAATCAGACGACGGCGACGGCAGCGCCTGAGCCGGCGGCCAGCACCTCCCCGATGCGCGCCGCCTGCGCGAAACCGGCCTCGCGCAGCAGCGCCTCGACCTCGGCAGCGGCGGCGGCCGCGCAACTGACGAGCAGACCGCCGCTGGTCTGCGGATCGCAGAGCAACGCGCGCCGGGTGTCGCTGCAGCCCGGGTACAGCTCGACGTGTGTGCCGTAGCTCTGCCAGTTGCGCCCCGAGGCACCGGTCAGGAAGCCGTGTGCGGCCAGCTCCGGCACCCCGGCGATGAACGGCAGTGCCGCGTCGTCGATGCGCACCCGGCAACCGGAACCGCGTGCCATCTCGAGCGCGTGGCCGAGCAGACCGAAGCCGGTGACGTCGGTCATCGCGTGCACCGCGTCGAGCCCCGCCAGCTGCGGCCCGACCCGGTTCAGCTGCGTGGTGCAGGCGATCAGCGCCGCGTAGCCGTCGGCATCGAGCGCGCCTTTCTTCAGCGCGGCCGACAGCACGCCGGTGCCGAGCGGCTTGGCGAGCAGCAGCACGTCGCCGGGGCGTGCGGTGTCGTTGCGCCGCAGCCGGCGCGGGTGCACCACGCCGATGCCCACCAGCCCGTAGATCGGTTCGGGGGAATCGATCGAGTGCCCGCCGGCGACCGGGATGCCGGCCGCGCGGCACACCGCCTCGCCGCCCTGCAGGATCGCGCGGATCACGGCCGGTGGCAGCTTGTCGACCGGCATGCCGACGATCGCCAGCGCGAACAGCGGCGTGCCGCCCATCGCGTAGATGTCCGACAGGGCGTTGGTCGCGGCGATGCGTCCGAAGTCGAAGGGATCGTCGACGATCGGCATGAAGAAATCGGTGGTCGCGACGATCGCCTGGTCGTCGTTGAGCTGCCATACGGCCGCATCGTCGCTGCTCTCGTTGCCCACCAGCAGCTGCGGTGGCGCCAGGGTGCAGAGCGGCGATCCGCCAAGGATCTCGCTCAGCAGCGCCGGCGCGATCTTGCAGCCGCAGCCGCCCCCGTGGGCGTAGCGCGTGAGCGCCACCGGCTCGTTTTCGGCGGACATGGTGCCTCCCTGGATGCGGTCTGGATCTGGATCCGGATCGGGTTCAGTGCGCGGGGTGCGTCACCACGACGCGCTCGACCGTCACGCCCGGCTCGCGGAACTCGCTGAGCTTGTGCCCGGTCCACGCCTTGAAGGCGCGGCGGAAGTTCGACACGCTGCCGTAACCGAGGATGTAGCCGATCTCCTTCGGCGTCAGCGCCGTGTGCTGCAGGTACTGCACTGCCAGCTCGCAGCGCGTGTCGTCGAGAATCTGCTGGTAGGTGAGCCCTTCGGTCGCCAGCCGCCGGCGCAGCGTGCGCGAACCGAGGTTGAAGCGCGCCGCCATATCGTCCAGCGACGGGAAACAGCCGGGGTTCTTGACCAGGTAATCGCGGATCCGCCGCGACAGCAGGTCGAGGTCTTCCTTCTGCGAGACCAGCAGCTGGCACTGGCGCTCGCAGAGCTTGAACACCTCGACGTTGGCCAGGCTGATCGGATCCTGCAGCCGCGCGGCCTCGAAATACACCACGTTCAGCGGCTGGTCGAAGTGCAGCGGGCACGCGAAGCGGCGCCGGTAGGCCGTGAGGTCCGGCGGCTCCGGATACGCCAGCCGCAGCTCGAGCACCGGAAAGTCGCGGTTGGTCAGGCTGGACGACAGCTCCATGGTACGGCTGACGAATTCCTCCACCGCGAAGCGGAACAGGTCACCGAGCATGTAGGCATCGCGCAGCTCGAAGTACCAGCGCCCGTCACGCACGCGCCCCTCGGCGTCGACGATCAGCTCGTTCAGCGAGGCGTAGCGGTCGAAGACCTCGCTCGACTGCGCGAGGCTCGCCGCGCTGAGCGCCGCGTAGCCGAGGATGCCGAGATTGGAGATCTTGAACTCCTCGCCGAGCGCGATGCCGAGGTAGGGATCGCCGGTGAGTTCGAGCATGTTGCGGATCACGCGGCGGAACTGGCCGGTGAGAATGCGCCGGTTGCCCTCCCCCAGCTGACTGGCGTCCAGCCCCGAGCCGGCCAGCACTTCCTCGGCGCTGAACCCGCGGGCCGCCATGCGGCTCAGGTAGTAGATGAGACGGGTCGGGGTCTGCAGATGTCCGGGCATCGGATCGCTATGGACGCACCGTGCGTGACGACGGGGCGCACCTTAGCGCGCCGGACTCCCGCTTGTCCAGATAGGAATCAATACTGCACCACCATCGGGTCCAGGCTGCGCCACAGGTACCAGGTCGCGACGGTGCGCCACGGCGCGTGCCGCTGCCCGTGATCGCGCACGAGGTGCGGTGTCGGCCGCACCCCGCCGAGGTAGTGGATCCCCACCGCACGCTGCAGGCCGATGTCGTCCACCGGCCACACATCGGGCCGGCGCAGGCTGAAGATCAGGAACATCTCGGCGGTCCAGCGCCCGATGCCGCGCACATCGCTGAGCTCGGCGATCACCGCCTCGTCGTCCAGGCGGCGCCAGCGCGCGGGATCGATGCGCCCGTCCACGAAATGCCCCGCCAGATCGCACAGGTATTCGGCCTTGCGCCGCGACAGGCCGCAGCCCGCGAGCTCACCGGCGTCGAGCGCAGCCACGACGCCGGGGACCACCTCGCCCGCGCGTGCGGCAAAGCGTTCCCACACGCTGTCGGCGGCCTTCACCGAGATCTGCTGACCGACGATCGCACGCGCCAGCGTCTGGAACGGATCACCGCGATCGGCGAGCACCGCCTCCGGGTAGCGCGCGATCAGCGCGGCCATGACCGGGTCCTGCGCCGACAGTTCGGCGCAGGCACGCTTCCAGTAACGAGGCAGCCGCGCGTTCACGCCGCCACCGGCCGCGCGTGCGTGGACCCGGCCGATGCGCTCAGTTCTGCACCTGCCAGTTGCCGTCGGCGGTACGACAGGCGGTACCGTAGACCTTCTCGTTCTGCCCGCCGATCATCACGTCCATGGTGTACTCGCGGCACGGGCCCCCGCTGCCGTCGTAAGTCCGGGTGGGAACCACCGTGTACTGGTTGCCGGTATCGGGATTGCGCCACGTCGACGGCACGCCGGTGCGCACCGTCTCCAGCGTCTCGGCTGTGTGCTGGCGGTCCACCTCGTCCATCGTGATCCCGACCCGGCTGCCGATATGCGAACCGAGCAGCGTGCCGGCGATGATCGCCGCGGTGCGCCCGCGGCCACCGCCGACCTGCGAACCCAGTGCGCCGCCGAGCAACCCGCCGACCACCATGCCGGCGGTTTCGTTCTGCCCCTGGTACGGCGTGCAGCCGGCGAGCGCGAGCACGGCAACGCCGCACAGGGTCAAGGTCTTGCGTACGATCATGATCGGTTCTCCACTGATTCGGGGACGCTGCGGCGCCTGTCTGCAACCGCGGTGAATGAAACGCGCGACGTCCCCGACGGTTGACACGCCGGTCCTGCCGCAGCCAGCGGCACCCGCCTCAGCCGAGCGCCTGGCGCAGATCCGCGATCAGGTCGGCCGCGTCCTCCAGTCCCACCGAGAGCCGCAACATCGCGTCCGAGATACCCCGCCGTGCGCGCTCCGCGGGACTCAGCCCGTGGTGCGTGGTGGTGCACGGCTGCGTGACCAGGCTCTCGACGCCACCCAGGCTGGGCGCCAGCCGGAACACGCGCAGGCGGTCGGCGACCCGCGCCGCGGCCGCGCCGTCGCCGGCAACCTCGATGGTCAGCATGCCGCCGAAGCCGTGCATCTGGCGCTTCGCGAGCTCGTGTCCGGGAAAACCGGCGAGTCCTGGGTACAGCACGCGCGCCACGCGCGGATGCCCCGCCATGGCCTCGGCGATCGCCTGCGCGCTGGCGTTCTGCTGGCGCACGCGCACCACCAGCGTGCGCAGGCTGCGCATCAGCAGGTCGGCGGTTGCCGGCGCGATCGTCGACCCGAGGTTCTTGCGCCAGTCACGCACCGGCAGCAGCAGTTCGCGCGAGCCCATCAGCGCCCCGGCCGTGAGGTCGCTGTGGCCGCCGAGGTATTTGGTCGCACTGTGCGTCACGACGTCCGCGCCCAGCGCGAGCGGGCGCTGGTTGACCGGCGAGGCAAAGGTGTTGTCGACCGCGAGCAGCGCCCCGCGCGCGTGCGCAACGGCGGCGATCGCAGCGATGTCGAGCAGTTCCAGCGCCGGGTTGGTCGGTGTCTCGAGGAACACCAGCCGCGCACCGCCGGCGAGCAGCCCGTCGAGCCGCCCGAGCTCGCTGCCGAGGATCAGGTGGGTGGGGATTCCGAGCAGCGGCAACTGGCGTTCCAGCAGTTCCAGCGTGCCGCCGTAGGCATCGCCCACGCAGACGATGCCGTCACGGCCGTGGGTGAGGAACAGCGCCGCCTCGGCGGCCATCCCGGAGGCGAAGGCCCACGCCATCTCCGCGCCCTCGAGCGTCGCCAGCGTCTGCTCCAGCGCCTCGATGCTCGGGTTCATCCCGTAGCGCGTGTACAGGCTGCCCGGCTTGCGGCCGTCGATCACGTCGAGCAGATCGGCCGTGCTCGGGAACGCGAAGGTCGTGGTGTTGTAGACCGGCAGCAGTGCGCTGCCGCGGGCGTCCTCGAGCGTGTGCCCGTGCACGCAGCGCGTAGACAGTCCGGCGTCGGCGGGGATGGCCATCGCAAGCTCCTCCGTGTGTCTGGTTGCGCCGTGATCGCGTCGTTCAGCGCAGCCACAGCAGATTGACCTGGCCCTCGGTGGCCAGCAGTTCCCCGACGTCGACCGCCCGCAGGCCGTCGCCGTCGAACACGTGCGGCCGCAGCCCCGCGGCCAGCGGCAGGCGCAGCGGCTCCTCGACGTCGAGGGCCGCAGCGCGCAGGAACCGCGGCGAGTATTCCATCAGCAGCATTGCACAGCGCGCGAGCACGCGCGATGCGCCACGCAGCGCGGCTGCCTCGTGCCCCTCGATGTCGATCTTGAGCAGCCGCAGCGCGCGCTCGCCCAGCCCCGCCTCGTCCCAGAACGCGTCCAGCGTGAGCGTGGGCACCGCGATATCGTCACCGGCATGCAGCGGCAGCAGCGTGTGCCGGCCACGGTTGCCGCCGCTGGCACGATGCAGCGTGGCGCCTTGCTCCGAATCGCTGACCGCGGCCGCCACCACCTGCACGCGCCGCGCGGCGTTGCGGTCGAGGTTGCGCCGCAGCAGTTCGCCGTTCTCCGGATCGGGCTCGAAGCAGAAGATCGACACACCGGGCTCGGCCAGCCGGTCCAGCAGCACCGAGTACCAGCCGATGTTCGCACCCACGTCGAGCGCCACCTCGCCGGCGTGCAGGCGCAGGTTCTCCAGCAGCCACGCCGTGAGCACGGGTTCGTGCACGCCGTGGCGCGCGAGCTTGCGTGCATGCCGGTCCGCGGTGCGCGCCTCGAAGCGCATCGCGCAGTAACGTGCCTCGGCCACCAGCGTGGGCGGACGCAGCACGCGACTGGTCCACAGATAACGCGCGGCGCGCAACAGGTACGGCAGGCCGCGAGGCGGCCGGCGCGGAAAACGCCAGCGCCGCGCCGGCTCGCCCGCGTGCTGCTCGTCGCGCCGCGGGTACAGCCGGTCGAGCAGGCGTGCGGCACGCGCCGAGCCGGCCTGCACACGGTCGGGCCCGAACATCGCGAGCTCACGCTCGACGCGGTGCGCGCGAACCGACACCCCACGAAGACGCACCCGCCGCAGACGCGGGTCGGGCACGGCATCGCCGGCGAGCAGCGCATCCGGCGCGAGCAGCAACACCTCGTGCAAGGCGCAGTCGGCCGCGGCCACGCGCATCACCGTAGCGAGTTCCGCGGCAGTGGCATCGGCGAGCAACAGGTAGGCAATGCGCATCGGGAGAGCCGGGTCGGAATGGCGCGCATTCTGCACCGCCCCGCGGCGCACGCGCAAACGACGACGGCGGATTCCTTGATCACCTCTGGCCGCGACGGCAAGCCTGGATTGCGTGAATTGTCCGTTTTTATCGACTGGCGCGTCGATTCACCATACGCCCGCCCGCCAAGGGCACCACAACCACGACGACACCATACCGGTAAAGGGGTATACGCAGAATGCACATACGCAACCGCAAGGGCGCCCTCGCGCTGTCACTGGCGATCTCGCAACTGCTCGCGGCACAGGCCGTGTTCGCACAGGACGGCGCAGCGCCGGCCATCGAGGAGATGGTGGTTACCGCGCAGAAGCGCGAGCAGAGCCTGCAGGACGTGCCGATCGCAGTCAGCGCCTTCGGCTCCGACCAGATCGAATCGCGCGGCATCACCAGCATCGAGAACCTGACCGCGCTGGCGCCGAACATCCAGATCAGCAAGGCGCCGGGCAGCGCCACCGCCTCGCAGATCGCCATCCGCGGCAGCGCGCAACAGAACCCGGCGCTGTACTGGGATCCGACCGTCGGCATCTACGTCGACGGCGTCTACATCGGCAAGTCACAGGGATCGATCTTCGACGTGATCGACGTCGAGCGCATCGAGGTACTGCGCGGGCCGCAGGGCACCCTGTACGGGCGCAACACGCTGGCCGGCGCGCTGTCGTTCATCACCCGCAAGCCGAGCGGCGAGTTCGCCGGTTCGGCGACCTTCGGCCTCGGCAACTACGACGAGCGCTCGACCAAGGTGTCGGTGGACCTGCCGCGCGTCGGCATCGCGAGCGTATCGTTCGGCCTGCAATCGCTGCAGCGCGACGGCTGGGTCGACGTCGATGGTCCCTCGCGCGAGGCAGCGAACCGTGACAGCTACGCCGGACGGCTGGCAGTGAACCTCGCGTTCAGCGAGAGCTTCGAGGCCGATTACCGCTTCGACCGCACCGACATCGACCAGAAGCCGCCGCTGAACCAGCTCTACCGCAGCAACCTGGATCAATGGGGCATCCCCGGGCTGTTTCCCTCCCGCGATCGCGAGGACGAGGCGGCGCTCGACCTCGACGCGTACGAGGAATCGCAGGTCGACGGCCACTCGCTGACGCTGACCTGGGAAATCAACGAGCAACACACGCTGAAGTCGATCACCGCATACCGCGAGATGAGCTGGGACGACGGTATCGATCTCGACGGCAGCGCGGTGCCGGTCGCGCACACCTTCCGCAACTCCGACTACGACCAGACCTCGCAGGAACTGCAGCTGGTCGGCGGCGGTGACCGCTGGAACTACGTCGCGGGCATCTATTACTTCGAGGACGACGGCTCCACGCTGAACCCGCAGACGTTCTTCTTCGGCACGTTCAACTTCGATTCCCGCTACGCGTTCACCACCGAGTCGCGCGCCGTCTACGGCCAGTTCGACTACCAGCTGACCGAGGCGCTGACCCTGACGGCCGGGCTTCGCTACACGGAGGAAGAGAAGACCATCGATCGCCTGCTCGGCGTGAACTTCGCGACCGGCACGCCATTCATCCCGCTGGTACCGCAGGGAACCGAAGGTTCCGAGGACTTCAGCTCGACGACACCGCTGATCAGCCTGGGTTACCAGCTGAACGACGACCACAGCGTCTACGCGAAGTACTCGCAGGGCTTCAAGAGCGGCGGTTTCAACGGCGAGTACGGCGTGGTGGGCGATCTCTCGCCCGCGGTGGTCGCGGCGAACGTCGCCGAGGTGCAGACGCCGTTCAAGCCGGAGGAGATCAAGTCCTACGAAATCGGCTACAAGGGCAGCTTCCTCGACGGTCGTGCGCAGCTGAACGCCGCCGCGTTCTTCAACGAGGTGGACGACATGCAGCTGTCGATCTTCACCGCGCAGGGCGCTTCCGCCTCGGTGGTGCGCAACGCCGGCCAGGCCGAGACCAAGGGCATCGAGCTCGAGGGCGTGCTGGTCCCGGTCGACGGGCTGCGCCTGCAGGCGAGCTACGGCTACCTGGACGCCGAGTACAAGGAGTTCATGGACGGCGGTGTCGACCAGGCCGACAACCGCGCGATGATCCACGCGCCCGAGCACGTGTTCAACCTGCTGGTCGACGCGCGCATCGCCGAGACGCAGTACGGCACCTGGCGCGCGATCGCGGACTATGTGCACAAGGCCTCGTGGTATCCGTACCCGTACCAGCTCGCCGCGAGCGGCACGCTGCCGGCGTACGACGCCACGCAGCCGGTGGCCGGTGACACCAAGGTGGACTCCGTGGGGTTGCTGAACCTTCGCCTGGCACTGACGGAAATCCCGCTCGGCGAGGGCGAGGCCGAGGCGGCGCTGTGGGTTCGCAACGCCACCGACGAGGAGCACGCGTCGAACTTCATCGACTTCGGGCCCGGCTTCGGCAATCTGACCACTTCTTACTGGCAGGACCCGCGCATGTACGGCGCGAGCGTCACCTACCGCTGGTAAGCCCTTCCCGCCACGGCCGGCCCGGCGCCGGCCGTGGCGCCTCCTCCTTTTCCTCCACGCAACTCATGGTCTGATACCGGAGCACACGGGCGTGCCAGCGCACGCTGGATCGACACGCCACTCGGGGCTGGTGTACGTTTCCGTACCGAAGCGGTGACGGGAGAAGCACGATGCGATCCGATGCTTTGCTTGCGATGCTGCTCGCGGGCTGCCTGGCCACGGCGCAGGGGCTGGCCGGAACGCCGGCGGATGCCGAGCGGCTGCGCCCGGAGTGGCAGGCGCTCGACGCCGACGGCGACGGCACGGTGAGCCTGGCCGAGATCCCCGCACAGGGGCGTGCCGTCTATGCGCGCAACGATCTCGACGGTGACGGCGCGCTGTCGCTGGCCGAATACGTGGACTTCAACGACGACCCGGGCGGCTCCGGGCGCACCCCGCTGCCGGCCAACGTGCGCCTGATCGCGGACCTGCCGTACGCGGGAACCGACGATCCCCGCCAGCGCCTCGACGTGTACCTGCCGGCGGAGCCGGCGCTCGCTGGCCCGCTGCCGGTGATCGCGTACCTGCACGGCGGCGCCTGGCGGCTGGGCAGCCGCGTGATGGCGCGTGCCCAGGTGCTGGAGCACGTGGCCAGCGGACGCTATGCCGCGGTGTCGATCGGCTACCGCCTGAGCTGGCAGGCGAGTTGGCCGGCGCAGATCCACGACGCGAAGGCCGGCGTGCGCTGGATCCGCGCGCACGCCGCCGAGTACGGATTCGATCCGGCGCGCATCTGCGCGATGGGCTCATCCGCGGGTGGCCACCTGGCCGCCGTGCTGGGCACCACCAACGGCGTGCGCTCGGCCGAGGGCACGCTGGGCGCGCACCTCGACCAGCCAAGCGATGTGCAGTGCGCGGTCGACTTCTTCGGACCCACGGACCTCACGAGCTTCGAGCACCGGCAGACCGACACCACCAGGCGCGCACTGGTCGAACTGCTCGGCGGACGCCCGGAGACACTTTCCGAGCGGGCGCGCGAAGCCTCGCCGCTGTATCAGGTCGACGCGCGGGATCCACCGTTCCTGATCGTCCACGGCACGCGCGATCCGCTGGTTCCCTACGCGGCATCGGTGGCGCTCGCGGCCGCGTTGCGCGAGGCCGGCGTTCCGGTGCTGTTCCAGAGCGTCGAGGGCGGCGGCCACGGCGATTTCCCCAGCGCGGAGGTCGACCGCCGGGTGCGTGCGTTCCTCGAACGCACGTTCCACGATCCCGGCGTCGACGTGTCCGTCGAACCGATCGTGGTCACTGCGTCGCACTCCACCGGGGGGGCGGATTGAAAACGCCACACGGCGGCTGCTAGCGTGCGGCGCGACCCACTGCCGAGATCCAGCATGACCACACGTGTTGCCGCCGCCCTGCTTGGAGGCGTACATCGCGGCATCGGCGTTGCGGATCAGGTCGATGACGTTCTCGGCGTCGCGCGGCGAGATCG
>WBZY01000101.1_pt1 | contig 74867 bp, 70 predicted proteins | sample 5204191 | NCBI WGS metagenome assembly WBZY01 (sample SAMN12344363, study PRJNA552823) | activated sludge metagenome | biome: Activated sludge suspended growth; feature: Anammox Sidestream; material: Wastewater; isolation source: activated sludge from anammox sidestream of wastewater treatment... | reverse complement strand
ACGATCACACACAATGCATCAGGATCACCGACAGTATATTCAGTACAGGGGACAGGAGTAGCAGCAGGATTTAGTATCAGTCCTGCAAGTTTGTCATTTGGAAACGTAGTATTAGGAAGCAGTTCAACACTGCAGACAACGATAAGTAATCCTGGAACGAGTGATCTAGTGATAAGCGGAATAAGTTCATCAGCCACACAGTTCACATTCAGTCCGAATGTATTTCCTGTAACGATAACAGCAGGCGGCAGTCAGATATTTGATGTAACATTCACACCCACAGTGACAGGATTGTTAGCAGGAACACTTACGATCACACACAATGCATCAGGATCACCGACAGTATATTCAGTACAGGGAATTGGCATAGAAGCTTTCTCATCAAGTTTAAACTTATTAAATCTTGTGAATGTCATTACAAGCAGTATAGTGGATACGCAATTTACAGTAACTAATAATGGTACAGTTCCATTGCTGATGAATACAAATATAACTGATGCACCGAATTGGAATATTTCGCCAGATACAGTACTTATTCCTGCAGGCAGTAATTTTATTTTCACGCTTACATTTTCAGCACCTGCAATGCCAACTACTTTTGCTGATACTTTAACTTTGAGTACTGTTGGTTTTCCATCATTAAAGATTCCACTTTCCGCCAATGTTGTTTCTGATGCAGGAATTATTTTTGAACTGGATTCGGTTTATAAACTGGAGGATAATTCTTATATGGAAATAATGCAACTGAAAAATTTAACTGATTCATTGCATGCATTCCAGTTCAGAATACAGGTTAATAAAGAAATTAGCGATAATGTGATTCTGATTTTCCAGAATATTCAAAAAGGTACTGATGTAGCAGATGCAAGCTGGATTTTAAGATCAACGATTACAAGAGGACCGATCACTCCAAATGGTGCTTCGATGGATGAAGTATTTGTTCTCTTATACAATATTAATCAAGGTGCAGGTTTAGCACCGGGTAATTATAATAATCTTTTCAGGGTCAATTACACAGTAGCTGATCTTGAACCTTTACAGGATAGTTTAAAATCAACATTCCGGATAACACATGTGGAAGGCAGTGATTACCAGGGATTGCCAATTGACATTACACCATCCAGAGATTTATTAAATGTAATAGCAAGGAACCGAGTCTCATGGAGAGGCGATGTTAACAGTGATGGTTATCTGGATGTATTGGATCTGATAATGGTTGTTGATCATATTGTGAACGTTGATTCACTCAATGCAACTGAATTTTTCAGAGCTGATATTGCACCCTGGCTGCCAGGTCATTCAGCACCCGTACCTGATGGAATCGTTAATGTTCAGGAACTATCTTTGATTCAGAATATTATTCTGACAGGTCATTATCCTGATGGAACTCCGATAGGACCAGTTGCGAAAGCTAATTATTCAATGTACAATGGCGATGAAGACGCTAAAATAACTTTGCATATCAGTAAAAAAGGAATTGAATCTTCTATCAATTCAACAATTGGCATCAGAGGTGTACAATTGGAATTATCAAATGTTGAAAGCAATCCCGGAAGTATGATAATTAATACTGATTTAGGCAGAGGTTTCTTTTTCTATGCTGAAGAAAATAAAATATTGCGAACGTTGCTTTATGATCCTCTGGGCGAAAAATATATCGAACAAGGTGAACACTTTCTGGCTGAAATGCCATTCACACTTGATAAACCTGAAAATGTCACAATTGAAAAAATTGTAGTTGTTGATGTTAACAGAGAAAAATTAGAAAAGATACAGGTAGAAATAATTTACTCTAATCAGGTTGAATTGCCAGAGAATTATGCGCTTTTCCAGAATTACCCGAATCCGTTTAACCCGGGAACTGTAATTGAGTTTACATTACCTGAAGATGTATCAAATGCAAAACTTTCAATTTATAATGCATTAGGTGAAAAAGTAGCAGAGTTGGTTAATACATCATTACAAGCCGGTTATCATAGTTACTATTGGAATGCAAAAGATTTTGCAACGGGGATGTATATTTATGAATTAAGAACTGATAAATTTGTTTCAGTTAAAAAGATGGTACTTGTAAAATAAGAACTGGAAAAGGTTTTCTTCAAATCCCACTTATCATTTATGAGTGGGATTTTTTATTGATATAATAATCTAAAATTATTTCGTCGATGCAATTAATAAGAAATCATTGATTCAGCTTATTGAGCTTTACTTATAATTTAATTAGGTTTGTTCAGGGATTTAAACAAAAACTCATATTTCAATTTTTTGGGAATTACATTATGAGCAATTCATTCCGGGTAGTTCTATTCATGTCATTGGCTTTGTTTGTGATGAATGAAACTTCATACACACAGAATTCACAATCTTCAGAAGATTTGAAAAGTAATAACAATAAAATTGATTTACAGAATATCTCTTCACCATCCGGGTTAGCAATTAACGAACTACACATGGTTTCGGATTCCGGTAGATCCGGTTATCCTATTTCAATTTCCTATTCAATAAATAATACCGATCAATTTGTTGGATTCCAGTTTGATATTATTCTTCCGTCTGTTCTATCATTTGTGGAGGATTCAGTATGGTTGTTTCGAAAAACGAATCATATAATTATTGCAAATCAGATTAATCCGCAGACTCTTAGAATATTTGCTTACTCTCCTACAAATCAACCATTCTCAGGAAATGATGGTGAGATTGTTAGGATATTGTTTAATCTGAATGGAACCAGCGGAACTTATAATGTTGGACTTAGTAATGTAGTTGTTTCTAATTCTATTGGTGTGAATATACTTACCGGAATATATCCGGGATTTGTGAAAATAATTGCTCCCGATATTTCCGGTCTTATGACAATCGACTTTGGTGAAGTATCTGTTTTGGATACTCTATCTTATGATTATCAATTGAGTAACACAGGAAATGATACATTATTCATTACAGAATTTTCTTCATCAGAAATATTTTTTTGGAATGAGACTCTGATTCCACAAATTCTTTTACCCGGTGACAATAGGTTATTCAAACTAAAATTTCACAATATCCACAAGGGTCAGCACACATCTGTTTTTACTGTAAGAAGCAATGATCCGGATGAGGATCCATTTTTTATTAATGTTTCTGCATCTTCGTTTGCACCTAATTATATGATCGTTCAAAATGCTGAAGCGTTTGTTGGTGATACTGTAACCTTAAAAATTAATGTGAACAACTATGAGCCATTCATTAATTTTCAATTGGATTTGGATTTCCCAGACAGTTTGACTTTTGTTCCGAACAGCGCCGTCCTGACAAACCGCAAGCAGGATCATCTTGTTTTTGAAGCTCTTCTTGCACCAAATAAACTTCGGTTGTTTACATTTACACAAAACTTACTGCCGTTTTATGGAGATACAGGCACTGTGGTCACAATGAATTTTGTAGCCGGAAATGATACAGGAATTTTTCCTCTTCATTTGAGTAATGCAATATTATCTGATTCTAATTCACAAAATTTAATCAGAGGAACTATTGACGGACAAATTCATGTAAAACCGGTTCCAACTTTTCAACTCTCTGTCACTTTAGCTAACGGATGGAATATGGTCTCAATTCCGGGTAAACATCCTCTGAATCAGAATATAGATACATGGTGGGCTTTCAGAGACAACTCAGCTTATGTTTATAAATATGTTGCCGGATATCAGACTGTTGTGAACTTACTTCCGGGTACCGGTTACTTTCTTAAACAAACTGGTACCAGAACCTACAATACAGGAGATGAATGGCCTTCGAATGGTATTCAGGTAACAAGACATTATCCCATTCCGGCAAGTCAGGGATGGAATCTTTTTGGTGGATATGAATTAATTGTTGCAACATCATCAATTACAACAAACCCACCTGGATTGCAAACCGGAACGATTTTCAAATATTCCGGTGGTTACCATTTTGCAACTACATTGGAACCAGGTTTTGGATACTGGATAAAACTGACAAGTGCAGGATATATAATTCTTCCTGAAGAAGCAACGAAGGCAATTAAAGAAATTGATCCGTTCCCAGAAGATTGGGGAAGAATAGTACTGACGGATGCAGCAGGAGTAAGCTATACACTGTATGCAGTAAATGGACAGGTTGACTTAAGTCAGTATGAATTACCACCAGCACCGATGAATGGAATGTTTGACATCAGATATTCGAGCGGAAAAATAGCCGAAGACCTGAGCAGCTCAGTGAAGACGATTGAGATGAGCGGAGTAGTATATCCATTGACAGTAAGAGTAGAGGGAATGGATATCAGGTTGATGGATGAGAGCGGCAAGAAGCTGAATGAAAATCTGAAGGATGGAGAATCAATAGAAATCAGTGAATTAACAATAGAGAAACTGATGGTATCGGGAGAACTGTTACCGACAGTATATTCACTTGAACAGAACTATCCGAATCCATTCAACCCAAGCACAATGATCGAGTTCTCGTTGCCGGAGTTGGTAAATGCAAAACTTAGTATCTACAATGTATTGGGAGAAAAGGTAGCAGAACTGGTAAACACATCATTGCAGGCTGGAAAATATCAATACAACTGGAATGTCCCGCAAAGCGGGATAGCAACAGGAATATATATTTACGAATTGAGAACTGATAAATTCATCGCAGTAAAAAAGATGGTACTAATTAAATAACTAAATGTTTCTATTAACTAAACTTACTTTACTTATGAATAAAATAACTTTAATTATTAGCGGATTAATATTGTTATTCTTTACCGGAGGAATGGCTCAGGATGGAATGAAATCCAGTTTAAAGAATCATCAAACGAATGGTGGTTTAAAATTCGAATCAGAATCTGTCAATAGAAGTGCGAATGGCACATACTCTGAAATCATACAATTATTTAATCTGACTGGTAAAGCTCAGGCTATACAATTTAGAATCTTGATAAACAGAGCGTCGGATGATTATGATGCATTAATTTTCAAAGATATTGAAAAGGGAAGTGACTTAAAGGATCCGGGTTGGCTTTTAGATTTTAATGTGATAAAGGATAGCAGTAAAAACAGCAATGCAGAAGAAGTATTTGTGCTGTTGTATAATTCGAATCAGAATAGTGGTTTACAGCCTGGGGATTATTTCGATCTGGTTAAAGTAAATTACAAAACAATTAATTTGCCGGACACAAAAAGCATTAAAAAATCTTCAATGAAAATAGTTAAAGCTGAAGCAAGCACATTTGATGGTTTCCCGTTACTTATTCAATCAACAAAAGATGAAATAAAAATTAATATTGAAGGAAAGAAAAAATAAAATCTAACTCTGCCCCGAAATGGAATTAAATTTTGATGAAATGATATTTCAATTTCGTACAACTTTCTGGCAGAAACAATATTTTAAATTTTGATCAAAAGCTGTATAACGGTTACTATCTGATCCTTTTAAACTCTATTCTTCTATTGATTCGTCGATTTTCATCAGTATCATTCGGGACTCTTGGAAAATCTTCGCCATATCCTTTTGCTAATATTCTGTCTGGTGCAATTCCATTACGAATAAGCCAGAATCGAACAGCATCAGCTCGCTTTTGTGATAGAGTTCTGTTATTATTTTCACTTCCGACATTATCCGTATGACCACTTATTTCAACAATGATATCCGGATTTTTCATTAATGTTTCCAAAGCACTTCTTAAAACAAATTCAGACTGCGGTTCGATTTCTGCTTTACCTGTTGCGAATGTTATTCCCTCGAGTACGATTGGTACGTTCATTTGTATAATATCATCATCAGGATCCAGTGGGTTTGTTTCGCGATGTATTTCCGTAAAGTCATCAACTGAGCCATTGTCTGTGTCTCTGTCAAGAGGATTTGTACCAAATTTTATTATTTCTTCACCATCTGATAATCCATCGAGATCGCTGTCTAAATTTGTCGGATCAGTGAGATAAATATTTACTTCAGCCCCATCTGATAGTCCATCACCATCTGTATCAGAACGAAGAGGATTGGTTTTATATTTTATTATTTCTAAACTATCTGACAGATCATCATTATCTGAATCAGGTTTTAATGGATTAGTCCCATATTTTAAAACTTCCTCTCCATCTGATAATCCGTCTTCATCAGTATCAGGATTTATTGCATTGGTATTTAGTTCTATCACTTCTTTGAAATCGTTTAACCCGTCGCCATCACTATCCGGATTTGTTGGATCAGTACGCCAATTTAAAACTTCATCACCATCATTTAAACCGTCACTATCAGAATCCGGATTTTTTGGGTCGCTTCCTAATTTTTCTTCTTCGCACCTGGAAAGTTTATCCTTATCTCTGTCGGAACTGCAGCTTTCATTAACCATTGTTAAACCTAACCCGATATTAATATAGGATTCCCAGGTTTTATCATTTTCATTTCTGTAACCTTCAAGATCAAAACCTGTAGAAAAAGCTCCACCAAGTGAAAGATCAAAAATAAAATTATCAGACAAAGGAAATTCCGCACCTGTTCCGACAGGTAAAAAACCTGTCCATCCTGCAGCCTTTACATTGTTCACACCAGGTAAATTTGTGGGTATTGTTGTTAAATCATAACTCATCATTCCAGCACCGACATAAAAATATGGATTCCATGTTTGAATATCCCAGGGTGTTATTCTAAAAGTTAAGTTTACAGGTATGATCGTAGTTTTATATTTTCCATAACTATTCTCCGGACTATCAAAATATGCTTTACCAGAGTAAGTACCATAACCAAACGTAAGATGTACTTCTAAAGATTTAGTAGCAGCCAATCCGAAAAATGCTTGATTAAGAAATGAAAATTCGTACCAATCAAATGAAAAATCATCATTATTAGAAAAACCAAGATTAGCAAAATCGTTCTCAGGAAAGAGTAGATTTGCGCGTATTCCGATTTTAGAACCCCAGTCTTTTAGTTGAGAATAGGATAGATTAGAAGTAATGATAATAACAAACAGAAAAAGAATAACCCTCACTTTGTTCATCTTTCTCCCGGAACGTTTTTGTGATAAATTTGAATCAATCAATTAAATACGATGAAATATTCTGCCCTGATGAATCCCTGCTAAACAGAGGAAAAATCTACGAAACCAAGTTAACAATATTTCGTGAAAAATGCTTTTTCTCAGCCCAATTAAACGAAAATTTCTTTCACGGAATAAAAATATATTTCTGAATTAAATTACCAAAAGTCCATTTTTTCATCGAAAAAAGATAAAATTTCTATCGTAACTACCTTATATTTTGTTACCCATAATTTCTTAAATTATTGTATATCACGATTAAATAAATTAACGATTGAAATGAGTTATCTACTTGAAAATAATGAAACCCTCAGCTTTGGTTTGAAAAGAATAGTGCTCGAACTGATTGACAGGTCGGTATTTAATCTTGCCAAGGGAAATGGCTCATTCAATGATGATGTTCATGATACCAGAAAAAATTTTAAAAAGTTACGTACTGTTTTAAGGCTTATTAAATCTGAGTTAGGGGGAAAAAATTTCTATGCAGAAAATTTATTTTACCGGGATGCTGGCAGAACCTTATCCGATTTAAGGGATAGTACAGTTTTAATTGAGACTTTCGATAAGCTTTTAAAAAATTCGGAAATTGAAATGTCAAACTTTGATTTTTCAGTGTTCCGGGAATTTCTGGTGGAAAAACACAAAACTATCCGGATGGCAAAGAGTAAGAAAAGTGCTCTTCTTAATTCTCTGTCAACTGATCTAATCCTTGCGAGAAGCAGAGTTTTTGACTGGCCTTTGAGTGGGGATGATTTTACACTGCTTAAAAAGAATCTCCAAAAAATTTATGAGCAGGGAAAGAATTATATGTACGCTGTATTCAGCGAATCGATTAAAGAGAACGTACACGAATGGCGAAAAAGAGCCAAGGATCTCTTGTATGCTATGAGAATATTGAACAACATCTGGACTGAAATAATGAGTCCGTTGGTTTTGCTGCTTGGGAAATTATCTGACACTCTCGGTGATGCAAATGATCTGTTCCTGTTAAAACAAAAGATCCTCTCAAACCAAAATAAATTCAAAGATGATCAGCACACGCGTGAACTTATTAATTTTATTGATCGAAGAATAATTGATTTGCTCAGAGAAGCACGTTCCATTGGCAGAAAGATATATTCAGAAGATTCAAAATATTTTGTCGGCAGGATGCAAAATTATTTTGAAATCTGGCGAAGCGAATACACACCGCTTAAATATTATTCCGTCTGATAATTCTACTGACGTATTATTTAAAAACCGACCTCATAATAAAATCAGGTTTTAGTTTTGTTTACTTTTAGTACCAAAAATGAAATTGAATAACAGCAGAATTATTTTTTTGACTCGGTTCTTCAATGATGAACCGGTATTGTGGTCTGATTTCAATAAATGCATACGGAAACCATTCGAAGCCAACTATAACGCGCTGTATTTCATTCTTGCCAACATCAATATTCGGGTCAATACGGTCATATCGAACTACAGCTTCAATTCCCATTGTAATAACATATGCTGCTTCAGCCATAGCAAAGTTGGATTTAGTTCCGTTTGTAATAACATTATTTCCAAGATCAAATTCGCCGAGCAGCGAAAACCTGTCAAGCCCGAAACCAACAAAGCCACCATAAAAATCTGCTGAATGAGGAATTTTTGCAGCAGCGTATGAACCACCAAACATTAAACCTGCTCTACCTATTTTTGGAAAAAGTTCGATTCGCGTTGTATATGTTGGATCTTTTGAAAGCGTAAAATTGTTGGCAAGATTTGAACCAGCACTTGCTGTAAATAATCCCCAGTTACTAATATAAAGTCCTGCTTCAACTCCAGCTTCAGTATAATACGGTGTGTATATCAATCCCTGATTACCATTTGTGGACAGCAAGAACATATCGCCACCTCTGGTGTAAGCAGTGTGATCATCAATCCTGATTCCATAGTTTGGAATGAATGAACCAACTTTAATATAACTATTGTTTGGAAGTATATGCGCAACTCCGTATGCTTCCCATACTTCATTAATGAAATCATATCTTCCCAGCAAATTAATATTTTTTGCAAGACCTACATTTGTATAAATTGAGCCGGTCATCTGCTGGAAATCTGTTCGGTCCTTTTGTTCTGAGTAGAGGAATTGTGTTCTGTAATCAAGACCAAAACTGATATTATCTGCAATTTTTGGAGTAGTTGCAAAATCCTGATCTCTTGGAGTTATTGCACTCATAATATTTTTACCAAAGTTCCATCCATCTTCATTTCGCATCATTCCACCAGTTGGGTTATAATGACAGTCAATACATTTATCCCCAAGTCTGACTGCAAATCGTGGAAGCGAGAATGCTTCGGTGACGAATAATAATGCAAGTAAAAATATTCCCGCTGAAGATTTTAGGCTCATACATTCTCCAATTTATTCTTGAATTTTAGTGTTCTCACACATTTTGGCGGTTAAGATAAACAGTATCAATTAACATTACAAAATATTTTTTCTGTGGAAACTTTTTTGATAGTAAATCGTCAAAGATGCATTGAATTTGTTTTAAGGAGTAATTAATTTGGCGTCGTTCAAAAAAAATAATTTAATATGAGTATTGTCGTAAATAATCTTACAAAAAAATTCGGTTCACAAAGAGCTGTTGATAATATTTCTTTCGAAGTGAAAACAGGTGAGATACTTGGTTTTTTGGGACCCAACGGTGCCGGAAAAACTACCACTATGAAGATTCTGACTTGTTATATGGCACCATCAGATGGTGACGCAAAAATAAATGAACTATCTATTCTTGAACATCAGGACGAAATAAAGAAAAAAATCGGCTATCTCCCCGAGAATAATCCACTTTACTATGATATGCCGGTTTTGGATTATCTTAAATTTGTTGCAGAGCTTCAGGGTGTTCAGAAGGATAAGATTCAAGATAAAATTACTGAAATGGTTTTTGTGTGTGGACTAAATATCGAAAAACACAAAAAGATTGGTGAACTCTCCAAAGGTTTCAGGCAGAGAGTTGGACTTGCGCAGGCGTTGATTCACGATCCCGAAATTTTAATTCTTGATGAACCAACTACTGGTCTTGACCCCAATCAGATTGTAGAAATAAGAAAACTGATTAAGGAAATCGGTAAGCAAAAAACAGTGATACTTAGTACACATATTCTTCCTGAAGTGGAAGCCACCTGTGATAGAATTTTGATTATCAACAAAGGTAAAATTGTTGCTGACGGTACTTCTGATATGCTTCGTAAAAGAGCAAGAGGTGAAGAAATGGTAAGGGTTCAGATAGTTGATTTTGATAACAAAGATATGGTTATGAATGCATTGAAAGGATTAGATACTGTTGCCATTGTAGATTTCGTAAAAGATTCCAAAGATTATTTCCTCGTTACAAGTAAAGAAAATCAAAGTTCAAGAAAAGAGATATTCAAACTTTGCATTCAAAAAAACTGGGTGTTGAATGAAATGACACCAATCGAAACAAAACTAGAAGACATTTTCAGAGAATTAACTACCAACTAACTATGCACTCAATCTGGATAATTTCAAAAAGAGAGTTGAATTCATTTTTTGATTCGCTCGTATCTTACATTTTCATTGTTGTTTTTCTTGGTATTGGCGGATTTTTCACCTGGCTGTTTGGATCCGATATTTTTCTAATCGGTCAGGCTACGCTGCAACCATTCTTCTCGATAGCTTATTTTACTTTATTCTTTTTCATTCCGGCGTTAACAATGAGAATGCTTGCCGAAGAAAAGAGAATTGGTACAATAGAATTACTCCTGACAAAAGCTGTTTCAGACTGGCAGGTTATACTTGGAAAATTTTTATCTTGCTTACTACTAATCTCTATCGCTCTTGCATTAACACTTCCATATTACATAACAGTTTGGGCTATTGGTCCGATTGATCACGGTGCAGTTTGGTGCGGTTATTTTGGAATGATCCTGATGAGTATGGCGTATATTGCTATTGGATTGTTTGCGAGCAGTATAACGAATAATCAGATAGTCTCATTTCTGCTTGCACTTTTTATCGGAGTTTTCTTCCTGATAATTTTTGATGTCTTATCAAATTCGTTTACAGGAACAATTGGTCAGTTGCTCAGTTTTCTCAGTATGTCAACTCACTTTGATTCTATCTCAAGAGGAGTTATTGATTTACGTGATGTGATTTATTTTCTGTCAATTACTTTACTCGGATTAATTCTTGCAGAGACTTCCTTATCAAAAAGAAATATTGTGGAGTAAGGAGGCAATATGCTAACACGAAAAAAAGTTCAGACAACAATTCTTTTAGTAATAGGCATTATTATTTTAGTCAACCTGATTGTATCAAAATATTTCTTTAGGCTTGATTATACTGCCGATCAACGTTATACTTTAAGCCAGGCGACGAAAGATATTCTTAACCAGCTTAATGAGCCGGTAACAATCAGTGCATATTTTTCTGAAGATCTCCCACCGAATATTGAACAGGTCAGACAGGACTTTCGCGATATGCTTGTTGAATACTCAAGTAATTCTAATGGTTTAATTGTTTATGAATTTATAAATCCGAGTGAGAACCAGGAAAGCGAGATGAAGGCTCAGCAAAATGGTATTCAGCCAATAATGATAAATGTGCGTGAGAGAGATCAAATGAAACAGCAAAGAGCTTATCTTGGTGCGTTGGTTCAGATGGGGGATAGGAAAGAAGTAATTCCGTTTATTCAGCCCGGTGCAGCGATGGAATATGCTCTTTCGACTAATATTAAAAAACTTTCAGTTAAAGATAAACCAGCAATTGCATTTTTACAGGGTCATGGTGAAGCAAGCCTCACTTCAATGACGCAGCTCCAGAATCAGCTTTCAATTCTTTACTCTACTGAATCGCTTACATTCACTGATTCGACTGGTGTTCCACCGCAATATAAAACTCTTGTTGTCATCGCTCCGACTGATACAATCCCATCGCTTCATTTTAAATATCTTGATGAATTCCTTAATAGAGGTGGCAGATTACTTGCGGCAATTAATACTGTTTCCGGTGATTTAAGCAATGGAAGCGGCAATAAAATTTATACTGGATTTGAAACCTGGCTAAAGCAAAAAGGAATTGAAGTAGAAGATAATTTTGTGATCGATGCAAGCTGTAGTAATATAATGGTCAGGCAGCAGCAGGGTCCATTTATGATGAACACACCGGTTCAGTTTCCTTATCTGCCGAACATTACAAATTTTACGAAGCATCCGATTACCGAAGGAATTGAGTCAGTAGTATTAATTTTTGCTAGTCCGATCAGGTTGACACCCACTGACACTTCAGTAGTAATGTTTCCGCTTGCAGTTACTTCTGAAAAATCGGGTATTCAAACTCCTCCGCTTTATTTTGATGTTATGAAACAATGGACACTTAACGATTTTACATTATCTTCTCTTCCTGTTGCTGTAATTGCCGAAGGAAAAGTACCATCAACTTCCGGATTTAAAATGGTAGTGTTCAGCGATGGTGATTTTGTTGTAAACGGAGAAGGACAGAATGCTCAACAGCTTAGTGAAGATAATATTAGTCTGATGTCGAACGCCATTGACTGGTTATCAGATGATACAGGTTTAATTGAATTAAGGACGAAAGGTGTTACTTCCCGCCCTCTTGATCCATCTCTGGAAGATGGTACAAAAACACTCTTAAAATATCTTAATTTTCTTTTACCGATAGTACTGATAATAGTTTACGGTGTAATTCGCTTTCAAATTAAAAGAAAAAAACGTAACGAATTAATGAATACAGAGTATGTTTCGGAAAGTAAATAACAAACTACTGGGAATAATTTTCGGTATTCTTCTTCTTGCAGGTTTCCTCCTCTTTTTATTTGATGGAGGAAAAAATGAAAGAACATTTAGGGAAGTTCTTGTAGATATTGATACTTCAAAAGTTACTGAAATATTAATTTATCCTAAATCACAGGATCACAAAGAAGTAAAACTTTATAAAGATAATGCTGGCTGGCACGTTAGTCTTCCCTCAGGGAACAGTGCAAAAGTGTTGAATGACAGAATCAGCAATTTATTTACACAATTTTTGGCAATACAACCTAAACGACTTGCTGCACGAGATGAGAGTAAGTGGAAAGAACTTCAGGTTGACAGCACAGGTTCGCGTGTTAAAGTATTTGAAGGATCGAAGTTGACTCTCGATCTTGTCATAGGAAGATTTTCATTTCAACAACCAAGAACTATGAATACTTTTGTAAGATTATATAATGATATTGATGTTTATGAAGTAGATGGATTCCTCGATATGATGTTTAATCAGGGTGCAAATATTTTTCGTGACGGTACTGTCATTAAATCTGATTCTAAAAACTGGCGACAATTACAGTTTATTTATCCTGCAGATAGTTCATTCAATCTTGTAAACAATGGTGATAGTTGGTTATTGTACGGACAGGCTGTTGATTCGACAAAGACTGCTAATTATTTAACACGATTGGCTAATCTATCAAACAGTAATTTCGTTGATGATATCAAAATTGATCCGACAGCTTCTCCGACATTTTCCCTGAATATTACAACTAAGGACTTACAATTCATTGAGATCAAAGGATATAAAGATGCTGCTTCGTTCCTGATCCATTCTTCTCAAAATCCGGAAGCCTGGTTTGATGGCAATTCACTATCAGCTTCTATTTTTGTTAGTAAGTCTTCCTTTCTTTCCAAGTAAAAAATTTTGTTCTCAGTCTTAAATTTATTTCAGTATTTAAAAAGAAAAATTTAGATTGACATTGTAAAATCAATTTTTCTTTTTGTTTATCTGTGAACTCTCTTACACTCGAAAATATTACTTTAGCACTAACCAATTCATCTGAAATACTTGGAAAAGATAAGTATTTCAATTCAGCAGTACTTGTTCCATTAATTATAATTGATGATAAATTCCACTTCCTGTTTGAAAAAAGATCGAACCATATTCGTCAAGGTGGAGAAGTTAGTTTTCCTGGAGGCGAATTTGATAATAAAAAAGATCAAGGACTTCGTCACACTGCAATCCGCGAAACTTCAGAAGAGCTCGGATTATCTATCGAGAAGATAAAGATTATTGGTAAGTTTGGAACGCTTGTAGCTCCAATGGGCGTTACAGTGGATGCATTTGTCGGAATACTGACAATTAAAGGTCTTGATGAACTTGCTATTGATATTAATGAAGTTGAAAAAGTATTTCTTATTCCGGTAGAATATTTTCTCAAACAAAAACCTGAAGAATACAAAGTGAAGCTTGAAGTACATCCTTCATATACTGATGAGAATGGAAAAAAGGTTGAATTACTTCCGGTTCAGAAACTTGGGCTGCCATCCAAATATTCAAAACCATGGAAGAATGGATTACATCGGATACTCGTTTATAATTCAACTGAAGAAGTTATCTGGGGTATTACTGCGGAAATTGTTTATGAGTTATGCAGGTTGATCAACTCTACAAAATGAACCAATCAAAAAAGTATAATCACATTATATGGGACTGGAACGGAACGTTGTTGAACGATGTCGAACTCTGTGCGGGAATTATGAATATGCTGCTCGCACAGGAATCATTGCCTCAAATTTCAGTAGAAAGGTATAAAGAAATATTCACCTTTCCTATTATTGAATATTATAAAATAGCTGGTCATTCTTTTGAGAGAAACTCCTTTGAAGTACTGGGGAAACAATTTATAGATGAATATGAAATCAAAAAAGATGTTTGTGACCTGTATCCTGGCGTACGTGATCTTCTCTCCGAATTGCAGAATAGAAATATTAATCAACATCTGCTTTCAGCTTATGAACAAAACAGTCTTAATCGAATTGTAAAACAATTTGCACTCGGAAAATATTTTCAAAATGTAGTTGGTTTGGATAATGTTTATGCAAATGGAAAGGCTCATATTGCAAAACAACTTGAAGCAAAAATTAATAGCAACGGTCAGTCCGGGAAAATTTTACTCATTGGTGATACAATTCACGATTATGAAGTTTCGCGTGAAATAAATTCTGATTGTATTCTTATATCGCATGGTCATCAGGATGAGGAACGATTATTGAAGCTTGGAATCCCAGTGGTAAAAAATTTTGAGGAATTAATAATCATACTGAAGGACAAATAAGTTTGACCGCAATCATATTAATTACAATTGCAGCATTAATATTATGGGGGATTGTTATTTATAATTTTTTTATTCGGGATAAAAACCTGATTAAGGAGGCTTGGAGCGGAATAGATGTACAACTTAAGAGAAGACATAATCTGATCCCAAACCTTGTTTCTACTGTTCAGGGATATAGTAAGCATGAAAAAACTCTTCTGGAAGATATCACTAAAAAAAGAAGTGAAGCTGTTAAAGTTGAAAGTTTAAATGATAAAGCTCCCGCTGAATCTGATTTATCTGGAATGTTAAAAAATCTTTTTATTGTAGCTGAAAATTATCCTGATCTTAAAGCAAGTGATAATTTCCTGAATCTTCAGAATCAGTTGACGGAAATTGAGGATCAGATCCAGTATGCAAGAAGATATTATAATGGTGCCGTAAGAAATTACAATATCAGAGTTGAATCATTTCCGTCAAATATTATTGCAAGCATATTCAATTTTAAGCAAGAAAGTTTTTTTGAAATATCGCTTGCCACAGAACGATCCACACCTCAGGTGAAATTATGATAAAGCAGGTTTTACTGCTTTCACTCTCTTTAATTTTCATTTTCAATAATTCTTCAATTGCTCAGTATGAAAATGTTGAGCGAATAATATCATTTGACAGCGATATTACAATCAATCAAGATGCTTCAATGATTGTCAATGAAAAAATAAAAGTCTTTGCGGGTGGAAATGAAATTCAGCGGGGTATTTATCGGGATTTCCCAACAAAATACAAAGATCAATACGGTAACAATGTCGAGATAAAATTTCAGATATTAGAAATTTCAAGAGACGGAAATTCAGAAGATTATCACACAGAAAATCTTCATAATGGAATAAGAGTATATTGCGGTAGAAGTGATTATTATTTGCCACATGGTGAGTACACTTTTAGCATAAAATATAGAACTGATCGTCAGCTCGGATATTTTGAGAAATTTGATGAACTTTATTGGAATGTAACTGGTAACGGTTGGGATTTTCTTATTGAAAAAGTAACAGCTACAATTAACTTACCTGCACCGGTTTCCGTTAATGACTTGAAATTATTTGGTTACACCGGATACAGCGGATATCAGGAAAAAGATTTTTCTTTTGATGTTTTGAGTGCGGATAGAGTTATCTTCAAAACTACCGAAATGCTGAATCCTCGTGAAGGATTGACAATTGTTTTGCAATGGCCAAAAGGGTTGGTGTTTGAGCCAAGTCAATCAGAGCGAATGGGTTATTTCATTTCAGATAACATCCAGTTAGTGATTGCGATTATTGGATTGATCGGACTCATATTCTACTATCTCTTTATCTGGTATCGTGTGGGAAAAGATCCTTCAAAGGGATTAATTATCCCTCTATATGAACCACCAAAAAAATTATCACCTGCTGCAGTCAGATTTATCTCTGAGATGGGCTATGATGACAAAGTTTTTACGAGTGCAATAGTTTCACTTGCTGTTAAAGGATATTTAAAAATTGAAGAAGTTGAAAAAGATTATAGGCTGGTTAAGATTAATGGAAGTAAATTTCAGCTTTCCAGTGATGAACAAACTGTGCTTGATAAGCTATCATTTTCGAACAATAGTGAAAGTCTGATACTGGAGTTAAAGCAGAAGAATCATTCAATATTGCAAAGTACAATAAAAGCTCTGAAAAAGTCTCTCAAGAACAGTTATGAAATAAATTACTTTATTACAAACCGCAAATATTTTTTTATTGGGATAATTATCTCGCTCATACTTCTGATAATTTCAATAATTGGCGGTTCAGAAGAACAAACCTTTATTTTAATTTGGATAACATTATGGAGCTTTGGAGTTGCAGTTTTGCTATTCAGAGTTTTTAGAGTTTGGAAAGACGTAAATAAAGGAAGTGGAAAAGCTACTGCTATCGGTGGTGCAATTTTTATGACAATCTTTTCAATTCCGTTTGTCATTGGAGAAATTGCTGGCTTCTATTTTCTAACTCAAGTCAGTTCACCTTTAATTATTCTGATTATTGCAATAATAGTTTTTGTTAATATTCTTTTCTATCATTTGCTGAAAGCTCCGACATTACTTGGTAGAGAGATAATGGATGACATTGATGGTTTCAAAATGTATCTCGGAACTGCTGAAGGAGATAATATTGCTTCGATTCAAGAACCAGAAAAATCTCCGCAACTATTTGAATCATTTTTGCCATATGCACTGGCATTAGGTGTTGAAAATAAATGGGCAGAAAAGTTTTCTGACATTTTATCTGCTATTGATAAAGATATGACAGGATATAAACCTGGCTGGTATTCCGGAGTTGCATGGAGCAGTCTTGGAGCAGCCGGATTTGCATCATCATTATCAAGTAGTTTCAGCTCAACAATTTCTTCATCTTCAACGCCGCCGGGTTCTTCCTCAGGTGGCGGGAGTAGTGGTTCCTCTGGAGGTGGCGGAGGTGGCGGCGGGGGAGGAGGATGGTAATCCTCAAATAAAATCAAGTAACTTATTGTATTTTATGAATTATCTGATTTACTTAAATGACTTCTTTGCGGTCATAATCCTATAATCCATAGTATAGTGCAAAAGAAAAATTATTATTTGTACCGAGCATAAATTCCTGTGTACGAGTCGTTTCTTCATCTGAAATTTCCGAGTGATTGTATTGTCCTTTTATATAAAGATTATGTACAGGCTGCCAGGTAATTTCCAGATTTATTTTCTTCTCTGTCCTTCGTGCTCCATATAAAGTTGGAGGATAAGGTGACTGATACTGTTCTTCAGGAAGTTCAGTTTGACCTTTCCTGAAATACCAGCCGGAAAGTTGAACTCTCAGTCCTCGAAAAATATTTTGTCTGTATGATAAATAAAGCATATCAGAATTACTCCCGATCCAATGACCTAACTGATATTGATGACTCTGGTAAGTTTGTGCATCATTTGAGTTTGTATATACGAATGGTTGAATTCTTGTATATTCTAAAACTAAACCTGAATTCGGGATGAGTAAGTCTGAAAACTCAGTTCCGACTGTGTATCCGATTGAAGATAAATTATCTCCGTCCATAACACGTTCGATTGAAAGTTCATCAATAAATACTGAGCCATATATTTTACTGTTAATCAATGAGAATCTGTAAGATGCGTCAGCAAATAACTGTGCATTGTCACCTGTGTTAGATCCTGTGCTCGATAAATAATGGTCTGCAAGTCTGAAGAACATAACAGGGATTAAATAGATTGGCTCAACATTCTCGCTGTATATTACGGATTCACCAATGGATAATGAAATATCATCAGCTATATAAAATGAAATCAGATGCGATGCAATAAATTTTGGTATATCAGAAATACTTTCTCTTCCTTCCACACTCGTTGAGCGATAAGTCGAAGAATCAGGAATATCGGATTTAAGAAAGCCATGGAAATAAATGAAATTCAACCATTCAACAGGTCTGAAGTCAATTCTTATTAATGGAAACGTTGGTGCTTTGGAAGAATTAATAATTTGTCCTGCTCTTCCATTTCCTAAATTCACAGCAAATTTTCCGAATGAAAAATTGCCAGTACTCCATGCATAATTTAATTGTGCGTTAACGACACTATACTGGATACTGTTATCAGCATTTTTAGAAATATTTATTCCTGTTTCAGGTACATTTGTTTTCCGGTCATCTATATAATCTCCCTGTTCAAGGTTGTCGCGGAAGTCGAGTGAGTAACCCCAGTTATCCGAATAATAACCAAAAAATTCTAATCCGTTCCAGCGATGATGATATGCTGAACCCCACTGTTCACCTATTTCCAAGCCGAGTATTGGATCAAGATTAAAACTAAAAGATGAATCTCTGTAGTTGAAGAGTCTGAATCTTCCAGTTTGTCCTGAAGTAAAAAACTCAGTTCGTGGAAGTTCTAATTTTAAATTCGACATCAATGAAATCTCATCAGCATATTCTTTACTGTAAAATTCGATCTCCTCTTTATCAATACCTGACAGATTCTTTTCATTGGAAATTGCCTTCAGAAGATATGATGCTATCTCTTTTCTTGGAATTGGTTTTATTTCTGAATGATAGTCTATCACACCCTTGATGTATAATCTTTCAAGCAGATCGTATATATCTGAACTCACAGGTTGGTAAACTGTCTGAGCATGTATTTCTATCCAGAATAGTGCGATCGAAAAAAACAGAATAACTGACTTCATCATCTTAATGCATTAAGAATATTATCTGTGATAAAATTACGAATAGAAATGATCCGGCAAATAAATAAAACCGGAATGAAGATTGAATAGATATGACTACTTTATAGAAAGCATAAATGAGAAAACTTCTGAAGATTACATCTGCGATCAAATACGATTTTGATACGGGTATTAAATTGGCAGTTATTGATAACAGAATTATTATCAGAATAATTATTAAATCGAATGCAGTAAAAAATGAAGACTCTTTTTGAATTATTCTATCTTTGAACACCATAAAAAACCCAACAGTTGGTAGTAAAAAACTTACGACGAGCAGATGGTAAGTCAGATTCCCGATAACCGGAATATGTAAAATATCCTCATACAAGACAATATGTGTCTGGTTAATAATAAAGAAAATTAATATGTTGAAAAAAACAATACTGTCCGTGACTATCTTATTTCGTCTGTAATTTACAAAAGCGAATACCAATAAAATTCCGATGATGATAAATGACGGTAATAAGAATTCAGCAATCGGACCATCCTCACCAATAAGAAGATAGAGAAAAAAAAGAAGCAGTAATAATCCGGTTAAAGGCAGCACTACCATCTTATAATAATTAATTAAAAATTGCGGAAACCTGTTAACTGCTCTTCCAAAAACTACTAGCTTTTCTCTCTGAATAATAAATTGAAGAATTTTATTTGCGAAGAAGAGAGGAAAAATCATAACACCAAACAAAGCCATTCCCCAAACTCGTGAGTAGAACAAATAGATAATTGCACAACCGGCAAATAATAACGAGTAAATCGAGATTATAAATACTGTGGTTGCATGTGTTATGTTCTGACTGTGAACTATATGATGAATATGAGTTCTATCTGCAGCAAATGGATGTTTGCCTTTCACAATCCTGATAAAAAAGACTTTTACAGTATCAGCAATTGGCACAGCGAGCAATATTACAGGGAAAGTAAGATCAAGTATTCCAGTGGTATTATTAATTGATACATTTAATACGGCACTAACAACCAGGAAACCTAACAAGAATGAACCGGAATCTCCTAAAAATATTTTTGCGGGGAAAGTATTGTATTTTAGAAATCCCATTACACATCCAGCGATAGAAGACAGTATCACAAGAGAAAATATATCCATCAGATTCAGACTTATAAAAAACAATACGATAAAAGTCAGCATGGAAATACCTGCAACGAGCCCATCAAGCCCATCAAGCAGGTTGAACGCATTAATTGTTCCCACAATAAAGAATAACAGTAAAATTATTCCCGGTATATTTGAAAATTCAATCGTGAATAAAGTAATCGAAGAAAATTTTGGCAGTAGATAAAGAACCAATAATATTGCTGCGATTGTCTGATAAATAAATTTTAACAGCCAGCCTGTACCAAGTAAATCATCGTAAGCACCAAGCGCAAAAATTATAATGGTTCCAAACAGATAATATTTAATTGCATTAATATCACCGTAGAAGACAAAAACAGATGTCAGAAAAATCAAAAATATTAGCAGTCCACCCATTCTTGGAATCGGAACTGAATGCAATTTTCTCTTTCCGTCGGGCAGATCAACAATCTTTATCCTGTTGAATAAGTCAATAATATACGGAGTCAGGAATATTGTGCTGACAAGTGTAGCAAAAAATATTATCAGGTACTGCATTAATAATGATTAAGATTTGGGAGTTTCACATGCCAAAAATAATGATTAAAAATTAATTAACTATAAAATGATTATGAAGCTCCTGAAGGTCTAATTTTAATCGCGAGCCAGAAACTGAGGAAGCTTTCTTAAATTTTTAATTGCTAATGTGAATACAGGAATACTTATTCCATTTATTTTCATTGCAAGGTAGTCTTCTTTATTTTTTGTAAAATACTCATAGCGTTTTTGTCGCTGGTACTTCCGATGATATTCATTATTCTATAGTTAGTGAACAATTGCAGGTAAAAGTTTAAATATCGGAGATTATTAATATTACAAGAAATGTAGCTAAACGTTTATATCCCAGACCATATGGAATTTATCAGTTGCGAATCTTTTCTTATTACTTTTTCGCATTTCAGCATCAATTTTCTGTAATTCAATGATGATTTTGACTTTCTCTTCGTATGAAAGTTTGGCTTGCGATTGATGATAATCAACTTTTGATTCTGCTATATGTGAGATATAATTCTTATTCATGCATTTTGTTGAATCTATTAAAAGCATTAGTTAAATTAAATTTATTTAGAATTTCTGAAAATAAATCTTTATCATAATCAAATTCGGTTAGAAATTTGGTTAACCTTTCCCTATCAATCGACCTTCCGGTTTGCAGCATGATTGCCATTAAGTATTCAGGCTTTAATATATTAGTCTCTTCATCAAAAAGTTTAATCTTACTACGATTATTTAACGCTGCTGTGACAAGGTTATTGTATTCTAATATAAATTGAACGGGAATTCCTTCAATTATAATATGTTCTTTTAATGGTTTATAATTATTCTTATCAGCCCATTCATATATCTTTGATAGCGGGGTTAAAGTTTTTTCTTCGTCAGAAATGTGGATAATTAAATCTAAGTCATAAGTTACGGAAGGCTCAATATAATAAAATTGACCCATTCCTCCGGCAATTGCGTAACTCTCTATTATTCCGAGTTTAACTAGCTCGTTTATTTTTTGAAGAGTCTCTTTCATACTTTAATTAATTTTTTGTTCAAAGTTAGGTATAATAAAATAAAATGAAAGCTTTTTCACTTAATTATTAGTTGCTATAATACATCGTGAGCCAGAAACTGAGGGAGCTTTCTTAAATTTTTAATTGCTAATGTGAATACAGGAATACTTATTCCATTTATTTTCATTGCAAGGTAGTCTTCTTTACTTTTTTGTAAAATATTTTTCAAGCTTTTATTGCTTGCACCGCCGATTGACATTAAGTAAGTAGTAATTGGTAAGTAGTGCGAATTAATTTTATGTTTATAAAGAAGTCTTAATATCATTTCATAATCAGCAGCAATCTTCATATCAGTTCTATAAAAACCGTACTTGGTAAATAATTCTTTTCTGATGAATAAAGTAGGATGGGGAGGCATCCAGCCTTTTTTCAGCAGGTGATCGGTAACCAGTAAATGGTGTTCAGTATCCATGCTGTTTACTGATGACTGATTACTAATTAATGATTTATGTGTTTTCCAGTATCTAACTGTTGAGTAGGTAGTAGGTAGTCGGTGGTTTGTGTCTTCTGAAATTTCATCTTTTAACTTCTTACCTCTAACTTCTTGCTTCTTCCTAACATAAACCAAATCTGAATAAACTGCATCAACATTGTCACCCTGAGCGAAGTCGAAGGGTCTCTTGAATATCTCAGCATACCTTTCCAGCACATTTTCATCCGCATAAAGATCATCTGAATGCAATAATCCAATTACATCTCCTGCTGCTAGCCTAATACCTTTGTTAATTGCATCGTAAATTCCTGAATCAGTTTCGCTGATGGTAAGTAGTGAGTAGTGGGTGGTTGGGAAGATGTCATTCTGAGCGGAGCGAAGAATCTCCTTAGATCCGTCGATTGATCCTCCATCAACAATAATGTGTTCAATATTTTTATAAGTCTGTTTTCGTACACATTCAATCGCTCCGAGAAGTCCAGCTTTGTTATTTTTTGCTACGGTAATTATGGAGATTTTCATATTAAAACTTTTAATCAATAGAACGCTGATGTCGCAGATCAGGCTGATTCACACAGATCAGTATTAATCGAAAACTTAAATCAAATTCAGGTTCTATTTATTAGTAATATTCTGATTTCGTGTTACAATACAATTCTCAAGCACAATTGCATCCATTTCTGTCCGAAGAAAACAATCAATTGCTTCTTTAGGATGATTAACTATCGGTTCATTTTCGTTGAAAGAAGTATTAAGCAGAATTGGCAGCCCTGTCTTCTCCCTGAACTTATCAATCAAAGCATAATATTTTGGTGAAACATCTTTATGCACAGTCTGCAACCTTCCGCTTCCATCAACATGAGTCACCGCCGGAAGGCCATTTCTTTTTTCAATACGGATCTGAAAAACTTTCTCCATAAAATAAACATCGTCTTCCTGTTCAAAATATTCGTTAACATACTCACGTAAAATTGAAGGAGCAAAGGGGCGGAAAGATTCTCTTCTCTTTATTTTAGAATTTATCAGATCTTTTGCATCAGGTCTTCCGGGATGAACCAGAACAGAACGATTTCCAAGTGCTCGTGGTCCAAATTCAGTTCTTCCCTGGAACCAACCGATCACTGCACCGTCAGCAAGCATTTGAGCTGTTTGTTCAATAGTTTCACTATCTGAACTGCATCGTTTGTAATTTACTTTTGCTTCTTTTAATTCTCTTTCAATTTCATCATCGGAATATTGCGCTCCAAAGTAAGCATCTCTTACAAAATATTTTCTTTCCATTCCTAAAATCTGATGATAATGCCAGAAGGCAGATCCGATTGCTGTTCCGGCATCATAACCTGCAGAAGGAATATAGATATTTTCAAAGACAGTAAGCTGAAGAACTTTACCGTTTGCAACAGAATTTTGTGCAACACCACCAGCGATACAAATATTTTTCAAACCGGTTCTTTTTTGAAGATGATTCAGTATATGAAAGATGACATCTTCACAATGTTTTTGAACCGATGCAGCCAAATCTTTATGATATTGGGTTAATGTTTCATCTTTGTCTCTGGGCTGACCGAATTCTTTTATCATCCTATCCGAATAAATTCTTCCAATGAACGGAGCTCCGTTATTCCACGTCATTGCGACACCTTCAGTTGAATGAATGAAATAACTCTCATCCAGTTCAAACAATCCATTATCCAGCAGCCTCACTATTTTTTTCATCTGATCAACATATTTTGGTTCGCCATATGGTGAAAGTCCCATCACTTTATATTCATCACCATACCAGGGAAAACCAAGAAACTGAGTGAATGCAGTATAAAAAATCCCAAGTGAGTGTGGATAAGTAACTGAATCCAATACTTCAATTTTATTTCCCCTTCCAATTGCAATCATTGTTGATGAGAAATCACCGAAGCCATCAATAGAAAGTATTGCTGCTTCATCAAAAGGGGAGACAAAGAATGCAGAAGCAAGATGTGAGCGGTGATGTTCGATGTGCTTTATCTCTGCGCGAAAACTACTCTCACTTACACCAAGACCTGCAGCTATTTCTGATTTAAGTGAAGTTACTTTTTTAATATTTGAAGCTCTGTCTTTTATGAATTGAAAGTTTGCCAGTTTTTTTAATGAACTTAAAATCTTCTTTCCAAGATGCGCTGAAGGATTTCTACCGATTGTTATATGATCAACATCACTAATTGTTATGCCGGCATCTTTCAAACAGAACTTTATAGATTCAGATGGAAAACCAGCCCAATGTTTAATTCTGCGTATCCTTTCTTCCTCGATCGCATTAATTATTTTGCCATCTTTCATCAGGCAGGCTGATGAATCACCATGGTAAGCGTTTAAGCCAAGTATGTACAAAATATGTTTTCTCCTATTATTTCTTTCTGATTATAAAAATTTTAATAGTTATCAATTTCTATTTACTAAAAACCAATAGCTCGCAGATCACACTTCGGCTTTGCCTTCGCCGAGACGAGTGACACAGACCAGCTTCGCCGGCAAGTTGGTTGAGCTAATTTAAATGCATTTATTTTTGTTCTTCAATAATAAATAATCAATTGTAAATAATAAATCTCAGCGTTTATAAGTACATCGGGAAAATAGTTTTATCTGTTTCACTAAAGTTTTTGCTCACCAAGTAATATTTTTTTACACCAATCTCGGATGCATTTTTTTCAAGTTTTTTTAAATCAGCTGAAGAAGATTTTAATTTTACTTCAAAAGCAATTTCTTTGTTAAGAATAAAATCTATTTCAGATATGCTTCGTTTGTTGTAATAAAAAAGATCGCCGTAAAAGTTTAATTGATTTGCAACAGCGTTCTTGAATAACTGACCATCATTTACTTTCCCGATAATATTTAATAAACCTGTATCAGCAAAATAGACTTTTCTTCCTCCTGCAACCGTGCGATCGATGCTTTTTGAAAATTTTGGAATAAGTTTTATAAAGAAAGTACCTTGCAGCAATTCCAGATAATAGTAAATTTTAACTCTGTTTATCCCGAGTTGATTTGAAAGTTTTGTGATATCAATAATGTTTCCTGTCCTCGGTACAAGCATTAAAATTAAATCCCGCAATTCCCGTATATCCTTAACATCTGATAATACTTTAATATCTTTTTCAAAAAATGAAGCGAAAATATTTTTTAGAATTAATTTTTTTGTAGCGTTATCCGTTGTTGTTACGACTTCAGGAAAACCCCCGTACTCTAAGTAGGCTTGATAATCGGTTTCATACTTCTTAAAATCTAAAAGAGAATAGGATGATTTTAGATCCAGATTCTTATTTGATTCTCTTTTGGTGATCTTGTCATTGAAAAAAAGGTATTCATTAAAACTTATTGGCTGAAGAATGAAAATAAATTTTCTGCCGCTCAATGATTCGGGAAAAAGATTTTTTAAATAATAGTTTGAAGAACCGGTAACAATAAATTTTACATTGTACTTATCAATCAGATATTTAATGATTTTTGTTATGTCCGGGAAGTTTTGAATCTCATCTATAAAAACATATAACCGATCTTTATCTCTGCCAGCTTCCTGTATTAAGGTTTCATAAATTCCATCGTAGTTGATATTTTCAAAGTGCAATAAGTCGAGCGGGTTTTCAAAATCAAACCATAGCTTAGGTCCGGAAACCTTTTCAAATAACTGCCTCATTATAGTTGTTTTCCCAACCTGACGCATTCCGGTAATTACCAAAGCATTCTTGTGATCCAAATACTTTAATAAATCATCAAAAAGATATCTTTTTTTCATATCTGTAAATATTTTATTACAAATATACGTTTTTTTGTAAAAGGTTCAAGCTGGTTTATTATTTAGAAGGCAGAATGCCGACCTCAGTTCATAGTTTCTTAGTCGGTAGTTATAGTTGAACAGTTACCAGTTGTAGTAAATTGTTTGTTGAAACTACTAACGAAAAACCATAACCATTAACTAAATAACCAAAACTAACAACCAAAAACCAATAACCGACTTCACCGATTACTTATTACTGTTTACTACTTACTAATTACTGACTACTCTTTCTCTTAAACACCTTAAATCCCAAATTATAAAACCATGCAATCAACACACCACAAATAAAACCATCAATAAATCCCCAGATGAAACCCACAATTCCTCCAAAAAAACTGTAAGTATATCCAAAATAAAAGCCGCTTAGTTTGGAAATAATTGCGCCCGGAGATCCCCAATACAACAACCACCAGGTTCCGAGCATAACTGTTAAACCCCACAATAAGCCAAGTGCAAAGCCAAGATTCCTTTTACGCAGTTCCATTTTACCCTCCCGAATTGAATAGATGAAATAGTTAATTAGTTATCAAATCTATTTTTATTTTTTTATGGAAAATATTTATAGATATCTTTTCGATGTAAAAATCTGGTAAGGCATATACCATTACCTTTGATTTCTTCCAAGCCTAAGCGATAATCTCCTATTCTGATTCTGTAAAATGAATTGTAGCCCTTTATTTTTTTAACATTTGGAAGTTCGGTGAGTGTTTTCGAATTTTCTAATTGCCGGATGAGTGAACTTAATTTGTTCAGTATTTTCTTTTGCCTTACCTTTTCAACATCCTTAACAAAGGATTTATCAATAAGAAGTTTCATTTAATACGTTTTATTCTGGAAGTGAGTCTTTCCTTGAATTCTTTAGTGTCTACAAATTGACCTGTTCTGCCACTTTCAATTGCTTTAGCAAGCCCGATATCTTCCATCGCTTCAAGCAATGCTTCACTTATTAAATCTTTCCGGTCACTCAATACATCCTCAAAAGTTTCGCGAATTAATTTTTTCAGTTCCCTGCGTTTGATTGTTATTGTATCCATAATATTAGACGTTTGTTAAACTTTTAAAAGAAATTTACTTAGAATACGATTAAATTAAAATAGAATTTCTAAAAAAAATAAATTATTATTGAAATAATAGAACGCAGACCTGCCATGCTTTTCGGCAAGTTTGCTCAACATCTCAACGCTTACCGCTTAATGCTTACCGCTTACAGCTCGATATTATACTGCTCTTTTTTCATTTCCGGATAACTTTTATTCACAAACAAAATCATCCGACTCATCCGACGGTTTGTTATCAATAGTAGAAACAGAGTAGCCAAATTCAGTAAGTAGCTTTAAGCATTTAGCTCTGAGTTCCTTACTATGCGTAGCAAGAAAGATAACCGGTTTTTTATTTTTCAATAGTTCTTTTGCACCAATAAGTGCTTCGTATTCAGCCCCTTCAATATCAAACTTAATTAAATTTGGCGAGGGATTGCCTTGCTTAATAAACTCATCAATACTGATTGTCTCAACTTTAATTTCACCTTTCTCAGTGATATGACCTGAAGATCTGTTTTCTCCAAGATTAAATTTTACTGTTGAAACTTTATTACTTGCAGCTTTTACTATTACATTAACATTGCTAAGCTTATTTAACTCAAGGTGTTTTTTCAGAAAGGAAATATTTTCGGGAGGAGGTTCAAAGAAAAATACTTTGCCGTTACTGCCTGTAAGAATGGAAGCAAGTAAAGTGTAAAATCCAACGTTTGCGCCTACATCATAGATAATCATCCCTGGTTTTACAAACTGGCTGAACAAAAACTGTTTATCTAATTCATAGGTCCCTAGCCAGCATCCGTTTGTTGCACTTCCTTTAATCCAGCTTTTGCCTTTTAAAGGACCTTGTAAAATTGGTAAAACTGTTGTTTCTGGAATTAATTTAAGTGGGAAGCGAAGAATTTTTCCAAGCGGACTTTTGAAATTACTTTTTGAAATGTTTATCATTAACTTCTTTCTATAAGAAATTTAAAACAATGGAACACTGATTACACAGATTCTATTGATCTTCACTGATTTAAATACCGGATGATTTTTAGCCAATTAATTTCTACCTGCTAGCTTCTAGCCACTTACTACTTACCAACTACTCACTAGTCATATCTCCACCCCATAATGCTCTCTAATCACTTCCGGAATAGATTTGTTTTCTTTCTTCGCTCTTCGTTCAATGTCATAAACTTTCGCATCTACTAAAAAGCGGTACCAGAATCCCTGCAGGAAATGCCAAATGAGCCCGGGTTTGCCATCTAGGAAGCCGAGCTTGAAAATGTAACGATATATAAAGTAGAGAAATGGTCTGATAAATAATGGTAAACGACTATATAAATTTTCTTTGAACCAACGCTTTCTTTTATCCTGCTGCTGCGAAAGCTCTGCATTGATGGAATCAGACTTTAAGAATTTGTATTTGATATTCAGCAGATCAATTGCTTCTCTTGTAGCGTAGTTGTTATGTTTATTCGTCCACCAGGTGAGATTGTTTAAGTTGTCATCGATAAAATCATTTTCAAAAGTAATAGTTTTTCCCCTATCAAGTTTTACGTGTTCGTCCATCCATCTTTCTTCATACTTGCCTGAACCAAAACGCCAGAGACGAAGCAGGTAAGTAGGGTAGTAGCCGCCGTGCTTTATCCAACGGTTCATAAAATAAACTCTGCGTTTAAGAATTACACCTGTAACATCCTTTTCGAGCTTTGGCAATTTTTCTTTTATTTCATTAACCAGTTCAGGGAGTAAATATTCATCAGCATCTAGGCGTATCACCCAATCAGTTTTTATTGGAAGGTTTTCCAATCCCCAGTTAAATTGTTTTGCATGGTTGTCAAGCCATTGGTGTTGGTAAACTTTAGCACCAAGCTTTTCTACAGTTGCTTTTGTGTTATCTGTAGAGAAAGAATCAATAACAAATATATCATCACAAATATCTTTTGCACTATTTACACAACGCTCAATCTGCTTTTCTTCGTTGTAAGTGAGTACAATAAGTGATATAGAATTATTATTCATATAGGATTATTAGAATTCAAATGCATAGAATATTTTGACAATTAATTTCTTTTAAGGGTTGGGATTGGGATTTTAATGATTCCTCGCCATTGTAAATTCTATAATTATAACGACTTAAAATAGACATAACTGCTTCTTTGTTTTGTGTCGCAACTTCAAGAAATATAATCGGCTTGTTTTTTAAAACTTTCGATGCACCTTCCAGAACTTCAACTTCGAATCCCTCAACATCACATTTAATTAAGTTAGGTATACCATAATAGCTTGAGATTTCATCCATCGTTGTAGTACTGACTTTCTGCTCTTTTATCTTCGTAGCATTTGGATGCCAGGCATCTGATTTCAGACTGGAAGATCTGCCCGTGGTTATGTCTTCGAAAAATAATGATTCACCGATTTCATTGCTTAGTGCTTTTTCAATAACGATCATATTATCTATGCCATTCATTTGCAAATTCTTTTTTAAATATTTCAAATTATCACTTCCAGGTTCGAAAGCAATTATTCTACCGCCGGGACATAAGCTGCTAAAAATAATTGTGTAATAACCAATATGTGCACCGATATCGAATATCAAAAAGTCTTTTTTAATTAATTGAGTTAGATTATTAACTGCTTCTTTTTCAATTTCAAGTTCACGGCTGAAGAAAAAATTAAAATTAGTCCCTGCATTAAAATAAATTCTGCGATTCATTCCTTTTATTTTCCGATTCGCCTCAAGTCCGTTCAATAACTTAAAAAGTACCGTCCTTATTAAAGAATTTTCTTTTAAGCTTTGTACCATATAATTAATGAACAATTGAATTAATTTTACTCATCAATTCCAACGCAATTTTATCCCAATCAAAATATTCTCTGATATAATTGGTGCCATTATTTCTCATTTGTGTTTGATCAGATTTTATTATTTCAGTTATTGCTTCAGCAAATTTTTCAGGTGTATTCTCAATCCATTTTCCGCAATTTTGTTTTTCAACATCTTGCCAGGGAGTATTCCTGCTTGCAATAACTGGAGTTCCTGCAGCAAGAGCTTCAGCAATTACCATCCCGAAATTTTCGTGATGTGATGCCAATGCAAACACATCTGCATTTCTTAAGAATTTTATCTTATCCAACCCATCAATCCTGCCAATCAAAAAAACTTTTTCTTTCAATGCTAATTTATCAATTAATATTTCCAGATTTTTTTTCTCGCCAAAATCTTCTCCTGCTATAAATAACACCAGATCCCGCAACAAGCCTGCCTTACCGTCAGGCAGGTTCGGGACAAGCTTTGCAATCATTCCAATTGATTCAATCAGTATGTTAAACCCTTTCACTTTGTCCAATCTTCCCATTGAAATAATTATTTTTTTATTCGAGCAGTCGAAGCCTGTGTAATTGTTGTAGAATGTTTTGTCTTTTGACTTATCTTTCAATGAAAAAAGTTCTTCACTTACGCCGTTTGGAAGAACAAATGTTTTTGCTGTTGGATAAACCGATAAAACATCCTGCTGTTCTTGTTCGGAAGTCAAGTGCCAATGTAAATGTTTTATGTATGGTTGTATGAATGTATGGAGCCAGAGTTTTTTAAATGGATTGCCTTGTTCTAAACACCATTTGCCAAGCTGACCGCGTGGAGAAATTATTAATGGCTTATTTTGTTTTTTACAATAGTGAATTACAAACGGTGTTGGTGGTGAAAATATTGAAACAAGATAAACTATATCCGCTTTCAGTATTTCATTCTTCAGGTTGATTAGCATTGAGAGGGAAGTGCCTCTTGAATCCAGCGACCGATAATATTTTACTAACAAGTCGTTTTCAAATTTTTGGAATGCGTCCGTTTTAATTTCTAATTTTTCTTTACCATTTGCATTAGTGGTTACTATTCGTACATCAACATCTTGCTTCTTTAACGCTTTTGTTAATTCATAAGTCGAATGAATTGGCCCACCGTAGTAGGTTGAGGGATAAAAGGAGGGTGAAACTAATAAAATATTCAAGTTATTCATCTTATTTTTTTACTATACAAACTAGTTATAAGGATTATCAATAAACTTGTAATCACTAAAGTAAAGGCTGACTGGAAGAAATAATTGTCATGAATCAGATACAATAAATAAATATTAAAATAAATTAAAACTGAAAAATATTTTTTTGATTTTAGATAAAAGACCTTAAATATTTGGTAAAATAAAAGAGCATAAATTCCTCCGAATAAAAAACCCATATAACCTAAAATAAAAAAAGCTTCACCAATTCTGCCTATGGAGGACGAGCTAAAAGACATCCAGAAACCCAATATTTCTTTACTAACGAAATAATTAAAGTATGGGAAGGGTCTGTCTGTCCAAATTATAGACGGAATAAATGTTACAATCTCAATTGCCGAACCAGCAACAAAAACCCCCTTATCAATTCTATCTGATTTTTTTATTGTATAAATAAGATTCTGAAAAAGTTCGAATCGGTTAAAGAAAGTATTAACCACCAGGTCAAAGCCTGAAATATTACTATATGTAACCAGTTCTACATTGCTCCTTAAATCGCCAAATCCGCTGACATCATGAACATTTCCAAAAAATCGTGATGCATAGGAATAATACCAGAATGAAATGAAAATTATGATTACAGGTATAACCAATTTCAAGTTAAATCTTTCATTGCTTAGCTGCTTGACAATTAAATAAACAAAAAGTAATATAAATAATGGTCCTTTAGCAGTAGATATAAATGAGAGTATCAGGCTGGCAGCTATAAGTAGAAGTGTATTAATTAATGCAAGCCTTGTTTTTTTTCTTTTAAAGAGCAGGTAATTAAATAAAATGGCTACATATATTAATGGGTAAATTATTAATATGATATTATCAAGAGTGGTATTCTTATACTCACTGGAGAGACCGTAAAAACTTGTATTAAAAATTTTATATAGGGATATAAAAATTACCAGCGCAGATATTGTGTTAATAATTTTTCTCATCGCAGGTTTATCTAACAGCATCTGAATTCTTTCGCGGTAACTTTTTAAGTCTATTTTTTTCAAAAGCTTGAGTGAAATAGCCATAAAAATGAAAAAGAATAAAGTAGAAAAAATTAAAGCACCGATGATATCATCAATATTATAATCCATTAGTATGGAAATATCAGATATATAAATTGGAGGGAATAGTAATAAAACTGTTTTTAACGGATAGTTAAGCAGATATGTTATTATAAATGGTGTAAATGGTAAGATCCAAAACGAACTTTTAGTTCTTTTTATATACTTAAGAACAGGTACAAAATTAATTGCTGCAATGGATATAATTAAAAATATTTTAGCAGTATCCGTCGAACTAAACATTTGCTAACTTATATGAGTAATAAAAATATCTGAAGATTAAACCTAATAATGCACTAAAAATTATATATATAATAATTGATGCAATGTTAAAACTGGAAAAACTTGTAAAAAGTATTAATAGTATACCAGCCAGCGCTAATAACCAGAATAATAATAATTTATAATCAATTTTTATTTTAAATTTTGAAATAACATAAAATGCCGCAAAAATTAAGTATAAAATATTAGCTGTAATATAAACCATTCCATAAGCTTCAAAGTAGTAGAGTATAAGAAAATTAGTTCCAAAGTAAAGCAGCATGTTATTACAAAATTCAAATGATAACAATGCTGTTTTCTTATTGAAAGCAAGAAAGAACATTCCAAAATTAAAGTATGTTACTTTAAGAAACTCACCTACCAGCATCCATTTAAGCAGTTTTTGAGATTCAAGAAATTCACCTGAATAGAGAATCCCCAGAATTATTTCTCGAAGAGGAATAATTAATCCAATTAATAAAAAAGCCACAAAAGTTGTAATTGTCAGATGCAGATTTAAAGTGATTTGCCGATCCTGAGCTTCATTATTTTTGGATAATGTCGGAAAATAATATGTTGTAAGTCCGGTTATCACAATGTTTATTAACATTATGGATATAGTATATGAAGAATCGAACAAACCTGCCGAATGAAGGCCTAAATTTTTTAAGTAAAGTGCTCTTATGCCTGTAAGAGTAAGTGTGCCGAGCATTCCTGTTATAAATAATGTTCCGGAATATGTTAAAAGTTCTTTAATTACACTCCACTGTATAGATAATCTTTTATTATGAAATGCTTCTTTTATAAAACCGATTTTGCGTAAGTAGAAAAAAATCAAAAAAGTTCCAAATAAACCCTGTGAGCCGCAAATAATTGAGTAAGCAAATGGCTTATTTATCATAATGAGGGGTACGGATACAACAGCAGCAAGGAGTGATGATAACACTTGTTTTTTTACTAATTCGGTTATTTGCCTTAGCCCGTTTATAACAGCTGAGAATAGCACATAAGAAATATTAAAAAATGAGCTAACTGCTAATATCCTGATTGCAAGAACATACTCAGGACTGTCTTTTCCAATAGCAGAAGATGATATGAGCATTGGAAAAAATAATAATACTAAAAATCCTAAAATGTTTGTAAAAAATAATAAGACAGCTGTGGTAGGTATGAATCCGTAATCTTTTGAATCAGCAGATATATTTTTAATTACAAAGTTCTGGCTATTTAAAGAACCGAATACTGTGAATGTCTGGTTGAGCTGTTTAAGCTGTGAATAAATAGCTAATCCGGTTGGTCCGCTCTGAATGGATATAAATTTTGTAACAAATAAATTAATTAGCGTAATTATACTGAATGAAAAGCCGCTCTTAAAAAAATTAAGAATTATTTTTTTCATTAGGTCTTACGAAGTTTTTACTGTTTATCTGAGAATTCCACCACGAAACCGGAAGTTCTTCACTTTTTAATGAATCAATTATTGCAAATAGTCCAATTTTATCATTGATAATAAAGTATTTAATTGTATAAACTATAAATAATCTGGTAGTTCTTATAATACTCTGTAAAAGAGTTGTGTTCTCTAATAATACTATAGAATGGTTACGCAGGTTTAAATAATGCGATAGATTACTGTGTTTACCAAGGCTTACTTTAGTTTCATGGTATCCGATTGCGAACGGATAATAGATTATTTCAAAACCTAATTTTTTAAATTTAAAACCAATATCAAGTTCCTCAGCAAATAATAAAAGTTTTGGGTTAAATACATAACCAACTTTTTTTACAACGCTTAACCTGAATACTATTAGTGCACCAAGTATCGCATCAGTAGGAGATGCACCTTTGCTCTCCGAGATTTTTACTTTTGAACCCCACACTCCAACTTTAACAACATGTGTGTTTGCAAGCGTTGGTTGGCTTGTATAAAATAATTTTGGTCCTATAATCCCTATTGATGGATTATTTTCTAATTGCAATATCAGTTTCATTAATGAGTACTTAGTGAGTGCAACATCATTATCATGCCTGATTAAATACTTGGATTCCGGATTAATTAATTCGATGCTTTTGTTATATGAAGCGGTTACACCAGGGTGGTAATCAAATCCATAAAAGGTAGTTTTTATTTTGTTCTTCTCTTCAAAAAGAACCGTAAATTGCTGAATCTTTTTTTTTTGTTCCTCTGATGAATTATTATCGATTACAATTATTTCTATTAAATCTTTTGGATAGAAGTAATTTTGAATGCTGTTCAGAGCACTAATAGTTTTATCCGACAAATTCCAATTAGTGATTACAACAGAAATACGTGGAAGTTTTTTCTTCATAGGGAGTTGAACTTGCCTGTATTCATAAAATTAACAAGGTTTCTTGAGCGCGCATCGTACGTATGATTTTTTACGAGAGCTAAAGACTCTTTGATGAATTTGTTTCGCAAATCATCTTTATTGCGATAAAATTTTACTTTTTCCTTTAATTCGTCCAGAGTATCGAAATAGCATACGGCGGTTTCTGGGAAAAATTCTAGTTGCTCTTCTGACCTGTTTGAAATAATAAAAGCACCACAGGCAGGCAGTTCAAAAGTTTTCATTGAGTGGTAGCATCCATGTTCTGCTCTAATTAAATTAAATACAATTCTGCTTTTAGCAACTTCAGTGCTTATCCCTGTACCGATACCGGCATACTGAATCCAGCTTTTTATTACATTTTTATTTTTTGATTTGTACCATCGCGGGCCAAAAATACCGACTTTATAATTTTCATCAATGATCGAAGAAATGTAATATTCCTGAATTTTCGCCCATGATCCAAAATAACTGCAATCGTAAACATAACCAGCAGATTTACTGACAAAATGAATTTCAGGATCGTAAGCAAATGGCAGCCAATAGACTTCCTTTGCCCCTAATTGGTAATAAACAGGTATAATTCCTTTTCCAAATGTGAACACTGCATCGTAATATTTAAGAGTATTTAAAAGTACCTCAATATTATTTTTATGAATTACATATGGATGGTCCGGATTTATATTTAGTAATATTTTGCATATGGATTTAAGTTGACTTAAGAATGATTCTGAAAAAAAATCCATCTTAGCGGTTATTATAACATCAAGATTTTTTCTTTTAAGGAGCGATAGCAATTCATCAGAATCAAAATCTGCAGGTTTAGCTTTGTCTGCAATGCGGTAATATTCCCTCAGGATCTTTTGAGTAAATCGTATGTACAATCCGTGTTTATCATTTAAATAAATAATTTCGGCTTGTATGTCTTTGATTTTATTTAGTGCATTTAAATAGAAAGTTTCGAGAGAATAATGGTGAGGTTTGTTTTCTGTAAGTATTAGTATTTTCAATTTATACAATATCTAAATGTGGAAATTATAATTTTAGAAAGAATTGTTATTCTGCAAAAATTTTAACTGAAATTTAAAAATTGAAATGTCAGAGTTTATGCCAGGCTCTATCTTTGTCAGAAATAATAACATTATCAGAATTCCAATTTATGGATAGAACGGGGTCGTTCCACAATAATCCTTTTTCATATACCGGTTCATAATCATTATCGCTTAGATAAAGAACTTTTGAATTATCCTCTAAAGTACAGTAACCAGTTGCGAAATGTTTTGGAACAAAAACAAACTCATTTTTATCAGATAATATGTAAATATGAGGTTTAAGAAACTCAATATCATTTTTCTCAATACTGACTGCAGCAAGCTGAATTTTCCCATCTATTACTCTGAATATTTTTGCCTCAGAGAATGGCTCAACCTGATAGTGGAGTCCGCGTAAGGTATTGGCTTTTTCACTTTCCACAAAATTTATTTGCTTAATAATAAATTCATAGTTACTAATCAAACTTTTATCAAAAAGCTTAGCAAAAAAACCTCTGCCATCCTTATAAATATTTGATGTTCCATAAATAATTTTACTTTGCTGCTTCACCTGTTCTGAGTTCCCTGTAAAATTGAATTGTTTTTTTAATTCCTTTAGCTAGTTCTGTATTTTTTAATCCATTCTCAAAGGCGAGTTTTGAATAATTATAAAATTTATTTCCTTCATTAGCTCTGTAAGGGATACTATTCCATTTCCAAAGTGTAGAATTAAAACTTTCAATATTCTCGGCAATAATATTGCCAAGTTCTTTTATTGATATCTGATTGCCGGAACCGATATTCATTAATCTTGGAAGAGCATTAAAGTCTTTAGAGCATATCTCCAAAATAAAGCGGCACAGATCTTCGACAAAAAGATAATCTCGGAATTGTTCACCCGAAGATAAATTCACTGCTTCATTTTTTAATTGGGAATTAATCAAATAGGGAATGATTTTAGAAGAATTTTCATACGGACCAAATAAAGCAAAAGGACGTAATACTAAATATCTTACTCTACGGCAGTTTCTATTAAGAATAAAATTTGAAGTAAGGAATTTAGAAATACCATAATGCGTTTTGGGGATGCACTGGGTTTCTTCAGTTATCTTTTCAATATTTAGATCGTACTCGAATGCTGTTCCAAATTGAATGAAATTAGTTTCATTAGAATTGGATTCAAGAAATTCAAGAAAATCCGTAAGCATAATGTAATTGATATCGTACATCAAATCTATGTTTGTTTCAAGTTTCACAACGCCATAACCGGTCGCATTGATGAAAACATCTGCATTTAATTCAACAATACTTTCCCAGGAATCTTTATCTAATAGATTAAAATAGTAAGTGAATGCATTACATAACTTTTGGTTAATAGTTGTAGTAATAATATTGTAATTACTATTTTCTTTCAGATAATTGAACAGGTTTGTCCCGATAAAGCCGCTATTACCGAGTATTAAGATTTTCAAATATCCCACCTGAGATAACTAATATTTTTTTTAATACCTTCTTCATAATAGAAGTTTAATTCTTTGATCCGTTCATCATAAACATTTTCTAATGAAATATCTGCTTCATAACCCATCTTTGTAAAACTCATTGTCTCATCAAAATCGAGAACACATTTCCATTTCAGTATGTCAGCAGCTTTCTTAGTATTCAGTTTTAATAAACTGGCCTCCTGAAATTTATTCTGATCATTTGAAAAGCTATAGTCAGTAAAACCTGTCAGTTCAGAAAGTTTTTCTACTAGCTGTTTAACTGTAAATTCAAAAGCTTCATCCGGTCCAAAATTCCACCCGCCCTGGAATGATTTTCCCTCAGTAAATAATTTGTAAGCAAGCAGAAGATAACCTGACAGCGGTTCAAGTACATGCTGCCATGGGCGTGTGGCATAAGGGTATCTTATTAGAAGTTTTTCTTTTTTGGTGATAGCTCTAAAAAAATCCGGGACAATTCTGTTTTCAGCCCAATCACCGCCGCCAATTACATTGCCAGCTCTGACTGAAGCAGCACAAGCAGTATTTTCTTTGTTAAAAAACGATTCGATATATGAAGCAGTAATTAATTCAGAACAAGCTTTGGAAGCGCTATATGGATCTTTTCCACCCATCGGATCATTTTCTGAATAGCCATGTTTTCTTTCATCATTCAGATAACATTTATCGCTTGTAATATTGATTGCAGCCCGAACACTCCTGGTTTTTCGAACTGCTTCAAAAAAATTTACAGTGCCCAGCAGATTGGTTTCAAATGTATATTGGGGATTATTGTATGATTCAATTACCAATGGCTGAGCAGCAAGATGGAATGCAAAATCAGGTTGAACTTCCTGAAAAAAGCTTAATAATTTTTCCTTATCTCTTACATCAGCATCAATATGATGAACAATTTTATCAAGTTCCGTTTTCACAAAATTATCCAGCTTGGTTTTAGGGGGAAGCGCATAGCCATAAACCTCTGCGCCAAGCTCTATTAGCCATATTGATAGCCATGAACCTTTAAATCCCGTATCGCCAGTAAGCAGGACTTTTTTATTCCGAAAGACATCATTAAACAATAGCAAATTTTTCATTTCCAGATTTTCCAGGGCGGTTTTGAACCTGCCCACATCTTTTCTAATTCATTTTTATCAGACAGCTTGTCCATTGGCAGCCAGAAATCATTATGATGGTAAGCATTAAGCTGATTTTCCATCGCAAGCCTTTGAAGCGGTTCTTTTTCGAATGTGGTTGTATCGTCCTTTAAATAATCAAAAACTCTTCGCTCAAGAACAAAAAAGCCTGCGTTTACCCAGCCTCCTTCACCTTTAGGTTTTTCATTAAAATTCTTCACAGCATTATTATCGTCAATATTGAGAACCCCAAATCTTCCGGTTGGCTGTGCTGCTGTCAATGTTGCTATTTTATTATCAGCATTATGAAAATCTATTAGCGCCTTTATATTTATATTAGCTATACCATCACCATAAGTCATCATAAAAGTCTCACCCCCGATATAATTCTTAATTCGCAGCAATCTTCCACCGGTCATTGTAGTTTCGCCTGTATCAATAAGTGTTATTTTCCAGGGTTCTGAAGTATTATTTATGACTTGCAAAGAATTATCTGAAAGGTTAATCGTAACATCTGACTGATGCAGAAAATAATTAGCAAAGTATTCTTTGATTACAAAACCTTTATATCCAAGACAAATAATAAATTCATTAAAACCAAAGTAAGAATAAATTTTCAAAATATGCCATAAAATTGGTCTTCCACCAATTTCCACCATTGGCTTTGGTTTTAAACTTGTTTCCTCGCTCAGACGAGTTCCGTATCCACCTGCTAAGATTACAGTTTTCATAATTTTTAATGATTAATTTAAACAAATAATTATTCTTCTACTTTTTTATCAACTTTTATTTCGCTAACCACTGCATCAGTTTAGTCTAAAGTTATAAATGCGACAATACAAATTTAACTAATGTGCAGACATTAGTTTAAAATTATAATATTTTATATAGTGTTATAAAACAATTTTATATCAAGAACGAAATTATTTTTTCACCCTCGTTAACTAAATAGTCATCTATTATTATTTCTGATATTTTTTTTTTGATCACACAATTGAAAGGGGGTTTGTCTAAATATACAGCTGAGTTATCATAAATTCTTGTGTCAGGTCCATGCGGTTTATCTTTATTTGGTATTATATTTTTTATTTTTTCACTTGGATAGTGCTCCGTGACAATCGTAAACTTAAATTTGTGTATTTTTCTAAGAACGGATATTATTTCATCATTTGAAAGGTGCTGAAAAACTTGTCTAATTAAGCATAAATCCCCTTGCTGTATTTCGTCTTTGACGATATTCTTAGAAAGAAATTGGACATTTATTTTACCGAAAGATTCATTATTATTTTTTATGAGTTCATCTACAATATCAATCCCTTCATATATAATATCATCGTTCACGATTTTTCTTCCTACACTAAAGTCTCCACAACCAAGATCAATCACCGTCTTTATTTTATTTTCCTTTATGAATTCTTTTACCTCACTCACATAGTTCTCTGTATATTTGTCCAAGGATCCACTACCAGAAAAAAAAGAGCCTTTTATACCACCCCAATTATTGTGTTTATATATATTAGTAAATACATCTTTAATGTCTTTCTTTGCATTAAACTTCCTTAATTTGCTAATCCCATAATTTTTATAGGCATTTAACATATATTTTGGTATTAACCTTTTTATATTTGATTTAATCCACATTCTGCTGTCTCATTGTATTAGGTAAATTCTCCTAAAATCCTATTCAGTTTTTCCTTAAACTTGCCAAAACTAAAAGTCTCAAATAGGAGAGTTCTGTTATCTGCTATTGGATTTGAAATACTCTCCACTATTGAGTTATTAATTTCATTTAGATTATCAGGATCAATGAGCTTGCCTATTCTTCCATTAATTAGTGCATCTATACTTCCATCTTGATTTCCTCCAATAACTGGTACGCCGCAAGCAAGCGATTCAATAAATACAATCCCAAATCCTTCTTTTTTTGAAGGTAGTATAAAGACATCTGCAAGCAGGTAATGGTCTGTAAGTTCTTCTTCTGTGATAAAGCCCGTAAGTATAAAATTATTCTCAAGTCTTAGCTCTTTTACTTTTTCTTTAATTCTTTTTCCTTCAACATAATCATATTTTCCACCAAGCATATATTTAAGGTTCGGAATTTGTTTTATCAAGTTTGGCAACACCTCGATCACTTTATCATAGCCCTTGTAACCCTCATGTTTATTTATTCTCGTTATCGTAAGAATTATCCTTGACTCTGCACTTAAACTATATCGCTTGAGTAAATATTCTGGCTTAACCGTTTCGTTTGGCAATTTAAAGAACGGATCAATAGTGTTAGGAAATATTTCAATTTTGTTCTCTGGAATATTATTATAAGCTAAAATTTTATTTTTAGTAAAGTTACTAACTGCTAAAATAAGGTCGACTTTTTTTAAAAAAATACTTTTTAACAGAGGCTGTTTATCCCATATTTCTATACCATGGGCTATTAGGATTATTCTAATCCTTGGGTGCAGCAGTTTAATTATTAAACCAACAGGTGCAAGGTTTAAATGGCCAATTATCACAATATCAACATTTGTAGTTTCATTAACAACATTTATCATGAAAGGAAATCTGCTTCCACCAAAACCTTTAAATTTATTTTTATTTACGTACCTTAAATCAGGTTTATCGTCATAAGCAGAAACCGCTTTATAATTAATATTCCCATTTAAAGAAATCTCATCAATTGCTTTCAGAAAAGCTTTGTTGAATTTTTCAATTCCGCCAGTCTGCAGAAAAGCATCAAGATATAAGAATAGAATATTCAAGTAAGTAATTTCAAAGATTTAATTAATTTTATTGTTCAAAATATTTGCCAACTGAAAATTATTTCAGCCAAGCTGATAATACTTGAATAGCCCACACTCTCGACCAATGTATTTTATTTTTCTGAAATTCATCATTCAAATTTAATAATGATTGCGAATTAAAATAATTTTTCATTTTGCTGCTGTTTAAAGAATCATTAATAGAATCCTTCATTTTTCCTTTCCTGATCCAATCATCAAATGGAAATGTAAAGCCTTGCTTCGGTCTGTGAACTATTTCGGCTGGAAGATCACCGACAGCATCAGCTAATATTTTTTTTGGGTATGATTTATCGAATGCATTATCAAGATAGGGAAGAACAGATGCGTAAAGATGATGATCAACAAAGGGAACTCTTTTTTCGAGTGAGTGTGTCATACTGAATACATCGCTGTCACGAAGAAGCTGGTTGCGCATATAAAAGCAGGACTCAAGGTATGAAATATATTGTAGTACTGAGGGAGATTGCTTCGCTCCGCTCGCAATGACATCCGAAGACATTGAGTCATTAGTTATTTGTTGTAAAGCATTTTCCATCTGCCATTTTCCATTTGACGTTTGACCTTCGCTAAGCCACCTCAAAGCTCGTAATTCATCGTCAGTGAAGAGCCCTCTTATCATCCTGTATTCTGCGTTTGGAGCATCCGGATTTTTAAAATATTCAACTGCTTTTGCCGGAATTTTTCCTTTTAAAACTGTTCCCGCAATTTTCATTAATGATCTGGAGAATGGCAATGATTTAATTCTCTGGTATTTGGGAATATTGATGAATGAAGGATAACCTCCGAATAGTTCATCACCACCAAGTCCTGAAAGAACAACCTTCAGTCCGAATGATGCAGCAGCTTTTGAAACAAAGTAAGTGTTTATGCCGTCAATTGTTGGTTGATCCATTGCTTCTATAATTTTTTCGAAGTCATTGATAAGTTCATCTTCCTGAAACCGGTACTCAAAATGATTTGTTTCATATTTCTTCGCTGCAAGATTTGAGTATTTTGATTCGTCGAGTTGATGTCCGGGAAATGTAACAGAGATTGTCTTTATTTTATCGTGACCAGCTTGTCTCATCAAAGAAACAATTGCGGTTGAATCAATTCCACCTGAAAGAAATGCACCTACTTCAACATCAGAAACCATATGAGCTTTAATAGAATCGAGTAGTGAATTACGAATTATTTTTTTTGTTTCGTCATCGTAATTTAGATTGCTTCTCCGGTTACTGCCGAATCGCAATGACAAGTCTGATCCTGAAACAAGTTCAGGATGACCAACTAAATCAAAAAAGTGCCAGTATTGTTTAATTTTCATCTTCCATCTTCCATCTTCCATCTGACATTCAAGCCAGTGTCCCGGTATCAGCGCTTTCGTTTCTTCATAAATAGTTAACGGTGCAGGAACAGAACCGGTTTTCAGAAATGCATCCATTCCTTCCATCGAAAGAGTTAATCCATTCTTGTATTTCTTAATTGCTTTTAACTCAGAAGAAAAAATAAATTCATTATGATTATGTAAATAGTAAAAAGGTTTTATCCCGAAACGATCACGTGCAGCAAAAAACTTTTTCTCTTTATCATCCCATATTGCAAAAGCAAACATTCCGCGAAGCCTTTTCAAACAATCAGATCCCTCCATCGCATATAACTTAAGAATTACCTCTGTATCGCTATTTGTCCTAAATTGATTCTGGCTTACAGCTAACTGCTTACTGCTTATAGGTTCACGCAACTCCTCGTAGTTAAATATTTCTCCATTGAATACTATCGTATACCTTCCATCTTCAGTTGTCATTGGCTGATGAGCAGAAGGGGAGAGATCGATGATTGAGAGACGGCGGTGAGCGAGAGCGACGCATGATTGTATGGATGTATGATTGTATGATGATAAATATAATCCGGAATCATCTGGTCCGCGATGAGCAAGAATATCCCTTGCAGATAAAACTTTTTCTTTATCTACATGCTGTCCGTTAAAATTAATTACACCAAATATTCCGCACATTTTTTTCTTAATTAACTGAAGATTTAAGGAGTATGGATCTATTTACCATTATTAGCATTGGATAAATAATAACTGGAATAAATAATTGTAATAATGGTGAACCGCCGCCAACCCATCCTTCAAAATTGCTTTGTATAATAAAAGCAAAAGTAAAACTAAGCAAGATTTGAATTGAAATATTTTCTCTAAATTTAAATAATTTATAAAACCATAAACTGAAGAAGTAAAAAACTAATATTAGTCCTATTAGACCAGTCTCTTCAATATAAGCTAATGCACTATTTCCCTTTTCTCTATAATAATTTGGTTGCCCCTTCATTAAATCTTCCGGCCCATAAACATAAATTCCTGGTGCAGACATCCCATACCCGATTCCCAAAACTCCTCCAATTTTTGCAGCTTCATATGAAGGTTCCCAAAGAATTGAGCGAGTTGCCAGAATGTCCCAGCCATGCTTTGATGCTACTTTGTAGATTGCTTGGTTAACTGGAGTAATTGTAAAATATAATATTGCCACTAATGTTAATAATCCTCCTATTCCAATAAGCAATTTAATCGCTTTTGCTATAAACAAATAGAAGATTACTCCGATAAATAATGAGAGTATGACCGAACGGGTATAAGTAATTCCAATAAGAAATAAGTTCAATGATAAAATGAGAAAAAAGAAATACTTTTGATTTGAAATTTTAGTTTTCGCAGTGGATTCCCCTTCAAAAATTATAGTGGATTTATTATCATTATTCAGATTTATTTTCTTGTCTTCAAGCAAGCCGAATACTCCCGGAAGAGTAAACATAAGTGCCATACCCATTACATTCTGATGTCCGAAAAATCCGGCAAAGCTCAAACCGTGTCCAATATCCCATGCATCATTTGGAATTCCCGTCAACCATGAAAATATAGACGTTAAAACAACTAGTAAATTTGCAGGTAAAAATAGCTTAAAGAAATTTCCGTCTTCATAATTAACCCATAGCAGTAACGCTGAAAATAATCCTGTAACGACAAAAACAAAGTTCACCCCTTTTAAAAAAGTGGTTAGAGGATTAAGTGACCAAAAAGCTGTCAGTGCCGTCCATACTGGGAAAAGAATAACGATACCGAACATCTGAATTGTTTTCTTATTCAACACTAATTTTTTCTGCCATAATTCTTTAACTATTATTAAAATGAAAAGCAGTAACGTTAACTGCGTTGCATAATACAGCCAGTACATTTCTCTGAACATTCTTAATACGGTCAAAGCCATAAAAATTGGTACGGAGTATTTTAGGAAATTGTCAAGTTTCAATGATTAATCTACTATTAAAATAAATTCGATAAAGATCTACTTTCATGGTGACAACATTAAATCCGAAAGAACCGAACAAAATTATCAGGGAAGCAGTATAATAAATCTGGTTAAATTGATTATAAGTTTTAGCATCAAAAAAATAAGCAAACAAGAGCAGCATTACTTTTGTTGAAGCTATTGCAACCCCGAGAAAAAGTAATTTTTTAATATTTGGCAACTGGTTAAGCATAAATGAATAATACAGAAATCACCAGGTTAGTATCTTTCTTAAATGCGTTTAGGATACTAAACACATCACCCTCATTAATTAAATATCATTTGAAATCAAAATTCGTTGATCAATATTCGATATTCACAAACTGCGATGTTCTTTATCACATGAACTTACAATTGTAAAAATAATGAATTAAATTCTTAAGACGAATTAAAGAGAGCTTTTTAAAGCGATGATCCTACCTTAATCCTGAGATTTGCAAATATAGAGGTGAATCCAAAACTTCCGCTTTTTGTGTGGGTCATTATTATGCTCGGTCCTATTGATATAGTACTGAATGCCCAGTAGTCAAATATTTTCTGTACCAGAATGTCAAGTACGTATTGCGGTTGCCGAACATGGCTGCTGACCATTGCATCAAATCGCAAATCAAAAACGCTCCCTGCAAGTGAGAGCTCTCGCCCGGTATATCCGATATGCCATTCATCTATAAACTGAGCAACATAAAACTTTCCACGGGTTGCACCAAGAAATTTTACAGGATATCTCATTTCCCAATTGAGATACGATCCGGTTAATAGGTATGGCTGATATTTAATAGTTCCATCAGGATTATAAACTATGTTATCCTTGTTTACTGTTTGCTGAGTGTATTTGAGAATCTGAGTTTCTGTGAAATCATCTGAAACACCGAGATATCCAATTTCAAAAAAATTACCGAATGGGATAACATAGCTGAACTGATAGCCGTTTGTTACGAATAAATTATTGTGATTTTCTGAACCTTTTAATTCAACGAATGCATCAACTGCTGTAAAGAGCCCACCTCTGAATCCGAGTATGTGAAAATTTGCTTCAGTAAAATTGGTTTCAAGGGCACCTGAGTATGGCGTACCGAATCCTATTGACAAACCGATATCTTTCTTGATTGGAATTCCGAATCTCTCTCCGCCCTGGAATTGCAGATAAGGATTTATATATCCGAGCGACGGCGAGATCTGAAATACCGAAGGAGGAATGAGTATTTTTTCAAATCTTAATTTATTAATTACTCTTGTATAAACGCTTCCATAATTTATTGTTTCTTCAAGGTTCAGTTTGAAAGGATATGTTATTATTCTTGCACGCAGTTCCGGACTCAATGCAAGAAATGGATAAAGAGCACCTTTAATTGATACAGTTTGATTGTTAGCATCGCGTACGTCAACAACTATTTCTGCTTTTGGATCTGGCGGATCAATAAACAAAGCTTCCTGTATCTGAATAAAAAGACTGTCATCCAGCGGTTCCATCTGAAAATAATTCACAGGTTCTTCATCCTCCTGGGGAAGTGCTGTAAACGAAAATATTAATGCAGCCGTAAATGCTAAAATAAGATAGTAATATGTTCTCATCCTTAATTCTATATTTTATTCGGGTTAATGAAAATGAACGATAATTATACCAGAAAGTATTTTAATCGTTCTAATCTAATATGAAAAAAGCAGTCAGCTACCAATATAATAGTTATCTAAACACGGTCAATTTTACCGTTAGAATCAATTAATCGGTAAATAGCAGATTTAATTTTGCGGGGCAAATATATTGAAATGCAAATTTAATTTTCAGTCATGAATCCAGTTGACAAAAAAAAATTTCTTTCCGCTTTAAAATTTGATTGAGTCGATTTATTCTATAAATTTATTAAAACAAATAAAAATAATTGTGATGCGAATTACCCTTACCATTTTTTTCTTATTGATTGTTTTCTCATACAGTACCTTTTCTCAACAGGATGACTATCAACTTGGGTTAGACCCGAATTACAGAGTTCAAAATCAAGGTGCATATTATGATTACTCTAATCCGGATGGATTGAATATTAAAGTTTCAGTGTGGGGATATGTTAAATATCCCGGCAGATACGTTATTCCTCAATTCAGCGATATGAAGGATTTGATTTCTTATGCAGGAGGAATATCCGATGATTCTTATCTTGATGATCTTCGTATTTATAAAGTTTTAAAAGATTCCACACAACAGATGCTGAAGTTTGATTATGAAGATCTCTGGTGGAATGAGGATCTTAATCCGAATTTAAACATTTACAGGATGGAAGCCGGCGATGTTCTTGTAGTTCCGGGACGACCAAGATTATATTGGGAAAATTATCTGACGTTGGGGCTTTCCATTGTGGGCGTTCTACTTTCATTAACAACTCTAATCATAACAGCAAATAATTAATATGGCAGAAGATCAGCAGGAAGATTACGGCGTTCATCAAACAAATACTTTTAAAGATTATATACGATTAATCAGGGCAAACTGGGTTCCGGTTGTACTTATTACGCTTGTCGGGCTGATAGTTGCTTCTATTTATGCAATTAATGCGATTGATATTTACAAATCTACTGCAACAATAAAAATATCAAGACCACAAGGTGGAAGCGTCTTAACTTCACCACTTCTGCCGGAGTTCCAGGAATGGGGGAATGATCGTTTCATTGCTAACGAAATTGAAATCATGACTTCTTATACTGCCAGAAGAATGGTCGCTGTTACTTTAATTGATAGTTTCTACAGGGACCTCAATAAATCTCATTACTTTGTGTTGAAGGATACTAAACTGACTGAGAACGAATCGGATAACAATGTTAAATCCGTTGATGATCTTGCAATTGCATTAAGTGATGTTTCAATTGATCAGAAAAGAGGATTAGATATTATTGAACTCAGCGCAGTTTCTCCCTCACCTTACGAAGCAGCATTAATCGCAAACGTATATGCACAGCAATATAAAAAATTGAATCTTGAGCAGAACAGAGATCAGTTGACGCTTGTAACAAACTTTCTTGATGAACAACGTAAAGAAAAGTATGATGAATTGAATGCCGCTGAAGAAACATTAAGAGATTTTCAGGAAAGCGGAGGTCTTATTGCTCTGGATGAAAGAGCTTCTACATTGATAAGCGTGCTTGCACAATTCGAAGCTCAGAAAAGCGCTACGCAGGTTGATCTGATGGCATCAAATAAAGTTTTGGAAAATTTGCGAAAAGAACTTCAGGCACAGAATCCCAGGATGGCTGATTATCTCACAAGCTTAACTTCTCAGAAATATATTACAGCAATTCAGGAAGAAATTACTAAGCTTGAAATAAATAAACAGGTCGCACTTTCAAAAAAGGATGGTTTAACTGAAGATTCACCTGTTATTCTGGAGTACGATAGAAAAATAAATGAGCTGAGAAAAGAACTTGATAAAGAACTTGGTGTATTGAAAGCTGGTATTTTTGCCAGCAGTCCTGAAGAAGTTAAAGAACTCACACAAAAAATAATCGCAGAAGAAGTTAAGAATCAATCCCTTCAGACGTCAATAAAAGAACTTGATAAAATAGTTGAAGGTTATGAAGCAAGATTCATGAAGCTTCCAAAAAATACTATTGAGCTTGCAAGATTGAAAAGAAATTCTGAAGCACTTGAGAAACTTTACCTGATGATTGAACAAAGATACCAGGAAGCATTAATCAATGAACAATCTCAGCCAGGTAATGTACTTATCATTGATGAAGCGAGAGTTGCACAATTTCCATCTAAACCAAACCGTAAGCTTATTATAATAATCGGATTTTTGCTCGGTGCCGGACTTGCAGTGGGATATGTTTTTGTGAAAAATTATTTTGATGATACCGTTAAGTCTCCGGATGATATTGAACACAGAAACATAAATGTACTGGCATGGATACCTCATTTTGATAGCAGTATTGCAGGTGATCAAACTGTACAATTTATTGTTGACAAACTTCCTGACTCAATTCCTAGTGAAGCATTCAGAGCATTGAGAACCAGAATACAATTTTCCCGAATAAACACAGAATCATTAAAAACAATTTTAATTACTTCTTCAGCGCCTCAGGAAGGAAAGACAACAATTGCTGTAAACCTTGCAGGAAGTTTCGCTCATTCAAAGAAAAAAGTGCTTTTGATTGATTGTGATCTGAGAAAACCATCTGTGCATAAATTATTTGAAAAAGAAAAAGTGCCCGGATTGATTGATTATCTTGTTGGCAGCGTAAAACTCGAAGAAGTTTTGATGAAATCCAAAATTCAGAATCTTAGTTTTATTTCGTCTGGTACGATTCCACCGAATCCCGCTGAGATGCTTGATTCGCAGGAGATGAGAAATTTCCTGAAACAGTTAAGAGAAAAATTTGATCTCATTATACTTGACTCACCACCGATTATTGCAGTTACTGACAGTGAAATACTCACAAGTATGGTTGATGGTACTCTACTGGTAGTTTCATCTGAAAGTACTGAAATAGATATGATGGAACGTTCAGTTGAACTTATCAGACGCGAGAACACTCAATTCCTTGGAACAGTATTGAATAACTTCAGCTATAAATCGGGATATGGATCTTATTACAAGTATTACTACTATTATTCCCGACCGGAAACAAAATCATAGAACATACATAGTGATTTAGCTTTTAAACTTCATTCCGGAAATCATCGCTTCACCTGGTTGGATTGTCAATTTCCCTTTTGTTACACATTTCAATTAACGGTATCACCATTAATTTATCGTAAAAAAGTTTAAGCTCTATCCAATAATTTCTCATTGATATTGCAGCTTCTTTTCCAAGTCAAATTGATGTGAAATGCTTCACATCAGTTCATTAAATAAAACAAAAGTGGAATAAAAGTGTTAATTTTGTACAACAAAATAAATGTTGTATTGATTGTGCTCATTATTTTTATTCATCTCAAAAACACAAATCTTTTAAGCAATTCTTTACTTAATCAGATAGTATTTTATCAACCAATTTTAGATTACAGGAGAGTTTTATGGAAGGTCTTTTCGTAGGACTTGCATCAATAACATGGCAGCAGCTTGTTATGATTGCAGTCGGATCAATTTTAATTTATCTGGCAATCGCCAAAGAGTATGAACCAACTTTATTATTACCGATAGGATTCGGAGCGATATTAGTTAATATTCCTTTCTCAGCAGCAATTACTCAGGTTACAAACGGTGAAGAGGTCGAAGGCGCCCTGACCACTTTTTTTAATTTCGGAATTTTAACTGAAATTTTTCCATTGCTGATTTTTATTGCGATCGGTGCAATGATAGATTTCTCACCGTTGTTTAAAAATCCAAAACTATTAATGTTCGGTGCGGCTGCGCAGTTTGGTATCTTTTTTACTATGGCAGCAGCAACTTTGTTTGGATTTAGTTTAAAGCAAGCAGCTTCAATTGGTATCATTGGTGCTGCAGATGGACCAACATCAATTTATGTGGCTACCAGATTTGCAAAAGATCTGTTAGGTCCGATTTCTGTTGCGGCTTATTCTTATATGGCTTTGGTACCGATAATTCAACCACCGGTAATTAAGCTTTTAACAACAAAGCATGAAAGAAGAATAAGAATGGAAAGTCATGCGCACAGTGTGTCAAAAGTTGCACTGGTTCTCTTCCCGATTATTGTTACAATCGTTGCGGGATTAGTTGCACCAACTTCAGTTGCACTTATTGGGTTTTTGATGTTTGGTAATCTTGTCCGAGAATGCGGTGTTTTGAATAAACTGTCGCTCGCAGCTCAAAATGAATTAGCATCGATAGTAACATTATTGCTGGGAATTACAATTGCAGCAACAATGACCGCAGACAGATTTCTCCAGCCTTCAACACTTATTATAATCGGATTAGGACTTGTAGCATTTATTTTTGATACTGCAGGTGGTGTTTTATTTGCCAAATTTCTGAATCTGTTTATGAAAAAGAAAATCAATCCGATGATTGGTGCTGCAGGTATTTCTGCATTCCCGATGTCTGCAAGAGTAATTCATAATCTTGGTCAGGAAGAGGACCAATTTAATTTTCTTTTGATGCATGCTGTTAGCGCAAATGTAAGCGGTCAAATCGGGTCTGTTATTGCAGGCGGTTTAATTTTATCATTAGTTATTTAACAAGGAAGGAGTATGGATATGTTTTCACCTGAAATATTAAGTAATTTCTGGACATCAATCGAAGTGATGATTAAAGGTATGGGCGGAATATTTGTATTTATGTTCGTCTTCTTTTTTATCATTCAATTGATAGATAAAGTATTTCCCAAGAAAGCAGAGAATGAAAGTAATAATAAATAGCCGATTGATAATGAATAATTGGGTGCAAATTATTTATTGTTAATAGTTATCAGATACGTAAACTTATTTGAAAAAAATCCCGACCTTTTGATCGGGATTTTTATTTGATACTAATTAAAATCTACTTAAGTATCTCTTCCTTAATTTCTTTTGGCGGATGCTCATGGAAAGCATGATGATCAGTTTCTTCTTCTTCTTTAATGATTACAGATGCAACTATCGATGTAACGAGTGTTGCAAGTATAACAATCAAAGAAGTTTGTACGCTAATAACTATCCATCCTGAAATAAGCATTTTAACACCAATAAAAAGCAGGATAAAAGATATCCCAAATTTCAGATAGCGGAATAAATTCAGAATTCCTGCAAGCGCAAAGAATAATGAACGCAAACCAAGTATTGCGAAAAGGTTTGACGTTATTGCGATGAACGAGTCCTGTGTTATTGCAAGAACGGCTGGAATTGAATCAACCGCAAAAACTAAATCAGTAGATTCAAGCAAAACAACAGTTATAAAAGCTACAGTAGCATAAAGCTGTCCGTTTTCTTTTATAAAAAAATGATCACTACCAACATCAGTTTTAATCTTGAAAAGTTTTTTTGCGATTTTTACAAATAAATTGTGGTCAGGGTGTATCTCTTCTTCTTTTGATGCGAACATTTTTATAGCTGTAAACACAAGAACAGCACCGAGCAGGTAGATCATAAAATGGAAAGCTTTAATCAACTCTACGCCAGCGACGATAAATAAAATTCTCAGCACAACTGCACCAATAATACCCCATTTCAGAATTCTTGGTTGATTTTTCTCTTTTATTCCCATCATCGTAAAAATCAAAATGAAAACAAAAAGATTATCAACCGATAATGAATACTCAATCAGGTAGCCGGTGATGAATTCAAATGCTCTGGTTTTGCCTTCAGGATAATACAAGTAAATAGCACCGCTGAAAAGTAAAGCAGTGGTTATCCATACTGCTGTCCAGGTTAGAGCAGTTCTGACTTTTATTTTTCCTTTTCGATGATCTGTTACATACATATCGATTGTGAAAACAAGAATAAACAGACCTATAAATACTATCCATAATATCGTATGTATATCCATCGTTAGCCTCCAATCTCAATTAAAACATCACCTTCAAGCACTGAATCTCTGGGTTTAACTTTAATAGCTGAAATTTTTCCTTCCTTATCTGAATTTACATTGTTTTCCATCTTCATCGCTTCGAGAATCAGGAGCTTATCTCCAATTTTAACTACATCACCTTCTTTAACATTAATACTAAGAATAATTCCGGGAAGCGGTGATTTAATGAGCCCGGCTCCCTTTGGTGAAGCAGGTGAGCTTGTCTTTACTAATTTTGAATCGCTTTCTGTTGATGGTGATACTACGCTGCGCATCAGTTTCGGAGTTTTAGTCTGAGATATTTTTTTGTCAAGTTCTACCTCATATACTTCTCCGTTCACTTCAACTTCAGCAATGTTATCTTCAACATTAATGATTGATACATCGTAATTTTTATCTTTTATTTTTAGTTTAAATTTTTTCATTACTGTATTTATCTCCTCGGTATTTGTCTTAATCCATAGATTTTGGAGCTCCATGGAGAGTATGGTCTGACTACTTTTTGGATTGTGAGAATCATTTCTTCATAGTCGTGAATATCCTGCTGATAAAGATGCAATGCATAACTGATTGCAGCAGCAATTTCAGCCAGTGCATCATTCTCGTGTTTATCAATTTCTACTTTATTTGTAGCAATGATTTCTGAGTTTTGTTTTTTCTTAAAGATGTTTAACATTTTTTGCTCCTTACAACGGAATATTAGAATGTTTTTTAGGAGGATTCGCATCTTTTTTTGTTGCTAATGATTGAAGCGCTCTGATGATTCTGAATCTTGTATTTCTTGGTTCAATCACATCATCTATATATCCATATTTTGCTGCAACATAAGGTGTTGTGAACTTCTTTTTATACTCCTCTTCTTTTTTCTGAAGAAATTTCATTCGCTCTTCAAGATCCTGAATATCTTTGTATTCTTTGCTGTAAAGTATTTCAATTGCGCCTTTAGCACCCATAACCGCAATTTCAGCTCCTGGCCATGCATAATTAATATCACCGCGTAAATGTTTTGAACTCATTACATCGTACGCACCTCCGTACGCTTTTCGAATGATGATTGTTATTTTAGGCACTGTAGCTTCTCCATAAGCGAACAATAGTTTAGCACCATGAATTATTATTCCACCATATTCTTGAGCCGTACCTGGTAAAAATCCCGGAACATCAACAAAGGTTAACAATGGAATGTTGAATGCATCGCAGAATCTGACAAACCGGGCTGCTTTTCTTGAAGCATTGATATCTAAAACTCCAGCCAGATAGTTAGGTTGATTTGCGACCACACCAACTGACATACCGTTGAACCTTGAAAATCCGGTAATGATATTTGGTGCGAAGTTTCTTCCTACTTCAAAAAATTCTTTATTGTCGGACACTGAATGGATGATATCTCTCATCTCGTACGGTTTATTTGGATTTTCTGGTACAAGTTCATTCAGCTCATCTTCAAGTCGGTCAATTGGATCATCGCAGGGAACTATGGGTGGATCTTCAAGATTATTCTGTGGCAGATAACTCAGAAGTTTTCTGATCAGCAAAATTCCTTCTTCTTCCGAGTCAGCTATGAAATGAGTAACGCCGGATTTTGTTCCATGAACAAACGCACCACCAAGCTGTTCTTCATCAACAACTTCTCCTGTTACAGTTTTCACAACTTTGGGACCTGTTACAAACATATAACTTGTTTCTTTGGACATTAAAATAAAATCTGTTAGGGCAGGTGAGTAAACTGCACCACCAGCGCAAGGACCGAATACAGCAGATATCTGAGGAACAACACCGGAAGCTAAAATGTTTCTTTGAAATATATCTGCATATCCACCAAGACTTTTTACGCCTTCCTGTATTCTTGCGCCTCCGCTGTCATTAATACCAATGATTGGTGCTCCGACTTTCAATGCTTTATCCATTATTTTACAGATCTTCTGTGCATACATTTCAGAAAGAGAACCACCAAACACAGTAAAGTCCTGCGAAAAAACGTACACAAGTCTGCCGTCAATTGTTCCGTAACCGGTAACCACACCATCTGAAAGATAAGTTTCTTTGTCCAATCCAAAATCAATACTTCTGTGTGAAACGAACATATCAAATTCTTCAAAACTTCCTTCATCAAGAAGAAGATCTAACCGTTCGCGTGCAGTTAGCTTACCTTTTTTATGTTGTGAATCAATTCTCTTTTCACCTCCGCCAAGCCTGGCCTTGTCGCGAAGTGACATAAGTTCCTGTATTTTATCTTGTATAGCCATTTGTCGTCTTTCTATGATTTAAAATATTTTTTAATTTTTTAGAAAAGTAAATAGTCACATTGGTTTTTCGCATAACTCAGTAAGTACTCCAAATGTTGATTTCGGATGAATGAATGCAATGCTCAATCCTTCAGCACCTTTTCGTGGTTTTTCATCAATTAACTTTATTCCTTTTGCTTTTAACTGAATAATTGATTCTTCAAGTCCTTTAGCAGCAAAAGCAATATGATGAATTCCTTCACCTCGTTTTTCAATAAACTTTCCTATTGGTCCATCGGGGTCAGTTGATTCGAGAAGTTCGATCTTTGTCTGCCCGATTTGAAAAAATGCTGTTTTAACTTTTTGATCGGCTACTTCCTCAATTGCATAGCATTTCAATCCGAATATATCTTCGTAGAATTTTATGGATTCATCCAGATTCTTTACAGCAATTCCGAGATGTTCAATATGTGTTAAGTTCATTTTAAACCTTCATTATTCATTCTTAATTATACATTATAAATTAAATAACAACATGTTCCTTGTATTCACCAAATACTTTACGCATCGTATTGCAAATCTCACCGATGCTCGCGTAGACTTTAACAGCATCCAGGATGAAGGGCATTAAATTATCGGTTCCTTCCGCAGTTTTTTTGAGTGCTTCAAGTTTTTGTATAACCAACTCATTATTTCTTTCTGATCGGATTTTTTTCAGGAACTTTATCTGTTCATCCTGAACCTTCATATCAATCTTTAATAAATCCTTATGTTCAGTCTCTTTAATCTGAAACTTGTTAACTCCTACAATTATTCTTTCCTGGTTTTCAATTTCCATCTCATACTTGTAAGCAGATTTTTGAATTTCTGTTTGAACAAAACCCGCATCAATAGCTTCAGCCATTCCACCCATTGAATCAATTTTATCAATATAATCTTTTGCTTCTTTCTCTATTAAGTCAGTCATCGCTTCTATAAAATATGAACCCGCTAACGGATCAACAGTATTTGTTACACCACTTTCTTCAGCAACAATCTGTTGAGTTCGCAACGCAGTTCTTACTGAATCTTCGGTTGGGAGAGCGAGTGCCTCATCGCGTGAATTTGTGTGAAGACTTTGAGTTCCACCAAGTACTGCAGCCAGAGTTTGTATTGTAACGCGAACAATGTTATTGTCCACTTGCTGGGCAGTTAAAGTTGAACCGGCTGTCTGAGTATGAAATCTCAACATCATTGATCGTGGATTCTTTGCTTTAAATCTTTCTTTCATAATTTTTGCCCACAACCTTCTGGCTGCACGAAACTTTGCAACTTCTTCCAAAAGATCATTGTGTGAATTAAAAAAGAATGAGATACGCTGACCAAAAGTATCCACATCCAATCCAGCTTTTATTGCAGCATCTACATAAGCAATTCCATCTGCTAAAGTAAAACCAACTTCTTGTGCTGCTGTTGATCCAGCTTCACGGATATGATATCCGCTGATAGAAATTGTATTCCATTTCGGAACTTCTTTGGAACAAAATTCAAAAATGTTTGTGATTAATCGCATCGAAGGTTTTGGCGGATAGATGTAGGTACCTCTCGCAATATATTCTTTCAGGATATCATTCTGTATAGTTCCGCTGATTTTATCCCGCGATACACCTTGTTTCTCTGCAACTGCAATATACATTGCAAGTAAAACTGAAGCAGGTGCGTTTATTGTCATTGATGTTGATACTTTGTCAAGCGGAATTTTATCGAAAAGAATTTCCATATCTGCCAAAGTATCAATAGCAACACCCACTTTTCCGACTTCACCAAAAGCAATCGGATCATCACTATCGTAACCAATTTGAGTTGGCAGATCAAATGCTACGGATAATCCTGATTGTCCTTGCTCGAGTAAATATCTGTAGCGTTCATTCGATTCTTTTGCAGTTCCGAAACCGGCATATTGTCGCATTGTCCAGTACTTGCCGCGATACATTGTTGGTTGTATTCCTCTTGTGAAAGGATATTGACCCGGATATCCTAATTTCTCTTCATAATTTCCATTAGCATCGTCAGGTGTGAACAATTCTTTGACAGAGGAGAAGGAGGCTGTTGTAAAATCTTTTTTTCGTTCAGGATTTTTTATTATGAAATTATTATAAGTGCTTTTCAGCCATTCACTATAGTTTTTCACCAAGACTATCTCCTTTCAGATTTAGATTCGAATTCGTTTCCAAAATATCTTTGGTTAGCAAATTTATTGGCAGTATTTGAGTTTGGCAAATATGAACTTGAGCAAAGCAGATGCCATCAGAATTGAACAAAAATATCAGTCCTATCTTACTTAAAGTAGAGATGTGAATGATTCAAAATTCATTAAAGAGAAATCGATTCGACTCATTCTTAAAAATGAAAATGAATAAGTCATTAACAATAAAGGAACTCAAACCAATATCTTAACCTATGGTTTAGAAGATATTTATTAGTCCAATGGTCATAATCTTTTTTTTGCAAAATGAGACGTCATTATTTATTTTTACAGGCTCAAAATCAAATATTTATGCTTGTGAACCGGTTTTGCTGGAATAGCAGAATACGGTATCATAAACTTCGCGGTGATTTTCCGGAATAGTAATTTAATTTTAATAGTTAATATTCTGGATATTTAATTTATTACCGGGGTGGCGGAATTGGTAGACGCACAGGACTTAAAATCCTGTGGGAACTTGTTCCCGTGCCGGTTCGAGTCCGGCCCTCGGTACTTTTAGTAATGTAGAATTAAGAATGTAAAATTTATAATTACACATTTTTAATTATGAGTTGTTAATTATCTCGGGCTCTTAGCTCAGTTGGTTAGAGCGTCTGCTTGACGTGCAGAAGGTCAAAGGTTCGACTCCTTTAGAGCCCACAAATTTAGAAAGGTCAAAGGTTCTGCCGAAGGCATTCCTATGGAAGAATCCTTTAGAGCCCACAAATTTAAAAAGGTCAAAGGTTCTGCTGAAGGCATTCCTATGGAAGAATCCTTTAGAGCCCACAAATTTAAAAAGGTCAAAGGTTCTGCCGAAGGCATTCCTATGGAAGAATCCTTTAGAGCCCACACACCTTCCGGTAATAATATTTTGTGTTTTGTAAATGTTCCGGTAGGTTTTTTTATGAAAGTTTATGGACAATATTAAAATAAAATTTCCAGACGGTAAAGAAAAAGAATTCGAGAAAGGAATTACTCCTTATCAAATTGCACAATCAATCTCTGATAGATTGGCTGAAGAAGTACTCGCAGCAAAAGTGAATGGGTCAATAATCGATATGCAAAGACCTATTCAAAAGGACAGTGATATTCAGTTTCTCAGGTTTGATGATGAAGAAGGTAAACATGTTTACTGGCACTCTTCTTCTCACTTAATGGCTCATGCAATTAAATCACTTTATCCTGAAGCAAAGTTTGGTGTCGGTCCTGCAATTGAAAATGGTTTCTATTATGATTTCGATATAAATAAAAAACTTGACGAAGGCGATCTTCAGAAAATTGAAAAGCAGATGGAATTAATTGCAAAAGAAGATCATAGATTCGAGAGAACTGAACTGTCGAAAGCAAACGCTGTCCAATTCTTTAAGAAACAGGATGATCAATACAAGCTTGAAATACTTAGTGAACTCGACGAGCAAAGTGAAGTAATAAGCATTTACAATGAAGGTGATTTTACGGATTTATGCACAGGTCCACATCTTCCATCGGCAGGAAAAATAAAATATGTAAAGCTTTTAAGTGTATCAGGTTCTTATTGGCGCGGTGATGAACACAATAAGCAGATGCAGAGAATTTACGGAATATCTTTTCCTAAAAAGAAAATGCTTGATGATTACATTCACTTTCTTGAGGAAGCAAAACGTCGCGACCATCGGAAATTAGGAAAGCAGTTAGACTTGTTTAGCATTCACGAAGAAGCTGGCGCAGGTTTAATTTATTGGCATCCAAAAGGCGCGAGAATAAGATTAGAAATTGAAAACTATTGGCGTGAAGCCCATTTGCAAAATGGATATGAATTGCTTTATTCACCTCATATGGGAAAAAGCTGGCTTTGGGAAACCAGCGGTCATCTTGGATTCTATAAAGATAGTATGTACTCAGGAATGAAAATCGATGAACAGGATTATTACATTAAACCGATGAACTGTCCATTCCACATAATGATTTACAAATCTCACTTACGATCTTACAGGGATTTGCCATTGAGGTGGGCAGAACTTGGAACTGTTTATCGATACGAAAAGAGCGGTGTATTACACGGTTTGCTAAGAGTTCGCGGATTCACACAGGATGATGCGCATATTTTTTGTACACACGAACAGGTTGAGGAAGAGATCAGAAGAACATTAAACTTTGCAAGAATGATACTTGGAACTTTTGGTTTTACTGAAATGAACTTTTACCTGGCAACTAAACCCGAAGAATCAGTTGGTAAAGTTGAACTTTGGGATAAAGCAACTGACTCACTTAGAAATGCACTAACTGCTGAAAATCTAAAATATCAGGTTGATGAAGGTGGAGGTGCATTTTACGGACCTAAGATCGATATCAAAATAAAAGATGCACTTGGCAGAGAATGGCAGTTGAGTACTATTCAATTTGATTTTAATATGTCGGAACGATTTGAAATAAAATATATCGGTGAAGATGGGAAGGAGCACAGACCTTTCATGGTTCACCGTGCATTGCTGGGTTCGATTGAAAGATTCTTTGGAATTATGATCGAACATTTTGCTGGAGATTTTCCACTATGGCTGGCTCCGGTTCAGGCAGTTGTTATTCCCGTTTCACAACACTTTATTGAATATTCACGTAAAGTAAATAATCAATTAATTGAAGCTGGCTTGAGAACTCAGCTTGATGAAAGAAATGAAAAAATTGGATACAAAATAAGAGATTGGGAAACTCAGAAATTGCCTTACATGATCATCATTGGTGAAAAGGAACAAACAGCATCGAATATTTCGGTTCGGCAGCATAAAAAAGGTGATCTTGGGGCATTTAATTTATCCGATTTTATTGATAAACTTGTTAACGAAATTAAAAATAAAGAGTACACAACAATTTAGAGAGGTCATACATCGCTCAAGTAGAAAGTATCCGCGTAAATGAAGAAATCCAGGCTCCAAAAGTTAGAGTAATTGATATGGAGGGAAAACAGCTTGGAGTATTTTTAATAAAAGATGCCAGAAGATTGGCGAACGAACGCGGGAGGGATCTTGTGGAAATTGCACCACAAGCAAAACCACCTGTCTGCAAAATTATAGATTTTGGAAAATTTAGATACGAGCAGCAGAAAAAAGAAAAAATCCAAAAGAAGAATCAACAGGTTTCAGTACTTAAAGAAATAAGATTCCACCCAAATACTGATGTGCACGATTTTGATTTCAAAACCAGGCACGCTGTTAACTTTTTAGAAGAAGGAAACAAAGTAAAAGCTACAGTGGTGTTTAAAGGAAGAGAAATGGCTTATGTTGAACAAGGCGAAAATCTTCTTAAAAGATTTTTAGAACGAGTTCAGGACGTAGCAAAAGTTGAAGTGGAACCTAAAATGGAAGGAAGAAATATGAGTCTTATTGTAGTTCCTAATTCAAAAAAAGGTAAGAAAAAACAATCATAAATCAGGATTAAGTTATGCCAAAGATGAAGAGTAACCGGGGTGCTTCCAAAACTTTCAGGAAAACCGCTTCGGGAAAATTTAAAAGAAAAAAGGCTTATAAGAGTCACATTCTAACCTCAAAATCTACCAAGACGAAAAGACAATTGAGGAAAGCTACATTGATCTCTAAAGCTGATCAGAAAAAAGTAAGTTTAATGCTTCAATAATGATAAAGGAATAGTAAAATGCCAAAAGCAAAGAATAACGTTGCTTCAAGAAAAAGAAGAAGAAAAGTACTAAAACAAGCCAAAGGTTACTGGGGCAATCGTGGTAATGTTTGGACGGTAGCTAAAAATGCTGTCGAGAAAGGCTTAGTGCATGCTTATAGAGATAGAAAATCAAAAAAGAGAATTTACAGACAGTTATGGATTGCCAGGATTAATGCTGCAGTAAGACCGCATGGACTGAGTTATTCTAAATTCATAAATGCTCTCGATACTAAGGGTGTTGTTATCAATAGAAAAGTGCTTGCTAATCTGGCTGTTGATAATCCGGATGCTTTCTCTGAACTTGTTAAGTTTGCAGCTAATTAATTTCATCCCTCAAAGAAAGATTATTATTTCTTTGGGGGTATTTTTTAAAACCTTCAGTAATTCCCTTTATGCAGATTTCTGATATAGAAAGAATCGAACAAGAATTTAGTGATGATATTCATAAAGTATCTGCAGAAACTGAACTTGAGCAAATACGAATTAAATATCTGAGTCGCAACGGAATTATTACAAAGCTGTTTGATGACCTGAAAACACTTTCCGGAGAAGATAAACCTGTTTTCGGTAAACTGCTTAATAATCTTAGAAATAATGCTAATCAATTATTCAGTGATAAGAAATCAATTTTTGAATCAAAAAGTATCTCTGGATCTGCAAACCTTGATTTAACTTTACCCGGCAAAACAATAAAACTTGGAAGCCGGCACATACTCACACAAACGCTTTCTGAGATCAAATCAATTTTTAAAGGACTCGGTTTTTCTGTTTATGACGGTCCCGAACTCGAATCTGACTATTACAACTTTGAAGCATTAAATTTTCCACCTGATCACCCTGCAAGAGATATGCAGGATACATTTTTTGTCTCCGATAAATTTTTACTTCGCACACACACTACTCCGGTGCAGATCAGGATTATGGAAAAAGAAAGTCCTCCTATCAGAGCAATAATGCCTGGACGAGTTTACAGGAATGAAGCAGTAAGTTCGCGAAGTTATTGCATGTTTCACCAGGTTGATGGTATTTATGTTGATACTGATGTTTCTTTTGCGGAATTGAAGGGAACTCTGGTTTCTTTTGCGGAACAATTTTACGGTGATGGTTTGAAATACAGATTCAGACCAAGCTTCTTCCCATTTACTGAACCGAGTGCTGAAATGGATATTACTTGTTATATCTGTAAAGGCAATGGATGCAGAGTTTGTAAAAATACTGGCTGGCTCGAAATTCTCGGCTGCGGAATGGTGGACCCGAATGTTTTTAAATATGTTAATTATGATTCAGAAAAATATAGTGGCTATGCATTTGGAATGGGAATAGAAAGAATAGCGATGCTCAAATACGGAATCACAGATATAAGAATATTCTTTGAAAATGATTTGCGTTTTCTCAAACAGTTTTAAACGGAATTTTTCTTGAAAATCTCACTTAACTGGATAAAAGAATACGTTAACCTCGATGGAATCTCAACTGATGAGATCGTTAATCAATTAACAATGTCCGGACTTGAAGTCGAAGACTTTGAAGATCAGAATAAAAAATATTCGGGAATTATTGTCGGACTTGTTAAGGATACAAGCAAGCATCCCGATGCCGATAGACTTACAATTTGTACTCTCTTTGATGGTAATAATGAATTGCAAGTTGTTTGTGGTGCATCAAATGTTGCAGCGGGGCAGAACGTAGCATTCGCACCAATTGGAACCAATATTCCAAAAGGGAATGTGGAGATTAAAAAAGTTAAAATCCGTGGTGTCGAATCTTTCGGGATGATCTGTGCTGAAGATGAATTAGAATTAAGCGATGATCATTCTGGAATTTTAGTCCTTGACAAGAATCTATCTGCAGGACTACCATTTAGTGATGCACTTGGATTAAACGATGTAATACTTGAAGTAGCAGTAACTCCAAATCGACCAGATGCACTTTCACATATCGGAGTCGCAAGAGATCTGGCTGCAATATTCAATCGTGATCTCAGAATTCCTAAATTAGATTTCAGTGAATCGCAAAATGATATTAGACAATTTGCAAGCGTTGAGATAGAAGATAAAATAAATTGTCCGCGATATTCTGCTAAAGTTGTGATTGGTTTGACTATTCGGGAATCACCGGACTGGCTCAAAAATAAATTAAAGAAAATCGGACTTAGACCGATCAATAATGTTGTTGATGTAACAAACTTTATTCTTCACGAATTAGGACAGCCGTTACATGCATTCGATCTTGATAATTTAAATGATAAAAGGATTGTTATCCGCAGCTTGACTAATGAATTTAAATTCACCACTCTCGATTCAAAAGAAAGATTATTAACTGCCGGTACTATGATGATTTGTGATGGAAAACGTGAAGTTGCTATTGCTGGTGTCATGGGCGGAGCAAATTCGGAAGTTACAGAATCTACAAAGAATATATTGATTGAATCAGCTTATTTTAATCCGACTTCAATTCGGAGAACTTCTAAAAAATTACAGCTATCAACTGACTCGTCTTACAGATTTGAGAGAGGAATCGATCCATCAAATACTTTATATGCTGCCCAAAGAGCCGCACAATTAATTACTTCAATAGCTGGTGGTGAAATTGCAAAAGGTGCGATTGATGAATATCCAACCAAGATTCGGCAAAAGGAAATTACTCTTCGACTGAATCGAATGAATAAGTTACTTGGTTATGAGGTTCCAAAATCTGAAGTGATGAGAATCTTTCAAAAATTAGGCATCAATTTACTCAAAGATCTTGGTGAAGCTGTTGAAGTGATTATTCCGACTTATCGACCTGATATTGAAAGAGAAATAGATTTAATTGAAGAAGTGGCTAGGATAGCTGGTTACAATAAAATCCCTGTAATTGAAAAAGTTAGTATTACACTGCATAAAAGAAAAGATGATTTTGAACTTGAAGAGAAAATCAGAGAAACTATGGTTGCACTCGGTTTTAACGAAATGGTTAATAATCCTCTTATCTCTGAATCCAAAACTAAAATAGCAGGTAATCCAGTACAAATTGCAAATCCACAGAGTCAGGATATGGCATTCTTGAGGACGTCATTGCTCGTTGCAGCACTATCGGCTGTATCTGAAAATATAAAAAAAGGTGAGAAAGATATAGTAGTATTTGAAATCGGAAATACATTTGGAAAATTGACAGACAACCTTAATTCATTTAAGGATTTTGCTGAAAACAAGAAATTATTACTTATTCTTTCAGGTAAAAAGACAACCAGGAAATGGTATTCAGCGGAAATTGAATATGATATTTTTGATTTAAAGGGTATGGTAAATTCATTTTTATCCAAAATTCCGCTTGACTATGTTTTAAATGATTCTTATAATTCCATACAGAATAAGATTTACGATTTTCAATTTGCCATAAACTTTAAGGATTTGCAGTTTGGTGCTGGTGGTAAATTGACACAAATCATTCTTAAAATGTTTGATATAAATCAGCCAGTGTATGCGTTTGAATGTGATCTCGAAGTATTCAGGAAATTCAAATCTTCTCAGAAGTCATTTATTGAATTACTGAAATACCCAAAAGTACATAGGGATTTTGCTTTTTTATTTGATAATTCGATAAATTATTCCATAGTAAAGGAATTTATTTTAAAAGAAAGCAGAAGCATTCTTAAATCTGTTGAACTTTTTGATCTTTATGAAAGTAAAGATATTGGTAATAATAAAAAAAGTATGGCATTCAATTTAGAGTACTATGATTATAATAAAACATTAACTGATGAAGAAGTTGACCAGGATTTTCAGAATTTAATAAATAAAGTGACAAAACAATTTAACGCAATACTGAGAGGTAAATAATTGGTTGACCTGGCGAAATATGAAACTTTAATCGGTGATTTAGGAAAATTAGAATCTCAGGTGGAGATTCTGAAAAATAAATACAGTGATACTATCGGCAGAAATAAAGAACTGGAAATTTCATTGAATGAAATACAGCAGGATAAAAACCTTCTTCATCAAAAAATTTCTGAATTGGAATCAGAATTGGAAGACACAAAATTTAAATCGGAGGAAAAATCAAAATTAAATTTAGAAGAACGGGAAGAAATCAAAAGTAAAATAAAAGAATTAATAAACAGAATAGATAAACATTTATCTTCAGATTAAAAGGTATATCTTTCTGAAGAAAAACTAATTAATATAGTTCTTAAACAATTTGTTCGTGGGTTAACGAAGAAATACTGATGGAAAAAAAGAAGCTGAAAATAAAAATATTTGACAAAGAATATTCTCTGCTTGTTGAAAATGAAGAAATAGCAAAAGAGTTAGCTATTTATGTAAATAAGGTTATGGAAGAAACAAAAGACGAATTGCCTGATCAACCAGCTCAAACTATTGCTATTATTGCCTGTTTGAATATTGCGTATGATTTATTTTTAGAAAAAAACAAGAACCGGGAATTTTTAATTCAAGCTTCGGATAAAGTTAAAAGAATAAAAGTTCTTCTGTCAGATCAACATTCGATTGACCCATCCTAATTATAACCGCTTCACTGCTCCTAATAATTAGTGAAAAACTAACATAAACTAATTGGGAGTATTACTCCGGCGTGTATTACAGGCCTCATCTTCAATCTTGTATTGAGGACTAACCCTTTGGGAAAGCAGTGGAAGTAAAAAGCGACTGGGAACATTCCCACTGTGATTAATAGGGTTTTTCCTATTAATTACGGGGCAGTGAAAGCGGCTTAAAAAAATAAAATTTGCACGGAGGAAAAATGGCTGAATTGTATGTTCTAATACCGATGCTCGTTGTTGTTATAGTTGTGTTCTTTTACCTTGGATGGATGATGAATTCCAGGATTGGTAAGAAAAGTATCCTGACTGCAGAAGATCAGGCAAAAAAAATTCTTGATGATGCTGATAAAGATGCGAAAAATATTAAGAGAGAAAAACTGCTTGAAGTAAAAGATGAATGGTATAAAAAGAAAACTGAATTTGATAAAGAGGTTCAACAGAAACGCCAAAAGCTAACTGCACTGGAAAAACAAATCCAGTTAAGGGAAGAAAACAGTGAGAAGAAATTCGACCTTGTTTTACAAAAGGAACGCGAAAATAAAAAATATGAACAGGAACTCGCTCAACAGAATAAAAATATTGAAAAAAAGTTAGACGACATCAATCGTCTCGAGCTTGAACAAAATGCAAAACTCGAGAAAATATCCGGTCTCTCATCGGAGGAAGCTAAAAAAATTCTGATGGAGAATCTTGTCAATGAAGCTAAGACTCAATCTGCATCAATAATAAAAGATATCACTGATAAAGCTAAAGCTGATGGTAAGAGAGAGGCTCAAAAGATTATTGTCCAATCAATTCAAAGAACCGCTGCCGACCATTCTATTGAAAGTACCGTATCCGTAGTCCAGATCCAAAATGATGAAATGAAAGGAAGAATTATTGGCAAGGAAGGAAGAAACATACGTGCGTTTGAATCAAGCACAGGAGTAGATGTAATTGTTGATGATACACCAGAGGCAGTAATCCTATCTTCGTTTGATCAATTCAGAAGAGAAGTTGCAAGAGTATCGCTTGAAAGATTAATCTCTGATGGCAGAATACATCCGGCGAGGATTGAGGAAGTTGTTGAGAAAGTGAAACAGGAACTTGAAGAGGAAATGATCCGCGATGGCGAAAATGTAGTATTACAATTAGGGTTGCACAATATGCATAACGAACTTATAAAGCATATTGGTAAGATGAAATACCGTTCAAGTTTTGGGCAGAATTTAATGCAGCATAGTATTGAAGTAGCTTATCTAACCGGTATAATGGCTTCTGAACTTGGGATGGAAACAAATTTGGCTAAACGTGCTGGGTTGCTTCACGATATTGGAAAAACAGTTGATAAAAGTGTTGAGGGTCCTCACGCATTAATTGGTTATGAATTCACAAAAAAATATAATGAAAATAAAATCGTTATAAATGCAGTTGGGTCTCATCACGAAGATATTGAAATGGAACATCCGATTGCTGCTTTAGTTCAGGCTGCTGATGCAATTAGCGGTGCAAGACCTGGTGCAAGACGTGAACCGCTTGAAAGTTATGTTAAGCGGCTTGAAAACCTTGAATCGCTGGCAAAATCTTTTGAAGGTGTTGCAAAAACTTACGCGATTCAGGCTGGAAGAGAAGTAAGAGTCGTTGTTGAACATGAAAAAGTTGATGATATTCTGGCTGACAAACTTGCAAAGGAAATAGCCTTAAAAATTGAAAGTGAAATGGAATACCCCGGGCAAATAAAAGTGACTGTTATTCGTGAAGTCAGAAAAATTGGATACGCTAAATAAAAAAGAATAGTATTTCTATTTTCTTTTTTTATGAAGAAACAAATAAAAATTAAAGTTGCTGTTACAGGGAACATTGGTTGTGGTAAATCAACTTTCGCAAAATTTCTTTCCGATGAAGGTTTCCCGGTACTTTATGCTGATGAAATTTCAAAGCGGATTTTAGCCGATGACAAGCAAGTCAGAACAGAAATAATTAAAGTAATTGGGCCGTCAGCATTTAACGGTGATAAACCAGATAAAAAATATATAGCTGATTCAATTTTTTCCGATACCATTAAGCTGAAGAAAATAAATTCCATATTACATCCGAAAGTAAGAACTGAAATTGAAAAACTTTCTCAAAAATATTTTCAGAAAACCGACATAGTATTTGTTGAAGCAGCGCTGATATTCGAATCAAAAATTGAAAAAATGTACGACTATGTAGTATTGATCACTTCCGATATAAACTTGAGAATGCAACGTACCATGCTAACGAAAAAACTTTCCAAAACGGAATTTTTGCAACGTGAAGCAAACCAACTTGATGAAGATAAAAAAAAGAAAAAATCAGATTTTGTTTTCTCAAACAACACTTCGACTAAAGATTTACAGGATAAAGCTTTACTTCTCATAAAGCTGCTAAAGTCTATCGTAAATCAATAAAAATCATCTTCCGGTATGAACGCATTTTTTGCAGTAAGAAAAATGCTGTAATTTTGTATATAATATTTTCGGAGAATGTTGTGTCTATAGTTCATAATCTTCTTGTCAAAACAGTCAAATCGATGCCTGAAAACATTGTTTGGATATTTTCAAAAAAATATATCGCAGGCAAAACCCTTCAATCAGCAGTAAACAAAGTAAAAGAATTAAATGCTAAAGGTATCCTGGCAACACTTGATGTGCTAGGTGAATCAGTAAATACTCAGGAAGAAGCAATCGATGCCAGGCGAAAAGCTCTTGAAGTTTTTGATTCGATTGTCAAGCATAATTTAAAAGCGAATCTTTCTATTAAGCCAACACAAATGGGTTTGGCTATCGATAAAGAATTTGCATACCAGCAAATAAAAGAATTGGTTAAAAGAGCAAGTGATATAAATAATTTTGTTCGGATTGATATGGAAGATTCTTCATACACTGATTTGACCATCGAAGTGTATAAACGAATTTATGAAGAGTTCAATAATGTTGGGATTGTGCTTCAGGCTTATCTGAAAAGAACTGTGAATGATACTATTGTCCTGAATAAAATCGGGACCAACTATCGTCTCTGTAAAGGAATTTATATTGAACCCGCAGCAATCGCGTATAAAGAAAAACAAGCAATCAGGGATAATTATTTGAAAAGTCTTGAACTAATGTTGAAGAATGGAAATTATGTTGGTATTGCAACCCACGATAAATATCTTATTGATAAAGCGTATGAACTGATCAAGTCACTCAAAATTCCAAAAGATATGTTTGAGTTCCAGATGCTGCTCGGTGTGAGAGAGGACCTCAGAGATAAAATAAATAAAGATGGATTTAAGATAAGAATTTATGTTCCGTTTGGTAATGATTGGTATAAATATTCAATCAGAAGGCTTCAGGAAAACCCGAATATGGCAGGGCACATCGTAAAAGAATTTTTTGCATTCAGGTGATGACTGATTTCCGGAAATTAAATATACTGGGAATTGAAAGCTCCTGTGATGAAACTTCGGTTGCCATTCTTATTAATGATGAAGTAAAAGCAAATCTGATATCATCACAACATTTTCATAAAGCTTTCGGCGGGGTTGTTCCTGAATTATCGAGCAGAGCACATTTGCAAATAATTAAACCACTTATTGATTCAGCATTAAAAACTACAGGATTAAGTCTAAATCAGATTGATTTGTTTGCTGCAACTGCTGGTCCGGGATTAATCGGTGCGTTACTCGTTGGACTAACTTATGCTAAAGGTTTATCATTCTCGCTGAACAAACCTTTAATAGCAATTAATCATATTGAAGGACATATATTTTCCGGATTTCTGATGGAGAAAAAACCTGAATTTCCAATGTTAACTTTGGTCGTGTCCGGTGGTCATACACTTTTATTGTATGTGGAAAATTTTACTAAAGTATATTTGCTCGGTACAACTGTCGATGATGCAGCAGGTGAGGCATTCGATAAAGTTTCAAAATTATTGGGATTTGGATATCCCGGTGGTCCACAGATAGAAGCAAGTGCATTAAATGGTGATGAGAATTCAATTAAGTTTCCGATTGCTGAATTAAAAGATAAATTCAATTTTTCATTTAGTGGATTGAAAACATCGGTGCTTCGATTTGTACAAAATAATTTTCCTGAAAAGAACATCCCTGAAAAAGATTTGAACAACATTTCAGCTTCATTTCAAAAAGCTCTGGTTGATGCTTTGCTTCAAAAAGTAGTGCGTGCATTGAATGATTACACTGTTAATTCACTATCACTTGTTGGCGGAGTCGCAGCAAATAAAAAATTAAGAGATGAAATGACGGCTCTTTCTAAAAAATTTAATATTCCTTGTATTATTCCGTCAATGGAATACTGTGGAGATAACGCTGCGATGATTGCACTGAGAGGATTTCAGCTTTATTCTTCAGGTGCAACTGATGATCTGAGTGTTAAACCGTATCCTGCAATTCCTGAAAATCATTTTCTCAGGATGAATTAATAATTGATGCAAAGTAGATTTAAAAATTTGTTGACTCGCTGGGAGTTTTTAAGTGTAGTTGGTGTTTTCATATTCATATTAATTATTTCTTATCTGACTTTCTTTACTCCGAACTATTTTACAAGCAGTTCGCCAATTAGGTTTGATATCAGTAAAGGCGAAAGTTTTGATTCAATAGCTGAACGATTATTTGAGAAGGGGATAATTCCCGGCAAAACTAATTTTAAAATAGCAGCGTTTATTTACGGTGCTGAAAAAAAAATCCGGGCAGCAAGATTCCGTATTCCGAATGGATTGAGTTATCTCGATCTGCTTGATTTATTTATTTCAGGTGAATGTGATTTTCAGAGAACTTTAACGATTAATCCCGGACAAACTATTAAATGGCTTGCTCATCGTCTGCAAAAATATGTTTACATTGATTCGACAGAGTTTGTAAGACTTGCCAACGATAAAACTTTTGCGGATTCGCTCGGTCTTCATCAAAAATCATTTGAAGGTTATTTGTTTGCAACTGATTATGAAATCTACGAAAGAAGCTCACCGGAAGAAGCAATCTCGTTATTTTATGATGCCTTCAAGGATTTTTACAATGATAGTCTGATTCAAAGAACAAATGAGATTGGTTTTACTGTTCACGAGATTATAACACTTGCATCAATTATTAAAGGCGAAACAAATAAAGAAGATGAGATGCCAAGAATTTCCGGTGTTTATCATAACAGATTACGGATTGGAATGAAACTTCAGGCTGATCCAACAATTCAGTATGTTATTCCTGGCGGCTGGAAAAGATTAACCTATAAAGATCTTGAACTTAATTCTCCATACAATACTTATAAATATTTCGGATTACCTCCCGGACCAATTAACAATCCTGGTAGAGCAGCCATCATCTCTGCACTTTATCCGGAAAAAAATAATTATCTTTACTTCGTTGCTGATGGTACAGGTGGTCATGTGTTTGGTAAAAATTTAACCGAGCACAATAACAATGTTAAAAAGTACAGAGAGTTTATCAGGAAGCAAAATTCAAAAGCTAATAATTGATTATCAAATTATTCGGAAACGATTGTTACAAAGACAAATAAATAATAAAAACACTTTAATCTTTATCCTTTTGTCTTTTATCTTAATTACAAAGTGTGCAAATCAGCTTCCGCCTGGTGGAGGAGAAGTAGATAAGATTCCACCAAAAATTGTAGAAGTTTATCCGCCTGATGGCACAATAAATTTTAATGAAAATTATTTCGAAATCAATTTTTCAGAATATGTCGATAAACGATCTGTTCGAGATGCAATTTTTATCTCACCTTATATTGAAGGCAATTTTGAATACAGTTGGAGCGGAACATCGCTTGAAGTTACTTTTCCAGTTCAACTAAAAGAAGATGTTACCTACACAATTACTATCGGGACAGATGTTATTGATTTAAATAATAAAAACAGAATGGCTCAATCATTTACGTTTTCTTTTTCAACAGGGGAGAAGATTGACAGGAGAATCATTTCAGGAAAAGTATATGGAAAAGAAAACGAAGGTATTTTTATTTATGCTTATAAACTGGAGGAGAGTGTAGATTCAATTTTAGAACGTAAACCTGATTATGTTTCGCAAACAGGAGTTGGCGGCAATTTTAGTTTGCAGGGATTAGGTTCCGGAACTTATAGAATTTTTGCAGTGAATGATCAGTACAAAGATTATTTATATCAGCAGGACCAGGATAAGATAGGAATACCACAGACTGACATAATTCTTAGTGAAACAGATTCACTTTATTCAGGTTTATACTTTTTACTTTTTAATGCTGACATATCATCACCAAGATTGATTGGTGCTATTATGACAGATCACAATCACCTTCTTGTGAGCTGTAACAAGCCAGTAAGTAATGAATCGATAAGAGCTGATAATTTTACTGTTGTTGATTCTACTGACAATAAAATTTACAAGATGCAGTACGCGTTCAAAGGGAAAACAAAACCCGAAGAATTTATTCTAATGTTCGAATCTAAAATTAATCCTGCAAACCTGGTTTATTTAATCGCAGATACTTTGACTGATGAAATTGGAAATGTTATGTCAAATGATTTTACCAAAGTTGTTGTCAGCGATAGGGTAGATACTAATTCAATAAAAATTGTTTCAACAGAACCAGCAGCAAGTGGTTCGATTGACTTTGAAAATACTGAAATTAAAATTTTCTTCGATGAAGCTTTCAATAAAGATTTTAATATCTCTGCAGTTGCATTGACAGATACATTTGGCAAACCGGTTTCTTTTGACCTGGATTTTTATGACGATGCAACGCTCGTGATTAAACCGTTTGAAAGTTTAAAACCGGACAAAGACTATTTGGTAAAACTTCATTTGAGAAATTTTGTTGATCTTGCTGGTAACAAAACTGATTCCTTATTTCAATTTAAATTCAGAACAATTTCAGGATTAGATTTTACAGGATTGTCCGGAAACATCATTGATCTGGATTACACAAAAAATCCCGTATTGATTTTAGAAAATGGAGAGAATCCGCAATTGAAATATCAATTGAATATCAGTGATGATAAATTTGAATTTACGCGCATTGAACCGGGGAAGTATTTACTTTGGTGTTTTCTGGATGAGGATAGCAGTGGGAAATATAATTACGGCTGGCCTGAACCAATTGAATTTTCAGAAAGGTTTTCCTTTTATCCGGATACTTTGAACCTTCGACCGAGATGGGAAGTAACAGATTTGATTTTTAGGTTTAAGTGAAATTAATATTGGGGTACATTTATAGTACCCCAAAAAAGGTTAATTTACTTCAACAAAACTAATTTTTTCGTCTCCATAAAATTTCCTGAAGCTAGTCTATACACATAAATTCCACTCGGTAATTCTGCTGCATTGAATTCAATCGAATAATTTCCAGCTTCTTGATTTTCATTTACCAATGATGCTACTTCTATTCCAAGCATATCATAAACCTTAAACGATACTTCTCCAGCTTTTTGGATTGAGTAGTCAATCGTTGTAACAGGATTAAAAGGATTAGGATAGTTTTGCTCAAGTTGGTAAGTAAATCTTTTTAGTTCGCCAGCTATTTTATTACCAACATATTTTTCAAAACTCCAGAATATTGATGATGAATAATTTGATAAATGATTACTAATATCTTTTGCACGCATTCTAAACTCAGCCAAATATCGTTCTGACCCAATACCTCTGCAATCATAGTCCACATACTGAGAAATATTTCCGGAAACTGGCCCTAGCAGATACCAATTTCCCCAACCTTGCCCCCCATCTACTCTTCTTTCCAATAGATAAGCATCATCATTTATCCTTACATCAGGTTCATTACTAAGAGACCAGGTTAATTTTGGATAAGTAATCCCATTCTCAACATAAGAGTGTACATTTAGGTTTTGTGGTGTAAGTGGAATTGCATCATACTGATGGTAATGAAGATAACTACCATCTGTAGATCTCCAGAGAACAAAAAAATCATTCGATACACTTGTTAAACCAATCTGCCCACCGTACCAGCTATCATCAAGCATGAAAGTGCCGCTCCAATTTTAACCATCATAACTTCTATGATAAATACCAGTAGGAGGTGTATCTTCATATGTAGTATAATAGTAAACTAATTGCAGATACCCATTATAAGTTTTGCAAACACTAAAACTCCCATTGCCTGCACAACCCCCGTTAAAGATATCTCCACCTGCCCAAGTGCTGTAAGTGAGGCTTCTGTATTTATATTTTAAATCTAATTTCTCTGTCGTCGAATTCCATTGATCAAGTATCATATATAAATAACCGCCAATAACTATTAATTTTGCATCATCTGCCACATTGTTACCTGATACAACCGCTTGTGGAGTCTGCCATTGACCTTCAACTTTATCTCTTGTAAATACATTCCCAAGAGAATTATACCACTCCTGGTCAATAAAGCTAATATGAATACCAACTGATGATAATGCTATTGAGGGCCATCCGCCATAAGGTGCAGTTTGGTGGTTTGTTACTTGTTGACCATATACCCACTCAAAATCTGGATTTAAGAGATAATAATATGTCTCATAATACGGATCGCTATCCTGAGCAGCATAAACAAGATGAGCACCATCAATATCTGTTACTGCATCTATGTTGCTGCATGCTTTTGAGCCTATTGATAAGTCATTTGGCAGGTCATCCCAACTGCTTCCGCTATCTGTTGAATATTTTCCAGTAATATTATCCTCTAACGGCTTGTGATATAGAGCATATATTATTTCATCTGATCCGGTTATGGTAGGAAGAACACCACCGGTTGTAAATGTTATAGGATCACTCTGCACTTCGCCTTCTGAATTTAATTTGTAATATACAATTGTATTACCCTGATGTCGCATGATAAGAATATGGTGCCCGCTTGAATTAGTGAACATATCCATGGTGTAAAAGTACGGCTCATTAATAGTTGTTGTAACTTCATCATTCCAGCTTTGTGCAAATAAAAATGAGCAGCATATAATTACGAATAAAAATATTTTTTTCATTTTTTTAATTCCTTTTTTATTTCTGAATAATTGATTTGATTAAATGATGATAGCTACCTGCTATCATCTCAATGAAATAAACACCGCTTGGCAGAATTACATCATTTGCATCTTTGCCATTCCATTGTATGATGTATTCGCCTGCAGTTAATTCTTTTTCTATCAGTGTTTTTATTTCTTTACCTAAGATGTTATAGATTTTTAATTCTACTTTCTTAGAATCTTCAATGATGAATTTTATATTAGTTGTTGAATTGAAAGGGTTCGGATAATTCTGTTCGAGCGAATATCTCAAAGGATGGAATAAATCAACTTTTATCTCATCTGAATATTTAAAACTGCCATCATAATCAATTTGCTTTAACCTGTATGAATATTTCCCACTCGTTAAACTTGAATCTTTATAATAGTAGTTTTGTTGTTCAGAAGTAGTTCCATGTCCTTCAACAAAACCAACCAATGACCATTGACCATTGACTGATGACCTTTCTATTTCAAATCCTTTATTATTTAACTCACTGGCAGTACTCCAGCTTAACAAAACATTATTGCCTCTGAGCAAAACCGTAAATGAAGTTAATTCTACAGGCACGATAACCGAAGGACGATATATGCTGGTAAATAATCTAAGTTGCCCATTATTTTCTTGTTGTCTATTTATTAAAATTTCTTCATTAGAATCACCAGTCAGATCATACATTGAAGCACCATAATAAACATTATAATTACCCACCATCTCATTTTTTTTAATGTAATAAAGTTCATAAGAATGTTGATCAGGTCTCCCGGTAAACTTCAGAATAAGGAAATGTTGGTCAACGCATAATCCTATTTCTTCAACGCCATCCTTGTCAACATCAACAGCAAAAGCATTATAGGCGTCAAAAGAAAACACTCCTTCAATCCAGATTTTAGCAACAATTTTATAATTGTTATTTCCCTCAGATTCATAGCAAGTATATAACGTTTTGGGAATGGGATAAAAAGCATCCCCGCCAACCCAAAATTCAGGCTTGCCGTTGCCGTCAAC